>Ga0180009_10008713_pt1 | contig 10003 bp, 10 predicted proteins | sample OS_PC_MetaG_FD_123537 | JGI IMG/M metagenome (GOLD analysis project Ga0180009, IMG submission 123537) | Groundwater microbial communities from the Aspo Hard Rock Laboratory (HRL) deep subsurface site, Sweden - OS_PC_MetaG | ecosystem: Environmental > Aquatic > Deep subsurface > Groundwater... | reverse complement strand
AGCCTCCGGAGGGATTCGAACCCCCGACCGCCTGATTACCCGCAACCTTCAGAAAGGTTGACCATCATTTTGGGGTATTGCTCTGCAATACCCCAAAGCCCAAAGGGCTTCCTTTTCCGCCAGCGCTTTTGTCGTACAAAAGGGCTGTGTTGTTACAAGTCAGACGCTCTGACCAGCTGAGCTACAGAGGCAAGTGCTACATTTTCTTTACTAAAGAAAAAGGGTTATCATAGAAAAACTTTTTGAGATAGTCGTTTATATTTTAATCATGATTTGCGGAATAGACGAGGCGGGAAGAGGCTCGGTGCTCGGCAACTTAGTAATCGCAGGGGTTTTCTGCGGCGAGGACGAAATTGAGCGCCTCGAAGAAATTGGAGTAAAAGATTCAAAGAAGCTCAGCAGGAGCGAGAGAGCTAAGCTGTACAAAAAACTTGTTTCTGAATTTAAGTATCTGGTTATTAAAATCTCTCCTCTTGAAATAGACAAACGCAGAAAGCGCATAAGCCTGAACGAACTGGAGGGAGAGAAATTTGCAGAGATTATAAACGTCCTAAAACCTGAAAAAGCATACGTAGACTGCGCAGACGCTGTTCCTGCAAACTTTCGAAGCCATATAATGAAAAAGCTGAATCACGCCTGCGAGTTAATCATAGAGCACAGGGCAGACGAAACCTATCCCATCGTTTCTGCTGCTTCGATTATAGCGAAGGTGGAGAGAGACGAAGGTATAAAAAAGCTCGGAGAAGAGTACGGCGGCATAGGAAGCGGATATCCCTCAGACCCAAAGACGATTGCATTCATAGAAAACTGGTATAGAAAAAATCGCTCCATGCCGAGCTTCGTAAGGAAAAGCTGGAAGACGGTATCAAGGGTAAAAAATCGCAGGCTTTCTGAGTTTTAATATTTCTGCTTCAGCTGCTCTCCAATCGCTTTTTTCAGCTTTCCGATTTCGTGCGGGAAGCCGAAGTAGTCTGCGAATTTCTGCGTAGTTGTGAGCATCTTCGTTCTTCCCGCAGGTGCTGCGAGGATAAAGCCCTTGTTTACGAGCTCTCTAACGTGCATGTACGTGGAGTAGCCGCGAGATTTAACGACCTCTGCCTGCGTTACGGGCTGCTTGAGAGCGATTAGGGACAGAGTTTTTAAGACTTCCTGCGAGACGACCGGCTTGACCAGGCTGAGCAGAGGAGTAGCAAAAATATCCTTCACCTGCATCAAATAGCTGTCCCCGCCTATGCACCGAATCTCCACTGCGCTCTCCCTAGACTCGTAGCTATTTTTCAGGAGCTCGACTGCATTCCTGATTTCTTCCTTAGCAGCGCCAGAAATTTTGCAGAGTTCGCCAATAGAAATAGGCTCTGTTGAAAGGAAAAGCGCTGCCTCGATGAGCTGCTCGACTTTCATTGCCTCACCGTCACGAAAATCTCTCCGAACAACTCCTTCTGCCGGAGAGTTATCTTCCGCTGGGAGTCGAGATATAGCAGGCAGATCAAAACCTCGACTATGCTCCTTCTGGTTTTCTCGGTAAGTATCTCTGAAAATTTTATTACTTCGTGCACCTTCGCAAGGTTTTGAATTCTCTCCAGCACGTTTGCGATTCTTTCTTTTATGCTCTCCTCATCGATTTGAATCACAAGCTTTGGAGGAGTCCTGCCCTGTTTTGGAAAATTCTTCCTCAGCATCTCCTCGCCGAGGGCACGGTGCAGAGCCTCAACAAGCTCAAACAAAGTAACCTTTCTTTCAACCTGCCTCCTCATGGGCAGCTGAAGCATAGTTTCACTAGTTTCCTCGTAGTCGGCATAGCTGCCAATAAAAAAATCGTCGATAGTTGATTGCGGTTCCTCCCTAGGAACCAGGCTCTCGGACTTCATCCTGAGGAGTATCGCAGCGGTTAGTAGAGTTTTACCGGAGAGGCGAAGATTTATGGTAGCCATTTCCCTGACCTTTTCCAAAAATCTGTTCGCAATCTCAGCTATGTCAATCTGCCAGGGGTCCATCTCCTCGCTTATTACCAAATCCACCAACATTTCAATAGGATGCATTTCGAACACTCCTTCGGTCGCTCTTTCCTCTCGCTCCCTCAGTCGTTCTCGACCAAGAAAGCTTGAGCTTTGCTCAATTTCCAATTTCCAACTCAACTCCAACTATCTTGCTGACTCCGTCTTCGTTAGATATTCCGAAAAGCTGGTCAGCGGATGCCATGAGGCTGTCTCTCAGGGAAACCACAATGAACTGCGCCTCCTTCGAAGAATCCTTTACCAAGTCAGATGCTTTCTTCACGTTTTCGTCGTCCAGAAACATGTCTATTTCGTCCAGAACATAGAAGGGTGCAGGCTGGTAGCGCTGGATTGCAAAAATAAAAGAAAGCGCTGTCAGCGTTTTCTCTCCTCCGGACATGAGTTCTATGTACTGCGGGTTCCTGCCCTCTGGCTTTGCTTGAATTTGCAGACCATCCTCCAGAGGATTTACCTCGTCGAGCAGCAGTTCAGCGCTGCCGCCGTTTGAGAGCTGGGAAAATATTCTCCTGAAATTCGCTGCCACATTCTCGAATACTTCCATGAACACTGCTTTCTTTCTGTGCTCGATTTCCTCCATCAGCTTTAAAATTGCGTTCTTCTCTTCCTGCAGCTTTTGAACACGAGTAGCGAAGCTACCGAACTTCTCTTTAACTGCCTCGAAATCCTCGATTGCGCGCATGTTTATCGGCTCTAGCGAAGCCATTTCTGCTTCCATCTTGGCTATCTCGCCTTCTAAGTCAGCTGTATCTATAGGCTCTGCGATATCGAATTTTAAGTCAGAATAACTAACGAGTGTCTTGTTGATTTCCTCGAGCTTAGCCTCAAGACGGGCTCTCTCTATCTTGGAGTGCTCGGTCTTCCTGCTTATCTCGGTTAATTCTTCTCTCAGCGAGTCATTCTTCCTGCTGATTTTTTCTATGCCCTTTACGAAAAATTCTCTCCTGGCTTTTGACTTATCTATCTCGGCTATTATTGTGCTTTCCTTCTCTTTCAGCTGGGGAAATGCGGTTTCCAATTCTCTTTTCTTTTCCTCGATTGCATTTACTTGGGCTTCGAGCTTTTTCTTAGCAGAAGTTATTTCCTTCAGCTCAGCCTGCAGCTCAGAAATTCTTGGCGAGAGAATCTCGCTTATCTTCGAGTCGCTGAGGCTGCGCTGATTTTTCTTGCTCTCCCTCTCCTTTTCAAGCTCAAAAATTTGCAGCTCCAGATTTTTTATGTTCTTGAGAACTTTCTCAACCTCAGAAGTCTGCAGCTCGGTTTCGATTGAATTCTTCTCTTCACCGAGTTTTGATACTGCGCCAGACAAAGCTTTGATTTCTTTTTCATTCGCCTCCATCTTCTTTGAAATCTCCTTCAGCTCGGAGGATATTTCAGAGGACAGCACTTCCCTTTCCGCAACTAATTTTCTCAGCTCCTCTATGTTTTCACTGCAGGTTCTGAGCCTTTCAGATAGGACTTCCTTTTCTCTGGCGCTATCGACTTCTTTTGAAGCCAGATTTTCAAGCCCTGCTCTGACTTCTTCCTCTTTTTTCAGCAGCGCTTCTCTCTCTTTCTCAAGTTTTTTCAGCTCGCCTTCCAGAGCTTCTATCTCTTTCTTGGAGGCATCGGCTTCTTCAAAGCTCAGCTCGCTCGGCTTGTAGAAACCGCCGCTCATGCTCCCGGATTTCTCTACCAAGTCGCCGTCCAGAGTGACCATTCTTGCTTCGCCTATTGCGCTTCTTGCGAAGGCAAGGTCTTTGACAACTAGAGTGTCCCTGAAAACGTAGGCAAATGCCTTTTTGAACTTCTCATCGAAATCAACAAGCTCCAAAGCAAAGCCGTAAGTTTTACTGGCTATTTTTTTAGCGTTAGCGTCTGGTTGCGCAACCTGCAGCTTATTTAAAGGAAGAAAAGTCGCCCTGCCTATGCGCTTCTCCTTCAGATAGTTTATGCACTTCTCTGCGGTTGCGTCTGTATCTACTACGATAAACTGCAAGCCTCGACCCGCAGCAGCTTCCAAAGCTTTAGAAAATTTAGGATTCACTCTGCCAAGCTGCGCTATTGTGCCGTAGATTCCGCTTTCTTTAAGCTTTAAAACAGCCTCGATCGCCTCGTTGAAAGAAGTCTTTTTGACTTGCTCCAAGGCGCCAAATTTAGCACGCAACCCGGATAGCTTCTCTATATTAAACTGGATTAGAGCATTGCTCTTCTGAATCTTCTTTCTGAGCTCTATGCTCTCGTCTATTAATGCGCTTTTCTGCGAGAGAGCTTTCTCTAAATTCGCATCCAAGCTATTCTTTTCATCAGAAATAGCTTTCTTTAATTTGTTCAGCTCGTCCAGCTTTGCCTTTTTCTCAGCAATTTCCTTTCTCAGCTCCTGGTAGATTCTGCTCTTCTCTGCTTTCCTCTCGTTTAGAAGAGCGTTCTCTCTCTCAAACTCAAGCAGCTTGCTTCTCTCTTCCTCGAATTTAGTTCGCACGTTTGTTAGCCTTTCTCTTTTATCCAGTGCGACCTTGTCTTCTTTTGATATTCTCTCGTACTCTTTGTCCACCTCTGCTTTTAGCTGCGAGATTTTATTTTCAATGCTGCGTTGCTCTTTTTCCAGAACTTCGTTGCTTGCCTCGTAATTTTTGATTTCCTCAGAAACCGCAGCAGTATTAGAGCTGCATCTTGCATAGCGTTCCTCAAGCTGTGCTATTTCCGCCTTCGCTGCGCTAAGTTTTTCTTCGTGATAAGTGAGTTCGTTCTTGAGCTTTTCGAGTTCTCTGAATATCTCGAACTGCTCTGTTTCTTCCTTGAGAATTATATCTGCGTTGAGCTTTTCAAGTTCTTTCTTTTTGACTTCCAGTTTTAAAAGCAAAATGTTGAGATATTTATCAATTCTTTTCGTCCTCTCCTCTTCTTCCTGAATCGCCCTGTTCAATTTTTCTATGCCTGCGCTGACTTCTATATGGCTCGAGTAAAGAACAACACCCTTGCTCCTTCTTATTTCTCTCTTTAGAAACTCGTGCCTGAGAGCGTCGTTCTTCTCCTTCTCAAGTTTTTGTAACTGCTCCTTGACCTCGTTGAGGACTGCCTCTACCTTGGATACGTTTTCAGAAACCTTTTCGAGCTCCCGCAGCGCCTTTCTCTTTTTTTCGTCATACTCTGCAATGCCTGCAATCTCGTCTATTACTCCCCGCCTTTCTATCGGATTCATTTCTACTATTCGAGTAACGTCGCCCTGCAAAACTATGTTATGCCCGTCGGGCTGGATTTTTGCTGCCGATAGAACATCCAGAATTTCTGTCCTGCTGGTTCTCTTTCCATTGAGCCTGTAAACGCTGTTGCCTGCGACATCGATGCTTCTAGTTATCTTAATCTCCTTTGAATCAAGAGGTATCTCCCTGCCGGAGTTGTCCAGGTAAAGCGAAACTTCTGCCTCCGATGCCGGCTTTTCCTTCTTGCCTCCGTTGAAAATTAAATCAGAGAACCGCTCTGCCCTCAAGCTCTTTGCAGAGCTTCGGCCGAGAACAAAACAAATAGCGTCCACTATATTGCTCTTGCCGCTCCCATTCGGACCCACAATTGCTGTGAAGCCTTGAGGTATTGGAATTGAAATTCTCTTGAAGGATTTGAAATTTTTGAGGCTTATTCTGGATATATGTATCATTTTTTCTCCCTCAGCAAGTGCAGCACAAGAGCTATGGCAAGTCCTGCAACCGCTCCTTTTGCAAGTGAAGTCCGCTCCATCTCCTTAAGCGTCTTGTCAACGCTGAATCCCCTGCCCAGCTTGTCCTCAACGCTCTTCGTGCCAAGCTTTATTAAATAGTCGTGCAGTACTAAAAGCAGCTCGTACTCCTTTGGAGTCACCTGAATAGTTCTGTAGGCAGACATTACTATCAACTACTGCTAGTAGTAACTAATTACTATATAAAACTTGCGATTACCAGCTGTTATAAAATTATGGTGTCAGCCTCTTCCTATCCCTTGGAAACAGCACCGCCTCCCTAATATTCTGCAGGTCTAAAAGCTGCATTAAAAATCTCTCCATGCCTAACCCAAAGCCCCCGTGCGGCGGCATGCCGTATTTGAAGGATTCAAGGTAGGCGGTGAAATTTTCTGGTTTAAGTCCCTTGGACTTGATTCGCTTAACAAGGCTCTCGTACTCGTGCACTCTCTGCGAACCCGATACCACTTCTCTGCCTTTATATTCGAGGTCAAAAGAATTTGAGTATCTGGCGTCTTTGTCTGGCATCGTGTAGAAAGGCTTTATTTTTAAAGGATACTTAGTTATGAAGTAGAGTTCAATGCCTTTTTTCCTCATGATTTCTCCGACTTTTTTTTCTGTTTCTGTGGTTAAGTCTTCGCCGAATGGAACTTTTATTCCCTCGCCCTCAAGCATCTTCAGCGCCTCGTCGTACCTTATCCGAGGGAATGGTAGCTTTGGCTCTGCAATATCCTTTCCTAATATCTCGAGCTGGTGCTTGCATTTCTCTCTCGCAGCGCTTATCATGCACGCCGCAAGATTTTCAATAACCTGCATCACGTTCTCCTCGCTGTCTATAAAAGCGAGCTCGCAGTCTATAGCTGTGATTTCGTTCAGATGCCAAACTGTGTTGTGCTCCTCTGCCCTGAAGTAAGTCGCAATCTCATAGACCCTGTCAAAGCCTGTCGCCATGAGCATCTGCTTGTAGAGCTGGGGCGACTGCGCAAGGAAAGCTTCCCTCTCGAAGTAAGCGACCGGAAAAAGCTCGGTGCCCCCCTCAGAGGAAGTCGAGATTATTCTCGGTGTCTGTATTTCTATGAAGCCTGCGCTTCTGAGGTATTCCCGTCCAGCCTGCAGAATCTCGTCCCTTATCTTAAAAATCGCGCTTATCTCGCTCCTGCGCAAATCCATTACCCTCGCATCGAGGCGGGTATCTATGTTTGCGCCCACCTTGCCTGTAGGGTCGAGGGGCAGTGGAGCTGCAGCGATGCCCAGAATCTCTATCTTTCCAGGTATCACTTCATAGCCGTTGGGTGCTTTTTCCTCTGCTTTTACCTTGCCAGTGACGGAAATGACGCTCTCCTTGCTCAGCCTGCCGCTCGTCTCGAAAACTTCCTTGGATACAAACTTCTTGGGCAGGGTAACCTGAACCAAACCTGTCCTATCCCTGAGAAGAATGAACCTCAAGCCACCCAGGTCTCTAATCTCATGCGCCCAGCCTGCGACGGTAACTTCGCTGCCGTCATTCTCAGGAGTTATCTCGTTAGAGTACTTGCGCATGCTATAACCTCATTCAAATTTATCTTTATTGCGGAGTGAAGAGTTTCGAACCCGCTCATTCTTTCTCCGCTCTCTCAATCATGCCTCTTATTTTCTTCTTTAACTCAGGAATATCCTTCCCAACCGTATCCCAGACGGCATCCAAGTCAATGCCAAAGTAATCATGTATCAGTTTATCCCTCATTCCTGCCATTTTCCTCCAAGGTATATCTGGATATCTCTCTTTAAATTCAGTTGATAACTTCTTAGTAGCCTCGCCTATTATCTCAATTTCTCTCACTACACCTGCTTGAACCAGATTATTGTTCATAAAATCCTTGTATTCTACTCTTTTTGTGTATTCTTCAGTTCGGTTCATTGCATCTAAAATATGTCTCAAATATACAAGATTGTCTTTCTTCATTCGTAAATCACCATCATTTCTTTTTTAATTCTATCAATTAAATAGGGACTTATGGACTTCTCAGTTAACAAATCAACTTTAACGCCCAAAACATCGGATAATTCCTGTTCTATTCCTACAATGTCAAGAAGGCTTTTTCTCTCCAAAAATTCTACGATAATATCTATATCGCTTCCCGGTCTTTCTTCTCCTCTTACGTAAGAACCAAAGACAGCTATTTTTCTCGCTCCTTGATTCTTAAGCACTTGAGCAATCTTTTTAAAGATTTCTTCTTTATCCATTATCTTTCCACCTCATCAGAGCGGGTTCAGAATTTCATATAACGTCTTGCGGACATACGAAGTTCGGCTTTGCCGAATTTTGGCGGAGCGAAGCGGAGCCGTATGTCCGCTGTTATACGCCGTGCCGTACCATATTTTCATAATTATTCTTCCTCCGATATCTTTGAGATTCTATCAAATTCTTCTCTTAGCTTTTTATACGCTTCATCTAATTCTTCTGCTTTACCTTCCAAATTTTTAAAATGAGTCCTATAAAATACTCGCCATACTTCATCTATCTTGCCGAATCGTTGTGAGAGCCTAACGAGATTGTCCCTTACTTTTTCTGCATCTTCGGAAAGTTTCTTTGCATGAGCACCCGCTTTTATAAGTTCAATTTTATGCGAAAGAGTGAGTGGCGATACTACTTGAACTCCTTTTTTAGTATAATCTCGTAGCATTTCGAACGCTTCATTTACTAAGAAATAGTAAACTCCTTCAGAGGGGATGTAAGCAAAAGCAAACTCGGCAGATCCTTTTTCTGGGCATACATAATCCTCGGCTATCTTATTGAGATGACCTTTAACATCTTTAATAAATTGTTTTTTGAATCCTTCTCTTTCCTTGGGTTCTTCTGCATCTAGCATCTTTCCAAAATTATCTAAAGGAAACTTAGAGTCTATGCAAATAATCCCAACTGTTGATCTTATGTATGCATCTGGAATCTTTCCATCAAGAGTTCTCTCCCTAATACCATACAAATCCTGTGGAAGTTGGTCTGAAAATATCGTTTCCAGAGAAATCTCACCAAAAGATGCTCTTTCTGTGGGTACTCGAAGCATTTGTTCGAAGGATTTATAACTATCTCTAATATCTTTAGCATGACTTTCCACGGCACCTATTTTTTCATCTAAACCCAATTTTATCCAAGTGCCCGATACAGCAGCTTCAATATCCTTCGGCTCAACTTTTTTACTTCGCAAAATCAAGAATATCAATACAAATAAGAGCACCACGATAATTACAAGTAGGATTTCTATTATCATGTCACTATCACCTCTGTTATTATTTTAGGCATGGCGTATAACGTTCCGAGCGTATCTGAAGTCCTGCGAAGCAGGATTTGGGCGGAGGTGCGAAGCACCGTAGCCAGATACGCTCTGTTAGGCGACGTTTGATTAATACACTGGCCCTTCGGCTAAACTGGATTGTATTACTTCTTTCTTCAAATTATATTTATTGATGATAGACTTAACTACCTGGTTAAACCATTTCGGAGCTGTAGGCGACACAAATATTTTTTCGATTAGTGTGTCTAAGTCAACGGTAATATATGCTTCAATATCAAATATCTCCTGTGTTTCCTGTGTTAAATCGATTTTGTCATCTTTAGTAGGGATTTTTTGAATAATCGCCCTTAATTCACGCTCATGTTCAAAACTTTTTCTTTTATGTAAAAATGGGTAGAAAAAATTCCCTTCAGGTAACCACTCGGTCTGATAGTCAATGTACTTTACTTTCCCTATATACACATCATCTTCCTCATAGTTATGAAAGCTCTCTGTTAATCGCTTAAAAGTCGACTGGACAGCAACTCCTTCATCAGTTTTTAGATATAATTTCCACATAGCAGCAGATTCATACTCATTCATATGCCAACAGTTCATAATTGTAAACCTTCTAATTTCTTTAGAAAAAATCTGAAGTTGCATTTGCATTTTGTCGAAACTATCTTTTGAAATATCTTTGTAAATAATAGGACGGAGCTCTATGTTAGCTTTTGAGTATGAACCTTCGAATGAATCGGGCAATCTGTCGGCTCTAGTAAAAAATAGTGACTGTTTATCCAACACCGATACAAATTTTGTAAAATCCAAATACCGCCATATTTTTATATTTTCGTTGTCGGGTTTTTCAAAAACCGGATGTTCTTTATACATAATTATATCTCCATCAAATGTCGCCTAACTCATTATATACGAAATTCGCTTTTTGTTCAATTTTGTCGTTGTTTGCATCGCTTCTACTTCTTCATGTGCTATAACCTCAACTTTCAATCCTCTTCCTCACGCTCTCTGCATGCCCGTGCAGACCTTCT
>Ga0180009_10008712_pt1 | contig 10005 bp, 8 predicted proteins | sample OS_PC_MetaG_FD_123537 | JGI IMG/M metagenome (GOLD analysis project Ga0180009, IMG submission 123537) | Groundwater microbial communities from the Aspo Hard Rock Laboratory (HRL) deep subsurface site, Sweden - OS_PC_MetaG | ecosystem: Environmental > Aquatic > Deep subsurface > Groundwater... | reverse complement strand
TCCATTCAAAGCCCCATCATCTTACCGATGATGCCTTTCATGATCTCGGTTGTGCCTGCCCATATGGGTGCTCCGCGAACATCCCGATACCATTGACATATGGGATATTCCTCCATGTACCCATAACCACCATGAAGCTGAACGCAGTGATATGCCACGCGGTTAACCATCTCCCCTGTCCACCACTTAGCCATGGAGACCTTCTTTACGATATCCTTACCCTCAAGGTGGTCGGCCACCAGGTCATCGACAAATGTCCGCCCGAGTTCAATCTCTGTGGCCATCTCCACGATCTTGAAACTGTTGTGCTGAAAACTACCGATGGGCTGTCCAAAGGCCTGGCGTTCTTTACAATATGCTATAGTCATCTCCAGCATGGTCTCTGCGGCCACCTGGGATTGAATCACAACGCCTAATCGCTCCTGTTGCAATCCCTCCATCAGGTATACAAAACCTTTCCCCTCTTCACCGATAAGGTTTTCCCTGGGCACGCGGCAGTCTTCGAAGAGCAGCTCAGCCGTATCAGACATTTTCATCCCCATCTTTTCGAGCTTACGACCCTTTATGAAGCCAGGGGTGCCGTCCTCAACAGCCATAAGACTTATCCCCTTGTGGACCGGTTTTACCTCCGTATCCGTCTTGCATACCAGAACTACCAGGTCACAGGAGATTCCGTTGGAGATAAAGGTTTTCTGTCCATTGATTACATACGAGTTCCCCTCCTTGACGGCCTTGGTCCGGACAGCCTGTAGATCAGACCCGGCATCCGGTTCAGTCATCCCCACTGCCAGGACCATGTCTCCGGTGGTGCATCCGGGAAGCCACCGTTCCTTCTGTTCTTCATTCCCAAAAGTATCGATATAAGGAGCAACAATATCGCTATGGAGCATCACCTGAAATCCATCCGCCCTGACACGGCTCAGTTCCTCGATGATGATAACAGAGTATTCAAAGCCCACGCCGGAGCCACCGTATCTCTCTTCCAACCAGGGGCACAAGAATCCTTGTTCTCCCATCTTTTTCCAGGCACTTCGCGGCACTTGTCCTTTCTCTTCCCATTCCTCAATATTCGGAGCTATCTCATTCTGCACAAATTTCCTGAATGTCTCCCTGAATATCTCATGTTCTTCACTGTAAATGTTCCTACTCATTCGTAGACTTACTCCCTTAAGTATTGCCCAAAACCGTCTTTTATTCCGCTTGCCGGGGTACGGGATGCTCCCGAAGCTTCGTATGATAGAAGGCGCAAGGCTCAAGGCGCGAGGCAAAAGGAAAAAACAGCAATAATCAAAAATTCAAATCAATAACTATTCCTGTCGCACGTTCTCACGGATATAGCTCACAATAGAATCAGTCAGCGATCCTCCCCTGAAGACTTCATCCACGCCCATCTCCTTCATGACCGGGATATCCTCAGGCGGAAACGACCCCCCTGCAATGAACAAGACGTCGTCCAAGTCATTTTTTCTCATCTCCTCAACGATCTTTGGGGTGAATACGAGATGTTCACCCGACAGGTAACTAACCCCGATCACGTCGGCATCCTCATCTATGCCTGCCTTAACGATCCCTTCCGGTGTCTGGTACATCCCGAGGTATACCACCTCCATGCCCGCTTCCTTTAGGAGAGAGGCTACCACTTTAGCACCCCTGTCGTGGCCATCCAACCCCACTTTACTGATTATCACCTTGATCTTCCGTGCGCTCATTTCAGTCACCCCTTGTTAAACAACACTATAGTTGCATTAGATATAACACTAAATCGATGCTGTTTCGACGAAAAACCTTGCGGTCATTGGCTGATCCTTGATACTGGTTTCTGGATACTGGATATTTTTTATGGATTCCACTCCTGATGGCATGCAGTTTATCAAGCATCAAGCATCCAGCATCGGCTTAGTAAAGTCAACTGTCCCAGCATATCTGCAATGGCAGTTTAATCGATTTTATGCATCGTTAGGGTTAACTCTTGTCTATAGGACAAACAAATCATAAAAAATGCCGGTTACCAACGAAGAACCGGCATTACATGGCGTCCGGCCATCACAGGCCCAGGCTTCTTGCCACCTTCTCGTGGTGGAAATCGGTACCCCCAAAGGCCAGGTCACCGGCCAAAGCCCTTTTATGGTATAGGTGGAGATCGTGTTCCCAGGTAAAGCCGATGCCTCCGAATATCTGATGTGCCAGGAGGGTCACCTTTCTGTAGGCCTGGCCCACCCTGGCCTTGGCCATGGACACCTCTTTTTCGGCCGGCACGCCCCGGCTGATCTTGCAGGCCGCCTGGTAAACAAGATATCGAACACCGAATATTTCGAGCCACATATTGGCAAAGTGATGCTGCACGGCCTGAAAGCTGCCTATGGGGTGGTCAAACTGGACCCTTTCTTTGGCATAGGCGAGTGCCAGATCCATGGCCGCCTGGGCGCCGCCGATCATCTCTGCGCATCGGGCTGCTGCCGCCTGTTCCAATGTCTCTTTCACAATTGGCCAGCCCTGACCCAAAGTTCCTATGATATTGGCCGCAGGAACCTTCACATTGTCCAACAGTACTTCATACTGCTTATCCCGGGCAATGGTTTTAAGAGATGTGATAGTAAGACCGCTGCTTTTTGCGTCCACCAGGAAGATACTGATACCTTCCTCAGGGGTTGTGCCTTCCTCTGTTCTGGTGACACATAATATATAGTCAGCCACGCCCGCATCAGGTACAAATAGCTTGGTCCCGTTGATAATATAATCTTCGCCATCAGGAACAGCCTTGACAGTGACAGCCGCTGCGTCATACCTGCCGGTGGGCTCGGTCAAAGCCAGCGTCACTATCAATTGGCCGCTGGCTATCTTGGGTAATAGGTCGCTTTTCTGTTCATCATTTCCTGCTATGGCAATGGGTGGGCTTCCCAGAACTGCTGTGGCAAAAAACGGACCCGGGCAGATATTGTAGCCCATCTCCTCGAGAAGGATAACCAGGTCCAGAAACGACCAACCGCTCCCCCCGTATTGCTCTGGCAGGGTCAATCCTATCCACCCCAGATCAGCCATCTTCTGCCACAGTTCAGGCGAGTGTCCGTCTTGGCTGTCGTCCAATTCTCTAACCAATTCCTTGGGACATTCCTTCTTCAGAAAGTCACGGGCTGTCTTTTGTAGTATCCTCTGCTCTTCGTTTAATTCAAATTCCACGATTCGCCTCCGTTTGTAATATAACTTTTAAGATAAAGTTTTTGGGGTAATCTGTCAGACGGTATTTGAAGATGTCCTGTTGCTATTGCTTAGAGAAACTGGAAATTTGAAACTGGAAACTGGATAAACACCGGAAATGTAAACATATCTCCAAATTTCAAGTTTCGAGTTTCAAGTATCAGTCACCACGCACTTATTATGCTTTATCCAAAGAAAGAAATAATAACCCCAAAATGTTTTTTTTAGGTGTATAGCTAGATTCCCGGACCGCTAAGTGCGAGGCAGTCCGAGCCCTCTTGTGGCCATTATGGAGCGTTGAATCTCGGATGTCCCGGCGCCGATGGGGCCGGAGATGGAATCCAGATAACCCAAACCCACCCGGCCTATCATGGGCGCCCATTTGGAACCTCTGTCCAACTGTCCATAGGGCCCCAGAATATCCACGGCCGTCTGCGCCAACGTCACCCCGAGTTCGGTGAAGAAAAGCTTCAAGCCTGAGGCCTCCATTTCCGGGACCTGCCCCTGATCAACCATCCATGCGGTCCGCCAATAGTATCCGTAGAACACCTCGATCTCAATGGCTAATGCAGCGAGTTTGCTTCGTATGCGGGGATCGTTTGACAGGGGTTCGCCACCTACTTCGGTCTCTTTGGTAAATTGAATCAATTCTTCCAGCACCCGTTTGAAGGCGCCGGAGCCAACAGCCAGCCGTTCAAACTGAAGAGCCAGCATCACGTTGTAGAACCCTCGATTCATTTCACCCACCACGTTCTTTTTAGGGATACGCACATCATCAAAAAACACTTCATTAAAGGAATGGATACCACAGATGTTTATGATGGGGTTAATGGTCATACCCGGCGTGTCATTGGGCACGATCATAAGGGTCATCCTTTTATGTTTTGGCGCGTCAGGGTCGGTTTTGGCCATCAGCCAGGCGTTTTCGGTCACATGGGCTCCACTGCTCCAGATCTTCTGGCCGTTAATGACCAGGTCGTCGCCATCTTCAACAGCAGAAGTTCTTAAAGAGGCCAGATCCGAGCCGGCGTTGGGTTCGCTGTATCCCAGCCAGAAACCAGCCTCTCCACTGGCGATCTTGGGGAGCCATTCTTTTTTCATCTCATCGCTGCCTGCCAAGACGATGGTAGGGCCGGAGATGGATACGGCCACCCCCCCTGTTGGTGCGCGGTAATAGGAGAGCACGTCGCCGGCAATGACCTGCTTCATCATGTTGGCCTGCCCGCCGTATTCTTTGGGCCATGCCAGGCTGAGCCATCCTTTGGAGCCCAGCTTGCGGATGAAGGCTTTCGAAAAATCATGGTATTCCTCTTCCATCTCCGGCATGGTCCCATACCCGCCCGGCCAGTAAATGGCCATGTCATCCCAATCCGATGGGATTTCGCTCTTGACAAAATCCTCCACCTCTTCCCGAAATTCCAGTTCTTCCTTTGTAAATTCAAAGTCCACTTATAATCCCCCTTCTAGCCGTCTTCATATGCTAAGATCTTAAAATTTATGTCAAGCCCGCCCTGGCGCGACTTACCCTTATTAAATGAAAAAGTTGTGTTAGATTTGAATTTTATTTTTATATTTATCATATACTAAGCCAGGTCTGGGCCAGGGTTTCTATATGTTGTAGTGTAATTTGCAAACAGATACTAGATGCCGGTTCCTGGATGCTGGTCGAAGATCCCGTTGTCGGGGATGTTATAAGGAACGGTTCTTTTTTTTATCCAGTATCGAGCATCCAGCATCGGCCCAGTAAAGACAACTTTCTCAAGCATATCTGCAATGGCAGTTTAATCGATTTTATGCATCGTTAGGATTTATTGGCACAAGGATCAAGCATCCATGCCCTTAAGACGCTCACGAAGTTCCACGGCCTCGGTAATAATATCATCAATGACTTCCTTAACGGTTTTAATCTCATCGATAAGTCCCACCACCTGACCGCAAGGGAGCATACTTATCTCAGGATCTCCGCCAAAGTACGCCTCCTTTGATCTTTTCCCTGCCACCTTTGTCAGGATCTCTTCCAGGGTCGTCCCTTGCTCCTCCATGGCCAGGACCTCATCTGCCAGTTTGTTTCTTATACTGCGCATGGGGTTCCGGATGGTGCTCATGAGAAGGACCGTCTCCTCCGCTTGGGCTTCCAGATATTTTGCTTTAATGGAATCATGGATCGGGCATTCCTTGGTGGTAAAAAACCTGCTGCCCATAAGGACGGCCTCGGCGCCCATGGCCAGAGCCCCTAAGAATCCCCTGCCGTCGCCGATCCCACCGGCTGCAATCACAGGAATATCCAGACGCTTAATGGCCAGGGGCAGGGAGATGAACGACGCCACATCCTCCATGCCGATGTGACCACCTGAGCCATAACCCAATAAGGCCACAGCGTCAACTCCCGCCTTCTGGGCACTCATGGCGTGACGAACCGAGGTGAGCTTGTGTATGACCTTGACACCTGCCTCCTTGAAACTAGGCATTAAGGGTCCCGGGCTCTGTCCGGCGGTCTCCACCACCACCACACCTTCCTCGCACACGACGTCGGTAAGTTGTAGGGTCCTCTCCTTTGGGCCCCCGAGTTCAGGAATCATGGAGATGTTAACCCCAAATGGTTTATCCGTAAGGGTCCGAATCTTTTTGATTTCATCACGCAGGAGCTCCGGGGTCTCAAAGGTTTCGGCAGTCATAAAACCCAGGCCTCCGGCGTTGCAGACCTTGGACACGAATTCCGCCCTCGTGATCCATTGCATCCCACCCATGAGGATGGGATATTCGATATCTAACATTTCGGTAATCTTTGTTTTGAATGGCTTTCCCATAAATCTTCCCTTTCATGCCCTCTGATCCTGAACCTTTGAACAGAAAGGCTTGAAAAATATAATGTAATTACTCAGGTGTTTAGGCTGAAGACTGAAGGCTGAAGGTTAAGACAGCTTCAGTCTCAATCCGCAACCATCGAATCAAACTACTCAAGATCTTCTCTGTTTCCACAATCTTTTGTTCAATCAGAAATGAATCCGGGTTTCCCAAGAACCCCAAACGCTTCCACAAACCATACAACTCTTCTTTCGGAAACACTGCGGTCACCCGATATACCAATACAGCAACCTCGTCAGCCAGCTCAAATGCCCTAAAAGCCTTCCACCTTCAGGCTATCCACCTGGGTAATAACAATTTTCGATAAGAACCTGTTATTACTGCAAGAGAGTATATGGAAAAAATCATTTCCGTGTCAAGGTCAAATGAGGGGCATTATGTGGTGGATCAAAGTTCCTTTTGAACATATGGCATCTTTAATGTGAAAGTGATGTTGGATGTCTGATCCTTGATACTGGATACTAGATACTGGATAAAATATGGGAGAAGATCTTCAAATATTCTTTTTAACAATCTGCAAATGAGATAATGCAAACTATGTCAGATAGTAAGATTTGGGATCGAAAATCCGCAGTTGTGTTAGCTCGGACGCAGAAGGAGGTTGGACCTCTTTGAGCTGGGGGGCCACCTTCAACTCCCAGCCACAATTCTCCTTTATCTGCTCCACCCTCGACTCCATGGTCTTCAGTTTGGGGTCAGGAAAGCACTCGGTGAGGGTGAACTCCTCATCATCGCCAACTTTTTCAAAGACTCCCATAGTAGAGACCAGGGTTTTAATGCTGTGCCCGGGGCTGGTGATATAGGGTACCCGATCCAGATAGCGCTCCTTGGACTGGTGAAGTGTCACTACCACCTCCTGTGCCGCGCTGGCAACATCGTTGGAGCCACCTGATCCCACAAAAAAAAGTTTCCCAGGTATCAGGGTGGCATTGATATTGCCGTACTTATCGATCTGCGCCCCACCAAGGGATCCCAGCGCCCTATTGTTATCCCCACCAATGTAAACACCGAGGACATCACCGATGTCGGTCACTATCTTGCAGGTGGGAATATTATAGAGGCTGAATATCCAGGGGTCCCCCGGCCTGGGAACATACCCGTAGAACCCTATCTCCGCTGCCAGGTCGATCTCATAGTCCTGGTTTTTAAGGTCATAATAGGCAAGCCAGGCTGAAAGATTCGAGACCCCGACCCCGGCAAGAATGGTCTTGTAACCATTCACAAGGACCCTCTCTTTTATCTTCCTACCACCCACCACCGCCATCATCTCCACAGGACTGTATTCTTCAGAAGTGGAAACCATATCTTCAATGGATTCAAGCTCCTGTTTCCATGATGACTTAACCATCCTCCCCCTTAGATAGAGGAGCTTCTCATGCCCCAGTTTGCGAAGGTAATCGCTTTGAGAGTTGCAATCCAAGATCCAGTTCTTGATCCAGGCATCAAGCTCCTCAGGATCACGGGTCGCCTTTCGGTGTTCGATCATAAAATCATAATCGTCCCCATAACCCTCAAGATCCTTAATACCGTAGTTGGTTAGACCCCCGGGATGGGCACCAAAAGGCACCTGGCAAACAGAGTTCACCACATAGCCGGGTAGGCGTACAAAAGATGAGTGCTCCCTTATAAACTGTGTGGAAACAATCTTCTCCACACTGACTATGGCACCGTTTCTGGCGGCCATGGCACCCCAGATGTTCTCAGCCAGGGGGGCGACGAGAATAGTGTTCCCGTAAGAGTCAGCCGCCCAGCCATGAATGAAGTTGATGTCAGGATATAGTGCCTTGACCAGTCCCCTCTTATTCCCGCTCTTAAAAGGGTCATCAATCTCCATGAAAGAGTCCTTGTTCGCCTCGGCCATGCTGCTTCCCATGATGGATCGTGTGGGCATAAAGCCAATCCCTAAAGCCGCCGCCATCAATCTTTGGGGAAGAGTATTCATGGTCCAGTTTTCAAACTCAACCGTCCCTTCCTTATATGCCTTCTGGACCACGGGATTTGGCCCCGGCATGGGGAAAGCATCACCTGCAAAAGAGCCGATTACCTTCTTCAGCATCTTCAGGTGAACCAGGTTCAGGCGGGTACCGGAAACACCCCCCACCAGGGTGAACTGGGGATCTTTATCCCGGAACTGCCTGATGACCTCATAGATAGCGGTGCTGGCACTGGAATGTGTAGAGGTGAAGTGGAGCTTCATCCCTGGTTTCACATTTTTTCTCACCGCCTCCTGAAGGGTGGTAATCTTGCTCGGGCCCTCTTCCTCTCTGATGGCGAATGTGCTTTTCAATAATTCATCGAATCTTCCCGGCATCTAAAAACTCCTTTCTGGATAAGATCTTAATTCACTTCTCCCATTAAACTATTCTCAGCCGGAAGTTGTTTCTCCTATCTCCGCCTATGAAGCGTTTCGCAGGCCATTCTTTTCCACCCATGCCTCGGTCTCATCCAGAGCCTTGGCAAACCTGTCGAACATATCATCAATCTGGGTTTCAGTAATAATCAGGGGTGGACAGAATGCAACGGAATCAACCAATGAGCGCACGATAAGGCCATGCCCCTCGGCTATCTCAGAACAGGTTCTACCAACCGCTTGGGTTAGCTCAAAAGGACGTTTTGTGGCTTTATCTGCCACCAGTTCCACCGCACCGATAAGACCTACACCACGCGTCTCTCCTACCAACGGATGGTCGGCAAAACCACGTATCCGTTCTTGGAATCGCGGTGCAATCTCACGCACATGCTCCACAAGATTACGCTCTTGCATCAGTTCGATGGTTCTTACCGCTACTGCCGCCGGAACCGGATGACCCGAATAGGTAAAACCGTGTCCAAAGATACCGATCTTCTCACTCTCCTTCACCATGGCATCGAAGATCTTCTCGGACAGTAGAACCCCTGAGATGGGTAGATACGCCGAAGAGAGAGCTTTTGCCACGGTGATGGCATCCGGCTTAATACCAAAAGTCTCACAGCCAAACATATTGCCTGTGCGTCCGAAGCCGCAAATTACTTCATCGGCGATCATGAGTACATCATATCGCCTGAGTACATCCTGGATCTTCTCAAAGTACGTCTTGGGGGGAACGATAACGCCTCCGGCCCCCATAACGGGCTCTGCGATGAAGGCTGCAATGGTGTCCGGCCCCTCATCCTGGATCAGCTTCTCAAGGTTATTGGCCATTCGTGTGGCGAACTCCTCTTCCGACTCCCCCCCTTGGCCAAACCGGTAATAGTGAGGGCAGTCGGTATGCAGAATATTTGCGATGGGCAGGTCGAAGTCTCGATGATTGTAAGGCAGTCCAGTAAGACTCGCTGAGGCAACCGTGACCCCGTGGTACGCTTTCAGACGCGAGATAATCTTCTTCTTTTTCGGTAGGTCTCTGGCATTGTTGTAGTACCAGACCAGCTTAACAAGGGAGTCATTGGCTTCGGAGCCTGAATTGGCGAAGAAAACCTTAGATATGGGTACCGGAGCGATCTCCTTTAATTTCTCGGCAAGATCGATGGATGGGTTCGTCGCCTTGTGGGCAAAGGTATGGTAATATGGAAGCTTACGCATCTGTCGGACTGCCGCCTCCACCAGCTCTTCCTCACCAAAGCCCAGAGAGGTGCACCAAAGACCTGCAAGACCTTCGATGTACTCGTTGCCCTCTTCGTCGTAGACGTAGATACCCTTCCCTTCTGTGATAATCATGGGACCCTTCTCGAGATGTATCTTGAGGTTGGTATAGGGATGGATGCAGTGTTCAATATCGCGGTTTTCAGCTGAAGATTCAATATTGGTCATGAGGTTTGCCTCCGTCTGTTTATAGGTTTAAAGTCGTAACTGCCCAGGTATTTAGGCTGAAGACTGAAGGCTGAAGTATTTTTCAACCAGAAAGGAATCGAAATCGCTGCCCGGCGCATTTGAGAAGACAAACTGCACAACTCTTCTCTCGGAAACAC
>Ga0180009_10008710_pt1 | contig 10008 bp, 9 predicted proteins | sample OS_PC_MetaG_FD_123537 | JGI IMG/M metagenome (GOLD analysis project Ga0180009, IMG submission 123537) | Groundwater microbial communities from the Aspo Hard Rock Laboratory (HRL) deep subsurface site, Sweden - OS_PC_MetaG | ecosystem: Environmental > Aquatic > Deep subsurface > Groundwater... | reverse complement strand
TCCGGGAAAACGTCCTGTTTTCCAGGGTTTTAAATCGCTATCCCCTTGACTCCACTGAAAACCGTGATTGACTGGTCCTAAAAGTGCAAAATCCTAACCGGACATAGCTGACTTTTTCTGAGTCAAGGGAGTCGAGACCTGTATGTTATTGTGTCCTGCAAAGGGACTCGGGACCTGTATGTGATTGAACGGAATGGGAGCGCTTAAGCTTCCCCAGGCTCGTGGAAAGCATCGGCAAAACCTTCCTTGTAGGTGGGATAACGGAAAGCGTAGTGGCAATCCTCAATGAGTCGGCGGTTGCTGACGAAGCGGTGGATTGAGGGACGGCGGTTTGTGCGGGTGGTGTAACCGGGTTTGACCGTCATGCGGGTCCCGGCAGGCATCATTTTGAAATTTTGATTCAGAAGCCATTCAGCGGCTTCCGCTGTGGGTGCCGGATCCAGATCCACAGCATTGATCGGGGAGGGGAACGATACCTGTGTCACTGCCTGTTGAACAATCTGTGCCAGATCAGTCACATGAATCCGGTGGACAGGGTGCTTTCCCTCGGGAATGGGTTTGCCGGCCAGAATCCGATGGCCAATATGCCGGTTGTTTCCGTATATGGCCCCGGGTCGAATGACCTTGATGCTGAAAAACCGGGCCAATGTGGTTTCCGTTGCCAGACGCAGCTTTCCCTGCAGGCTGTCGGGCTCAAACACGGATGTCTCATGCCACTCGCCGTCACGGTTTGGATAGACCCCCGTTGTCGAAATATAGACCAGGGTTTCGCATCCAGGGCGATAGCGATTCATCCAGCTGCCCCAGCGCTGCAACCGCTCGATTTCCTGATCAACATCCGCGCAGATGGGCGGAATGGTCAGGATAAGACTGCTGGGGTGAGCGGGCAGTTTTTTCCATTGGGATGGTTCTTGCCAGTCAAAACTGAACATCTTCAACGGGCATGTGTTCCTGGGAAGCGCAACCGGTCGTTCGAGCCGGGTTCCCCAGGACGATGGTGCCCATGGTCCCTGTCCGGCAAGGGTTTGCCCCAGGAAGCCCAGCCCCATAATCCCAATGACGGGCAGGGTCATGGTGTTTGTTTGATTTCGAGCAATTCGATTTCAAAAACCAGTGTGGCGTTGGGGCTGATGACACTGCCGGCGCCCCGGGTGCCATAAGCCAGATTGGACGGGATATACAGCTTCCATTTGGAACCGGTTTCCATCAATTGCAGCGCCTCCGTCCAGCCCTTGATCACCCCGTTGACGGGGAAAGTGGCGGGTGCGTTCCGCTTGTAGGAGCTGTCAAAGACCTTCCCATCCAGCAGGGTACCGGTGTAGTGCGTAACTACCGTATCGGTCAGTTTGGGTTTCGGCCCGGTTCCCTGCTTGATGATCTCATATTGCAGACCGCTGGCGGTCGTGATAACCCCCTTCTTTTTAGCATTCTGCCGGAGGAATTGATCACCTTGTGCCAGGTTTTGACTCGCTTCGGACTCCTTTTGCTTCTGCATTTTGGCGGTCATCTCTTTTCGGAATGCTTCCATGGTCGTCCGGACCTCTTCATCTGTCATCATGGGCTTGCGGTTCAGCAGCGCATCCTTGATACCGGCCATCAGAGGCTCCATGGTGACGTCGATCGATTGCTGTTTGAAATTCGAACCGATGCTCAATCCAATACTGTAACTGATTCGATCCTGCTCACTCTTGAGCAGATTTGGTTCAGCGGCCGTCAAGGTTGATGCAACAAATGTGGCGACAATGACAAGAACAAACCAAAATGTATGTTTCATGAAAATCCTTTTTTGAAAAAAATTAGTAAATATTCACCATTCTTCTATTGCCATCCAAGTGGGAACCAATATGTCGTTGAACTCATTCTCGACAGGCATCCATGCCTGTCTCCGAGGGCGGTCGCTGACATTGCCATTCTGGCAATGCTTAACCACTCCCAATCCGTTCAATCACATACTGGTTCCCGCTCTGATGGCTGAATATAAGCTGAATAGTTACATAAATTAAAGACAATTCACCGTCAACGGACAGCGATTCGCCGTTCTCCCAATATGGCTTCCACCATCAGTAAAATGATGGCAAAGCCTAAAAAAAACTGAAAAAGCTCACTCCACACCTTTGACTGTCGGGATTCCGCCTCGCGTTTTTCCGCGGTCGCGATATGATTGTGGTACAGATCGGCCAGATCAACCCGACGGGTTCGAACCGGGATGAAAACCCCCTTGGTTATTTCGGCAATTTTTTTCAACGTGGTTTCATCCAATCGGCTTTTGACGGTCTCGTTCTGGTACTTTAAAAGACTGTAAGTCCCGGATTGCCGGATGGGAATAGGGGTCCCATCCGGATCCCCCAGCCCGACGGTATGAATCCGGATCCCCCTGCTGGCCGCTTCTTCGGCGGCTTCAATGGGAAACGACTCGTGATCCTCCCCATCTGTGATCAGAATGACATCCCGATATTTATTGTCCCTGTCATAAAAAAGCCGCTCGCTGACCATCCGGATGGCGTCACCGATATGGGTACCGCCACGGCTGATATCCTCCGGGGAAATTCGGGCAAGAACGTTCTTGAAGTAATTGTAATCCAGTGTCAAAGGGCTTTTGATAGCGCTGGCCCCGGCGAAAATCAGGAGACCGACGCGATCTCCCTCCAGGATATCCACCACATCGCTGACCAGCTGCTTGGCTTTGCCCAGCCGATTGGGACCCAGATCTTCCGCCAGCATGCTGCGGGAGACATCGATGACAAAAACCAGATCCCGGCCCCTTTTCTTAACGGTCTGAACAACCGGATTTCCCTGGGGTCGCATCAGTGTCAGAATCAAAAGAATCAGGCTGCCAAAAACCAGGACTGTCCGAACCCACTGTTTGGGGGGACTGAATTGATCGCCCAGCGACGGATGCATTCTCAGGTTGGCATAAAGCGCCAGCGACCGCTTTTTCCGGAACTGCCCGTATATCCAGAATCCGGCAATCAGAGGAATAAGCGCGAACCAGATGGAATTGTCAGTATTTGCGAATTGAAACATGACCGCATGTCAGCGCAGAATCGTTAGCATAGATTGGATCGTTCATTTCTCAAACAAACCACCATGCCCTGTTGGGCACATCGAAACATGAGAATGATATCGCGGTGTTGACCCGCGACTGATACGAACCCCTTTCAGTTGGCAGACTTATTTCAAGATGATCTAAGGCTCATGTCGCTGAAACCCCAACTCGCTTCGCTCAGACAGGCGGGGTTTCAGTCGCTCCATTTCGCCAAGATCATCTAGAAACGCGTCTAATCAACTGAAACGGCTTCACACCAGTCGCTTCCGTGCTGCTATTCTCATACGAACACGCATGACATTTGAGTCGCAACGAAGGGTGAAAAATAGCGATGCATTCCCGTGCCTGTTATAAAGCTGAGCTTATTTTCCTCCGTGATCTCCGTGTCTCTGTGGTGAGTGTTTTTCAGACAAACCCCCCTGTCCTGCCAGACGGAGCAACAAATGAGAAACTATGAGAGTCAGAATATCAGACCATCATGAATTCGTCCATAGTCAGGGGATTCAAGTTAGGATTGCCAGATTTGCAGGTTTCAGATATATTTTACTCTTTGTCACCCATTGGTAAACCTGCCCACGCCCAGCAAAGCAAAGATGAGTAAACAAGATAACGAAGAAAAGGATGATGCCCTGTCCCAAAAACTGATCGAAACCCGGACGATTGTGATTTCCGCATCCGTCGACAGCAAACTGGCGGACAAGGTGGTCAAGCAGCTTTTGATCATGGAACAGATGGATTCAAAAGCCGAAATCAAGATCATGATCAACTCCCCAGGCGGTGAAATACACAGCGGATTTGCCATTTATGACATGGCAAAATTTGTCACCTGTCCGATCACCACGATTGTCATGGGGCTTGCTGCCAGCATGGGGTCGGTATTGTCGCTGGTAGCGGATGATGGACGCCGGTTTGCATTTCCCAATGCCCGGATTCTGATTCATCAACCCCTCCTCATGGGGGCTGAAGGAGCGGCCACGGATCTGGAAATTCAATCCAAACAGATACTCAAGACCCGCAAGATGCTGGCCGACCTCTATGCCGAGAAAACCGGAAAGACATCAGCCCAGATATTGAAAGATCTGGACCGGGATCACTGGATGACGAGCGAAGAGGCCCTCAAATATGGCTTGCTTGACAAAATCATTACCAACCGCAGCGAGCTGTAGCCTGGAAGCCGGTTCTGCCTGCGGGTGGTGCCCCATCAAAGATCATGAGGTCTGATTCCGTCGCCGTTCAGGGTGTCAAGCCATCCCGGTGACAATCGTGATCCTGTTTGGCAAAACGTAGTAAGAGAAATATACACCGCTGTTTTCGGCGGAAGGAGTCATTTCAGGGCACCTTGATTCATTAAAATTATCGAGCTTACCGCATCAACCCTTTGATGCTTGCTAAGTTTCAGTTCATCAAAGTGCCCATCAGTGTATCCGGATCCAGGCGACAGTCTGGGATCCGGGTTTTGGCACTTTTAGAGGCTTTCTTAACAGTAAGGACAGAAAATGAAGGTCAGTGTATTCGGCAGTGGCTATGTGGGACTTGTGGCAGGCGCCTGTTTTGCTGAGAGTGGCAACGAGGTGATCTGCGTGGACATTGATCAGGCACGAATCGACGGCCTGAACAAAGGGGTGGTTCCCATTTATGAACCGGGGCTGGAGGAGATGATCAAACGAAACATGCGCCAGCGACGGCTGCAGTTTTCCACCGATGCCATCGAAGCGGTCAAAACCTCCCTCTATCATTTCATTGCGGTTGGGACGCCGCCGGGAACGGACGGCAGTGCGGATCTTCAATATGTGATGGATGTTGCCCGGTCCATTGGCGAATCCATGGAAGACTACAAGATCATCGTTGACAAATCCACAGTCCCGGTGGGAACAGCCGACAAGGTTCGTGAAACGGTGACTGAGGCGCTGAAGGCCCGGGGCATGAAAGTCGAATTCGATGTGGTCTCCAATCCTGAGTTTCTGAAGGAGGGGGCTGCTATCAATGATTTTATGAATCCTGACCGGGTGGTGGTTGGAACCGATAATCCCCGCACCGCAGCCCTGATGAAGGAGCTCTATGCCCCATTCATGAGAAAAGAGGAGCGTTTTCTGGTGATGGATGTGCGGAGTGCTGAAATGACAAAGTACGCAGCCAATTCCATGCTGGCCGCCAAAATCTCGTTTATGAATGAAATCGCCAAACTCTGCGAGCAGGTGGGTGCAAACGTTGATGAGGTCAGAAAAGGGATCGGGTCGGACAGTCGGATCGGTCCCAGTTTTTTATTCCCCGGTATCGGTTACGGGGGATCCTGTTTCCCCAAGGATGTCCAGGCCCTGATTCAGACCGGAGTGGGAAACGGCTGTAAAATGGATCTCCTGCAGGCGATCGAATCCGTGAACAATCAGCAGAAAAGTCACCTGCTGAAAATGATCCGCTCAGTCTGTGGTGAGGATCTCGCAGGTTACCGCTTTGGCATCTGGGGACTCTCTTTCAAACCACAGACGGATGATATGCGGGAAGCCCCTTCGCGGGTCATCATCAACGGACTGCTGGCGGCGGGTGCTCGAATTGTGGCCAACGATCCGGCGGCGATCAATGAGGCGCGGGCGATCTGGGGGGATGCCATTGAATACCGGGAGTACTACTACGATGTTCTCAAGGATGTGGACGCCCTGTTGATCTTCACCGAATGGAACGAATACCGCCGGCCCGATTTCGAGCGGATGAAAACCCTGATGAAAACCCCATTGATTTTCGATGGCCGGAACCTTTTTCAGCCCGGAAAAATGAAAGACATTGGCTTTAAATACTACAGCATCGGTCGGCCAAACAACGGGTAGGTCAAATAGATTCCTTATCAGCGACCGCCCACGGAGACAGGCATGATCCAAGCTGCGAGACTAGCTTCTCACCTGTCGAGAATGAGTTCAATGACAGATTGATCATGACTACTAGCGAGATTCTGATTTAAGGATGCAATTATGATATGCTTACAACGAAACATGAGAAAGATATCGCAGTGTTGACCCGCGACTGATATGAACCCCTTTCAGTTGGGAGACTTACTTCAAGATGATCTAAGGCTCATGTCACTGAAACCCCAACTCGCTTCGCTCAGACAGGCGGGGTTTCTATCGCTCCATGTCGCCAAGATCATCTGGAAACGCGTCTAATCAACTGAAACGGCTTCACACCAGTCGCTTCCGTGCTGCTATTCTCATGCAAACCATCATTTCCGCGGAGCGGGCCAACGAAGGATGCGAATGGCAAAATCAGGGGACAAGTACTTGTTACGTGTACCCTGATTTATTTTCATACAAACCAGACAATTATGCAGAATTCACTATTCATACAGAAAAAGCGTGTCCTGGTGACGGGTGGGGCCGGGTTTATCGGTTCTCTCCTGTGTGCCAGACTTCTCGATGCTGGGCACACCGTTATCTGCCTGGACAATTTTTTCACCGGCACCCGGGAGAACCTGGAGCCTTTTCTGGATAACCGGAATTTCGAACTGATCCGGCACGACATCACCCAACCGATTTTCCTGGAAGTGGACCGGGTTTTCAATCTGGCCTGCCCGGCGTCACCCATCCACTATCAGTACAACCCCATCAAAACCCTGAAGACCAGTATTCTGGGAACCATGCACATGCTGGGTCTTGCCAAACGCGTGAAAGCGCGGATTCTGCATGCCAGCACGTCGGAGGTCTATGGCGACCCCCACGTTCATCCCCAGACTGAGGACTACTGGGGAAATGTCAATCCCATTGGTATCCGCAGCTGTTATGATGAGGGCAAGCGGGCAGCGGAAACCCTGATGATGGACTACATGCGGGAACAGAGGGTGGATTCAAAAATCGTCCGCATCTTTAACACCTACGGACCCAATATGCGTGCCGATGATGGGCGGGTGGTGAGCAATTTTATCGTCCAGGCGCTGACCGGCCAGGATATCACGATCTATGGCGAGGGACGCCAGACGCGCTCATTCTGCTATGTAGACGACCTGGTGGATGTGTTGCTGCTGATGATGGAAAAGGACAACTTCTGCGGACCGGTTAATATTGGAAATCCGGTTGAGTTCACCATCCTGGAACTGGCTGAAAAGATACTGGGCATGACCGGTTCGAAATCCAAACTGGTCTTCAAACCGCTGCCCCAGGATGATCCGACCCAGCGCCGACCGGATATTTCGCTGGCCAGAAAAGAGTTGGGCTGGGAACCAAAGATCAAGCTGGATGCCGGTCTCGAAAAAACCATTCCCTATTTTGACAACTGGCTGGTTCACAACACCAAAGACACCAAATCGTAAGCCCCGAGACCCATTTTGACACTGGATCCTGCTCAAATATCGGTCGTCCTGGTCGAGACCACCCAACCCGGAAACATCGGTTCGACCGCCCGGGCCATGGAGACCATGGGGGTGACCGACCTGCGTCTGGTCAATCCCTGCGAGGTTGATCATCCTGAAGCCCGCATGTTTTCAATGAACGCCCGTCACCTGCTCTATGAAGCCAGGATATTTTCCAGCCTGAAGGACGCCATTACGGACTGCCAGCTCATCATCGCCACCTCCAATCGCCAGCGGGACAAAATTCAGACGTCCAACTCCCTTTATGATCTGCCCCGTATTATTCAAGCCTGTGATCCCGGTCTTTCCATTGCCATTGTGTTCGGTCCGGAACAGTCCGGTCTGACCAACGACGATATGAGCCTCTGTAATGAGTGGATCCATATCCCGACCTATGGCAAAACCGGCTCCCTCAACCTGGCCCAGGCGGTGATGGTCGTGTTGTATGAGGCCTCAAAGCTCTATGACCGGAAGTTTACCCCGGAGCCGGAAGTCATCCTGCCGGCATCATCGAAAAGTATTGAAGGGATGAAAGAGCACTTCTTTCGCATCCTGGATATCACCGGCTTCCTGCGACTGAGCTCCAGAAACGCCCTCTGGGGTAGCTTTTCAGGCTTGATCGGACGGTCCAAACCCGATGAGCGGGATGTCCGCATGATCCGCGGATTCTTCAACCGGATCGAGGTGACCCTGGCCAGAAAGGCTAAAAAAAAGAAGGACTGATTCTGGAGCGGATATTATCCTCTTTTCTCTGCAGGCACGCGGCAGATCATTCATCACAGCCTTCCTACCCCCATGAACCGCGCAGTGGGGTGTACCAAATATGTGTGGGTACCTGTAAGCGGAAAGAGGTTATGATCACATACCCATATGTTTTTGGTGCACCTCCGCAGTGCAGTTGTTTGACAGATTCCAAATGCTTTTGTATATATTAAGCAACATTATCTATATTCAATACAATGCAAAAGGAATTTATGGCTATCAGCATCCGTAACGAAAAAACAGAAAAACTTGCGAGAGAAGTTGCTGTTTTAACGGGAAAAAACATGACTGCTGCAATAACGCTTGCATTAGAAGAGCAACTGGAAAGGATAAAGGGCCGCAAGGCAACGATGGATTTAGTCGAAGAAATAATCCAGATCTCCGAACGATGCAAGTCTCTTCCGGATATAGACCCTCGCACGCCAGATGAGATTTTGGGTTATGATCAGGATGGGGCCTGCTGATGGTAATTGATACATCGGCGATAATTGCCGTTTTACTGGGAGAACCGGAAGCCCGGCAGATCGCAGCAGCGATTAATAACGATCCTAAACGAGTGATGAGTAGCTTTTCCTTATTGGAGGCAGGGATTGTTATTGAGGCAAAGAAGGGAGAATTCGGTGGAAGAGAACTCGATCTGCTGTTGCATCGCTGTCAAATTGAAGTTATTGGTTTTACCTCGGAACAGTCCGAATTGGCCCGGGTTTGCTGGAGAAGGTTCGGAAAGGGCAGGCATCCGGCCGCCTTGAACATAGGTGATTGTTGCTCATATGCGCTTAGTAAAATTGCCGATGAACCTCTGCTGTTCAAGGGCGACGACTTTTCAAAAACGGATCTGAAATTGGTAACATTCTGAATCAAATCAGAAATTTCCTGACCAACAAGGTTGAGAGCATGCCATATTTATATTAAATGGTGTGGATCGGGGCTTTTTCTAAAAGGTACTCTTGCAGTATTGGATCGTGTCTGGATTAACTTTTGAACTTTCGGGGCATCTATTCAGCACTTCTTCCCAGTTAATGGGGTCGTGGCCTGTATGTGATTGAACGGATTGGGAGTGGTTAAGCATCGCCAGGATGGCGATGTCAACGACCGCCCTCGGAGACAGGCATGGATGCCTGTCGAGAATGAGTTCAATGACATACAGGCCATGACACCTTTAGCGATATTCAGCTGAATAGTTGCCTTTCCGGTAAGATTTTTAAAGCCTGGATTTTATTGGAGCGGAAGACGAGGTTCGAACTCGCGACCCTCAGCTTGGGAAGCTGATGCTCTACCAACTGAGCTACTCCCGCTTGCTTTGAAAGGATTATCTGCACGGTCTGGGTTGTCGGTATCGATTGCTGTTGTCAACCATCTGAGGAACCCAAACGCAACATTTGTCCCGGAAATGGAATGCAACCAGGACTTAACCCTCTATTGGCAATAATATAAAGGGTTGGGCCAATTTGTCAACCATGCAGTGAATCGGGGTGCACCAAGTATGTGTGGGTACCTGTAAGCGGAAAGAGGTTATGATCACATACCCACATGTTTTTGGTGCACCCGTGAATCGTAAGAACCGGTTGGATTTGATGTTTTGCACGGAACGATGCCATCGAAGCACACCTATATTCAAACGGCCTTATCACAGACACGGGTTTGAAGTTTAAGTTTGATTGAATTGTAAGTTTTGTACTGTTGCCTAAACCATTCAGCTATGTCCGGTCAGGTTTTTGCACTTTTAGGACCAGTCAATCACGGTTTTCAGTGGAGTCAAGGGGATAGCGATTTAAAACCCTGGAAAACAGGACGTTTTCCCGGAGCACCAGGGATGGTTTCATGCGTGTTTTAAATCGGTATCCCCTTGACGGAACGGTTGACAAAT
>Ga0180009_10008709_pt1 | contig 10009 bp, 5 predicted proteins | sample OS_PC_MetaG_FD_123537 | JGI IMG/M metagenome (GOLD analysis project Ga0180009, IMG submission 123537) | Groundwater microbial communities from the Aspo Hard Rock Laboratory (HRL) deep subsurface site, Sweden - OS_PC_MetaG | ecosystem: Environmental > Aquatic > Deep subsurface > Groundwater... | reverse complement strand
AGGGTTTCCCGCAACTCCAGATTGGCGGCGTCAAGGCGGGCGGTACGCTCCATAACCCGTCGCTCCAAGGTATCAGTCAAGGCAAGCAGATCAAGCTCGGCCTGCTTGCGCACAGTGATATCTTCAAATACCACAACCGTACCGATAACCTTCTCCCCTTCCATAAGAGGGGTGCAAACAAACTCCACTGGAAAAACATCGCCATCCTTCCTGCCGAAATAGCTTTGGCCGCCCTGATGCTTCCTCCCCTCGGCATAAGCCGCACACACCGGGCAGCTCTCCCGCCCATACATTTCGCCATCCCAACGGACATGATGATGAAAATCATGGATATGTTTGCCGACCAGTTCTGCTTCGTCATAACCAAGAATCTGCAAGCCTGCGGAGTTGACAAAGGTTATGCAGCCCTCGGTGTCCAGACCATAGATACCTTCACCGGCGGAATTCAGAATCAGCTCATATTCCCGATGCAGTCGAGCAAACTGATCCTCTGCGGCATGCCGTTCCACGACCTCCTTCTGCAGCAGTAGATTGGCAGCTTCCAGATCGGAGGTCCGCGCACTGACACGTTCCTCAAGCTGATGGTGGGCCGAAGCCAGCTTCTGCTCTGTTTCCAGGCGCAGGCCGATCTCTTTTTCCAGGGGGGCGATGGCGATACGCCGCAGGGTGAGCCACAGGACAATCCCGGCAATTGCCGTAAGAAGAAACGAGGCAACCCCCAGCTGCCAGTGAAGCTTGCGCAGGAGTCCATCCACCTCGCCTGAGGAAAATTCCATCTGCAGCGTAAGCAACTCCTTGCCTTGAAACTGCACTTTTTCTTCGACGAGGAAAGCTCTTGTTCCTTCCCGATCACGATTAAAGGTAATCAAATCCCTTCCATCAGGGCCGATCACGGCCAGACGCGCCACCTCGGGGTGGTCTTCTCCCCACCGCAGGACGAACCTGTTTATCCAGTCGTAATCATACTTGAGAATCGGCTCAAGAAAATTGGCCGCCATCAATTGCAGATCGCGGTGCGCCTGACTTTCCGCTCGGGAAAACAAAAAATTTCGCTGGTGGCGGGCAATGATGATGTCGCCCACCACCATGAAAAAAAACAAGACGGCCATGAACGCCATGACCGCCTTGTTATATCTGCCCTGCTGCGAGCCTGATTGCATGCAAACGTCTTCCGACCCGGTCAACAGGAGGAGTATCCGCAGCTCACACACTGGTTGCAGCCGCCGCTTCGCCGCAGGCTCAACTTGCCGCAAGCCGGGCAGGAAGCATAGGAAGAGGGTTCAACATACGGTTCCGGGTCACCATCCACTTCATCCTCGGCGTTCTTGTCCAAAACCTTAGCCAGGGCCGCAGGAATGGAATAGACTCTGCCAAGCGAGGCGCTGATCCAGGCGCCATCGGAAGAAATATCCTCCAGGGTCCTGGCTATCTTGCCAACCAACCGGTAGTCGTGCTGGAGTGCCACAGAAATAACCCGGCCCAGGGCCTCGCTCATTCCATGCAATGTTGAGCCGGATTTGGTGGTGTTGAGAAACACCTCGCGCACATGCCCCTGACCACCCTTGTTGGCCGTAATATACAACGGAGCCGGCCCCCGGAACTTATAGGTGCTGCCGCTGCGCACGTCCATGTCGCAGAATTCGCAGGTCGGATCCAGTTTGCCGCCATGATCGCTCAACACCCCTTCCATGGAGGAATCGCGAAACATGGTGATGCCCTTGAGATTGCTTTTCCGGGCATAATGAAGGATATCCTTGATGTCTGCAACCGTGGTATCAGCGGGCAAATTTATGGTTTTAGAAACTGCGGTGTGATTGAAGGCCTGGCATGCCTCGAGAATCCGGATCTGCTGATACGGCTCAATTTTATGCGCGGTCTGCTCGGTTACCCACTCGAGTTTCTCCTCCTCGTACTGGTAAAACTCCAGGGGCACGAGGACAAACTCCTTCCAGGAATCATCCACATCCTTGACCTTGCGGCGCTGGATCATGGAAAAATAGGGCTCCACGCCGGTACAGGCCACCCGCATCAACTGGGAGATGGAACCGGTGGGGGCCTGGGAGGTGGTCACCGAGTTATACAACCCGCCAAGCTTGCGAAGAATCCCGAAGATACTGCCGGCACGCTTATGCCACAGCGCCTTGTTGGGCATGTCCGACTCAATGAAGGCTGCCGCCTCGCTGTCGATCTTGTCGACATAGGTCATGTTCCATTCCTGGGGAGTGAGCTTTTTTTGCTTGCCTTCCTTCTTAATAAACTCGGCGTAATCAAGGCTGCCCTGCATGGAACCCAGCATCAGAACCAGTTGGGTCGCCTTGGCAAAGAGCGGGGCGTCATGTTCGTCGGCGTAAGAAACGCCAAAATGGTTCATGGCATGATGAAGGCCGGTAAAGCCAATGCCGATGGGCCGGAACTTGAGGGTATTGGCCTTGATTCGTTCAATGGGGGGGAAACCGCCCATATCAAGGATCTCGTTGCCGGCAACTGCCGCGAGCCTGGATGCCTCGAACACGCGGTCGAAAAATTTTTCCTTCTCCTCTTCGAGACACTTTGACAGGTTGACCGTGAGCAGGTTGCAGGCCGTATCTTTGGTGGACAGGTATTCGCCGCAAGGGTTGGAATACACCGGATTATACTTGGCAAGCACCGGGGTATTGGCCATGCTCTTCTGGGTAAACAGCAGGCCGGGATCTCCGGATTTCCAGATATATTCGGCCACCAGATTGGTGAGTTCCTCATCCTTCCAAAATTTCTCATCGGTCACATTGAGGGAGATATTGCAACCGGTGTACCGTCCGGGGTTGTCACCTTTAAAGGTAATGAATTCCTTAACATCCTTGATGTCCCAATCACCCTGAATCATCAAGGCGCCCCGCCGCTTACCGCCCTGACTGATACGCTCGGAAAGATGCGAGAACCCCTTGGCAAAAGAAACCGGCCCGGAGGCAAGCCCCTGCCCGTTGTCGACAATGGTGCCCTTGGGGCGGATATTTGTCACGTCGATGCCGCCGCCGCCTGCATGCTGAAAGATGCTGACCAGATCCCGCTCCATGTCGAAAATCGCATCGGTGGAGTCTTGCACGTCACCCAGGGGATAACAGGAATAATAGCCGGCCCTGCGGGTATAGGGATTTCCGCCGTTCATCAGAAATGGCGTAGCAGTAATGATGGTGCCGTGGATCAGGGCCTTGGAGACTGCAGGGTGTTTGAATTGCTTGCTGATGCGCAACAGCACCTGGCCCATATCTTTTTCCATGGGGGCACCGGTCTTATTGTTGCGAATAGCGTACCTGGCCTGCACAAGATACTCTTCAAAACGCTCCCATTCCTTCAGCGCTTCATCAAAACTGATTGGTAGATCCATCGGACACCCCTTGGGTAAATGCTTGATTCTTACGGAAATAAAACAAGATATGGCACACCTGCCGTAACTGCCACCACAATATGTGGTACAACATACCCAAAGAGGGGCTTGGAAGGAAGTACTTTTTCAGATAAAAAAAAGTAAGGGGAAACCGGCAGGCGTCCCTTAAAAAAAACGGATTGTCTTACTTTCTCTTGCGCTGGGACATGGGCAATTGAACAATAAATATCGACCCCTCACCGGGGCTGCTTTTGGCGGTAATCTTCCCACCGTGCCGGTCAACTATTTTCTCACAGGTTGCCAGGCCTATTCCGGTCCCTTCATATTCATGCCGCGCATGCAAGCGGACAAAGGGTTGAAAAATCCGTTCCGCGTGCTTTTCCTCAAAGCCGATGCCATTGTCCTGCACCGTGATTTCATATATTTTCCCTGGTAATTTGCGTCCCTTCACTTCAATCACGGGAGGCACACTTTTCTGTCTGTACTTCAAGGCGTTGGCAATGAGATTCTGAAAAAGTTGCCTAAATTGTGTTCTATCTCCATCAATAGCAACAAGGGAACCAACTCCGACTTTGCCATGGGCCTGACTGATCCTCTCTTCAAAATCAGCCATCACCTCCCGCAGCAGAACATCCAGCTCAACCACGCCAAAAGGCCGATCGCAGCTACGCACCTTGGAAAGCTGCAAAATATCATCCACCAATTCCCTCAACTGCCGGGCAGCCTTGAGAATCCGAGCGATATACTCACCTGCCTTCCCGTCAAATTTTTCAGGCCATCTCGCCAGCAAACGCTCTGTAAAAGCAACGATCAGCAGGAGCGGTTCCTTCATGTCATGGGATGCCACATGGGCGAACTGCTCCAACTCGGCATTGGAACGCCTGAGGCTTGCTGCAAGCCGCTCCAGTTCCTGCTGTGCCTGCTGACGCTCGGCCACCTCCAGAAGCAGGTGTGAATTGACACACTGAATTTCCTGCGCCCGCTCATCGACCATATCCTCAAGCCAGTCGCGATATTCCTGCAACTCTTTTTCCATCTTCTGAAGCTTGGTGATATCGGCAAAAACCCCATTGGCATAATCCCCGATTGCCCTGGCCCGGTCATGAACCCATAACCATTTTCCGCTTTTATGCCGCAGACGATACCGGAGGGAAAATTCTCGGCCCTTGCTGAAAATCAGATCGTAACGCTTGCGGACCTCTCCAACATCCTCGGGATGAATGCCATCGAATCTGCTCTGACCGATGAGATCACTCGCCTCATACCCACATATCCTTCTGATGTTTGGGCTCACATACACCAGATTTCCCTCTGCATCCGCCTGCCAGGTCACATCCGGGACATTTTCCACCAGACTGCGAAACTGCTCTTCACTTTCACTTAAGGCTTGGGCTATTCGCCTTTGTTCGGTGACATCCTGCAAAATAAGAATACCGCCGGGAACGCCGCGCACCTGTCCAAGAGAAGCACCGCTTATCAAGACCGACCGGACCTCTCCGGCAATGGTGAGGGAAAACTCGACATTGGCAAAAGAGCCATGTTCAGTCAGATTTTTTGCCGGCAAACATGCATTGCAGGCATGGGGTCCCAGCAACAGGACACACGGCTTGCCAAGCAGCAATTCGCCTCGCACCTTGAAAAAATCAGCAAATGCCGTGTTCACATCAAGCAAACATCCCTGCTTGTCGACAATACAGGCAGGCTCAGCCATGCGATGGAAGATGGCGGCATAGCGCCTTTTTTCATTGAGAATAAAATGTTTCGCCTCGCGAAGCCTGCGCTGGGCAGCGCTGGCTTCCTCCTTGAACCACTGGCTTGCAGCAGCAGTTTCCATCTGATCGAAAAATGAGGCGCAACAAAGCTGTTGCGAAGCAGATTGGGCCGGATCGCTGAACACGGCGTGGCGGAGACATTTCAAAAGAGAGAAAAAAACTTCAAACGGTAACGCATCCTGCCGAAAAAGCTGAACAGCTTCACGGCCAAGCGCGGCGGGGATATCTGTAGAAATTGGACAAACGACGGCAGGGCTGTCCGCTTCGGGATCTTCTCGGGCACCCTGGGTTTTCAGTAAATCAGCAAGACCGTCTGCCACACGGGAGACAAAAAGTTCCCAGGCTTCTTCTTGCAAGGCAAGGTGCTGGGCGTATTCGGTGTGTCCGACCGCACAGGTAAAGGCGGCAGTCAATCCCTTTCCATGGGAGCGCAACAATCCGAATTTCTTGCCCAACGAGCCTTTAGCCATATTCTTTGCGTTGACGTTCCTTGAGTATAATCTTGATGGGGATGAAATCGAGCTTGAGCCCTGCCCGAAACTGATTCAGCAGATAACGAAGGTAGGAAAAATGCACCCCCTTCGGGTAGTTGGTAAAGATAATAAAGGTGGGCGGCTTCGTAGTAATCTGCGTCGTATAGTAGAACTTGAGACGACGCCCCTTGTGCATAGTCGGATTATGGCTCTCCAGCGCATCCTGCAATATCCTGTTAAGCTTGCCGGTTGAAAAGGAGCCGCAATACTGCTTGTAAATCTTTGCAACCATGGGCAGCAACTGTTTCACCCCCGCACCGGTCAGGGCAGAGATCTTAAGCACCGGAGCGTATTCGACAAAACTCGTTGCCCGGGCAATCTCCTCCATCAACTGTTTTTGCCGCTTGGCATCCCCATGGAGCAGATCCCATTTGTTCACCAGAATCAGACAGGCCCTGCCCCGTTCAAAGGCATAGCCCAGCACCTTGGTATCCTGCTCGGTGATCCCCTCTCCTGCATCGATAAGGATCAACACTATGTCGCAGCGCTCCAGAGCTCCAAGGGCCTGAAGTACGCTGAATTTTTCCAGTTTTTCCTGCACCTTGCCCTTGCGCCTGATGCCCGCCGTGTCGATGAGCAGATACGGCTGCTTGCCCACCGTGATCAGGGTGTCCACCGAATCCCTGGTGGTGCCGGGCACATCCGAGACCACCATGCGCTCTTCGCCCACCAACCTGTTGATCAGGGATGACTTGCCCACATTGGGTCGTCCAAGGCAGGCCAAGCTTATAGTCTCCGACGGGATATCTTCGGATTCAGGAAAAACAGGCAGGGTTTCAAGCAGGGCTTCAAAAAAAGGTTTGACCCCATACCCGTGCGCTGCGGAAACAGGCCAGAGCTTGTCCACTCCCAGTTCGTAGAATTGAGGAAGAAGCCGGTGTTCTAACTCCGGGCTGTCCACCTTGTTGACCAGAAAATGGACAGGCTTTTCGGTTCGACGCAGATAATCGGCCACTTCATAATCTTCCGGCAGCACTCCCTCCTTGCCGTCCAGCAAGAAAAGAATCACGTCCGCTTCACGCATTGCCTGCATGGTTTGCTCACGGATCAACCCCGCCATCATTTCCCGACCGTCGCCCTCAATGCCTCCGGTGTCGACCAGGATAAAAGTCCGCTCCTCAATGGTCACCTGCTCGTAATGACGGTCGCGGGTTACCCCTGGGGTGGGATCAACGATGGCCTTGCGGCTCTTGGCAAATCTATTGAAAAGACTTGATTTACCGACGTTGGGTCGGCCAACCAAGGCAACTATGGGATAACGTGTCTGCATGAGAGTTATGAAGTTCCGTGTTGATTTAAAGAGCGGTTACGAAATGGCTACGCCGTCTATAACAGTTGCAGCAACAGCCGCAAACGGCACAGCTAAGTGTGAATATCGACGTCCAAACGATCTCTCACCTGGCCCGCCACAACATACAAAGCAGGAAAATCCCTCCCCTGCGGTGCGGCCAAGTGTTCGTACAGGCTTCGGGCAGCAGGTTTGAGGAACTGCCGGAAAAAATGTTTCCCGCGATTTTTCGAGAGAAACGCAAAAGCACCCAGAATCTGCAGGTTACGCTGCAGTGCCATATAGTAATATCCCTCAATGAATCGTCCCCGGTCAAGGGGAATGTGAGAGGCGAGCGCATCCAGGTAACAACCAAGGAGGGTTTGCTGCCGGTCCTGAGACAAACCGACATAGGGATCGATGAGCAGGGAGGCGGGATCATACCCCAACGGCCCCATTCTGGCACCCTGAAAATCAATAATCCTTACTTTCCCCTCGTGCACCATGAGGTTGCGCGACTGAAAATCACGGTGCAGGATAAAATCCGCCGGTTCCTGCGTGGCCCGGTCCGCCAGAAAGACAAACTCCCGACCAAGCCCCTGGGGCAAATCGTCCATCCCCAGAAAATCCTCACACAGAGCCTTCTGAAAATACCCCGACTCCCTGGTCAGCATAAGCGTGCGGTCATAACGGGGAGTGTCCCAGCACCAATCCGGCTGAAAACCCTGGCGCGTCTCGGTTTGCAAATGCGCCAGAGCTGCCAGAGCCTGCCGGTAATATGCTTCTATCTCCGGTGCCTGTGCGCCATTCTGAAGGACAAGATCATGCAGTTTGGTATCTCCCAGGTCCTCACACAGGATAAGCCCTGAGTCGTCATCAAATCCGTAGATCTTGGGAACCGCAGCTCCATGGGTAAAAAGATGTCGCCCGATGGCGAAGGCAGCCCGCGCTTCAGCCATGCCCTGGGGTTGGGTCTCGCTTGGCAAAACCGCGAGCAGGGAGAGATTGCCGACGGCAAGCCGGTAAAATTGCCGGTCTGAGCCGTCACCGGCCATCCTGTCCGCCATCTGAACTTCCGAAGAGAACCCCTGAGCGGTCAGCAGCGCACGCAGCGCCAACCTGTGTTGATCCGTAAGCAATTTAATCCCCCGCAACAATACTGTCGGTCAGGATGCTGCCGGGGGCAACTCTGGCCCCATCCCAGACCACGACCCGCGTGAGGCTGGCCCCCTTGCCGATGGTCGCCCCGTGCCCAATGGCAACCCAGTCTAGCTGCGTAACCCCGGCTTCAAGCACCACATCTTTTCCGTGACAAAAAGGACTCCCGCCGCAAACGGATAAAAACTCGGGCATTCTCCCATGCAGCAGAATATCCTCGTGAAGTTTCAAGTAATCAGCCGGAGTCCCCATATCTGTCCAAAAATGATCAGAAACCTGCAAGGCCTGAATTGTCCCGCCTTTTTTTAGCAAATCAGCATAGCAGTCAATGATGTTATAAAAAACAGAGTTGGGAATCAGCTCAAGAACAGCCGGGTTGATCACCTGCACCCCGGTAAAGGCCATAAGGCGTTCCCCGGCCCCGGCCGGGCCGCTAAAGCCGACGATCATGCCCTGGCCATTCACCCGGACATTGTTGAACCGAGAACAGTCATGCAGCACCATGGTCACATCGGCGCCTGAGGCGCAATGGGTGCGATAGACTTCAGCAAGATCAAGATCGTGGACAATGTCGCCATTAACCGCAAGAAATGGCTTCTCGCCAAAATGACTGTGCGCAAGACGAAGACCGCCTCCGGTCCCCAACTCCATATCTTCCATCTGGACATGCACATCCTGTTGCTCAGAGAGCATAGCGCCGATCTGTTCCCTGAGATGATGGGCATTGACTACAATCCCCTCAGCCCCGCTCTTGCGGAGTTGGGTCAGAGTATGAGTCAGAAGCGGGGTGTCAAGCACAGGAAACAGCGGTTTGGGGCGTTTCAGGGTATAGGGGAGCAGGCGTGTCCCAAAGCCTGCGGCCAGAACCATGGCTTTCATGAGATGTATCATCCTGAGGGCAAAGTATCGGTAACGAAAAAAACCTACAGTAAGTAACTAACAGTACCACAGATGCGCGGAAGAGGTCTGCAAAGTGTGCTGTTTCACATGCGCAGCCCATGACAACGCAGATGTGACACTGTTGAACAGTTACGACAACGACAGTGTTCCGTCCGGCAATTCCTCCACCCCAACCACGACAATCCCGGCCCGATTCGCCGCCTCGATCACGGCCTCCCTGTCAAAGAGCAGGGATTGGCCGGTTTCAACAGCCAGAACAGCACCCTTGACCGCGGCCATGGTCTGGATGGTTTTTTCGCCGATGGCCGGCAGGTCGAAACGAAAATCCTGCTTCGGCTTTTTCACCTTGACGACCACCACCTTCTCTTTTCCCAAGGAACCGCCGCGGGTGATGGCGGCATCCGTTCCTTCAATGGCTTCCACCGCAAGAACGGTACGATCCCTGACCACAACGCACTGGCCGATATCAAGAGCGCCGATGGACCTGGCAGTCTGCCAGCCAAAGCGAATATCCTCCAACTGTTCGGCGGAGGGTTTTTTCTTGGTAAGAACCCCCTTGGGAAAAAGAAGGTCCTTGAGATACAGGGTGGATTCCAGAACACGGATGCCTTCTTTTTCCAAAGCATCCGCCACTGCCCGCAAAATCGCGTCATCCTGCCGGACGTCTATCTTGTTCCACAGGGTCAACCCCTTGAGGTCCGGCAAGACATCCTTAAAGATTCTTGTTTTGGTGATGGCTCCCAAAAAAACGGCTTCGCTGACGTCATGCTCCCGGAAAAAACTTATTATTTTGCCGAGCTGCCCTAGTTTTACCCAGCAGAACCGGTCGGCAATAGTTTCGAGCTCAGGCCAGGACTCCCCCTGGTGTGCAACGATCACCACCTCTCGCCCTGCTTTTTGGGCGGCCTCGGCAAAGAGTTTCGGAAACTGGCCGCCGCCTGCAATAATCCCGATGCTATTCTTCGTCATCACCGGCCATGCGCACAACACTGCGTTTCGAGGTGTTAAAGAAATT
>Ga0180009_10008708_pt1 | contig 10009 bp, 9 predicted proteins | sample OS_PC_MetaG_FD_123537 | JGI IMG/M metagenome (GOLD analysis project Ga0180009, IMG submission 123537) | Groundwater microbial communities from the Aspo Hard Rock Laboratory (HRL) deep subsurface site, Sweden - OS_PC_MetaG | ecosystem: Environmental > Aquatic > Deep subsurface > Groundwater... | reverse complement strand
TTTTATGCTGCCGTGCAACCTGATTCCGGGCAACCTCGCGGATCTCTGTTTCGATCCGCAACTGATTACGTAGTGGATCTGTCTCCAGCCAGTCAGGAAGTAGCACCGCCTGACAACCCTGCTGCTGCAAAGTGGCCAGCATAGGCGCCGTGTCCGTACCAACCACGACCCAGAAACTGTGTTGCGGTCCCTGTAGCTGCATGACCAGCGCCCGAGAAGCATCTGGCACAGCCTCGTCAAGGCGCGGACAGGCATAGATGGCTGTCTCAAGTGCCGGGCCCTTATCGGTCAACAGCGAGAGATCCAGACCCGACTCCGGTACCGCCAGGATAAATTCACGCAACAACATGAGCCGATCATGTTCGTGGCTCAGTTCCTCAATTTCCGTCAAATATGGCCTGGCCTCGTCGTCCCAACGATGCATCTGCTCCAGGATCGCCTGCGCCGTTTCAGTAGGCGGGCCGGGCAATTCAATTGGACAGTAATCGATCGTCGGCAGGTAATGCTTGTAGCGTCGTTCCCAGACAGCGAACTCGATCAGGAATTTGCGCACCGCTTCGATATCAAGCGATGCGTTGTAGAAAGGTTCCGGATCCAACTCCACGGCATTGGCGGCACTCAAAACACCCACCGCATGAACCATCTTCTCGCGCCGCACATGGACTTCGAACCAATGGCTGGCGCGACTACGGAGGCTTAATCTTGGCCAATGCGAAATCATGCTGCTGAATGCTCCCTGCCAATAAAATAATCGGCCACGTGTTCGATTGTGTGGGATGCGGGTGGATTGGGCAACTACGCACCGTCGAACCGGGGATATTCATCAAGCTTCCTCAACCAAAAAATATATAGGCTTTGCGTCAGACTATATTTATAGTTGAAGACATAGGAGGTCTAGGAGTGGTGATCATGCATAAAGGCTACGCGGGTGATCCGCAGACCTTCCTCACGAGTCCACCCGAAGCCACACTTGATCGCGGCCGTGGCATCCCAGAGTCCGCGCACGGCCGCGTTCCGTCCAGTCCATCGGGGCGAAACCTCGCGCACCACAGCCACCGGTGACAGCGGACTGGGGCTCGCTATCGCCCGCTAACTGGCTCAGGAGAACGGCTAAAGAATCGAACTACGGGCACGCACCGGAAGCGGTACAGAGACACGGCTCGCGCTCTCAGCGCCTTCCAATCGCGAATAACATGAGGCCGAGCCACCTCTAAATCTTCCATTCGATCTTAATCGACGTGATGAGTTTGCTTATTTCTCACGGATAGAATCAGGGCCTTTAAGAGATAACACCATGAACAAGCCGGAATCACATTACAAAAAGGAAGATGGTAATTATCTGGTTGAAATAAAACTCAACGAAGTTCGCCAAATATTTAATTCCTTTGATCCGGCGCCCTTTCGGGACAAAGACCTGGAGGCAAACGCAGAGAACTATATCGTTGATTCCGTACAGGAGCTTCATCTCAATACGCCAGTCAAAATGATATTGCATTTACCACGGCAGGCCTGCACTGATAAAGCCATCAATAGCGTGCCTGTTGCTATTCATAACTATTTTGATTACCGAGCCGACGTTACTGCAAAGGAGCTGCGATTTACCCTGCATCAGGGGCGAATCGCGTTAGTTATCGGTTTGATTTTTTTATTTCTGTGTATCGTTGCTCAACATCTAATCGCATCATTTGGAAAGACTGAACTATTATGGTCGATACTTGAGGAAGGGTTTCTGATCAGTGGCTGGGTTGCCATGTGGCGACCGATTGATGTTTTTTTATATGCATGGTGGCCAATACGCAGGAAACGCCAAATCTATGAAAAACTAGCGCGGATACGAGTAGAATTGCGCGCTTACGACTGAGGGGAAGGACCTACTTTATACCGCCGCAGATTTTCACGAGTCTGACCGTATCTACCGACGGATGCAAAAAACCCTCAGCATAGACGACCACTGCCTGCACAACAGTAACGATGTAAACGTGATCGTTGTCTATAAGCAGAAACATATGCGGTATTTGGATATGGACACCGTGATTCACCATTGCACAAAAGGGCATTGGCATCTGGGACTGGGCCAGTAATGATCAGGGTTCGGAGCCGAAATTGTACTGGTCAGCTGTGGTGATGTGCCCACGCAAGAAGCACTTGCCGCTGTGATGTTACTTCGCCAGCATTTCCGAAAGTGAAGATACGCTTCATTATTATGAGGAGCATCACGACGAAGCAATCTCTAAGCCATTGATCCGCTGTTCGGGAGATTGCTTCGCTGCGCTCGCAATGACGATAAATAATAATTCATCAGAGGTTAGCCAGACATCTACCCCTCCAGAGTCACCGGAGATACAAACCCCTCTGGCTTAACCGTCAAGACTGAACAATTCAAGGCACTGAGGACGTCCTCCGCCGTGTTACCGATAATGAAGCCGGCAAGACCGGTGCGACATACAGTCCCCGTAACCAACAAATCAATCTTTTCCCTGCGCGCCAGTTTAATAATGCTCGAAGCCGGATCATCACCCCGTATGAGATGAGTATGAAGCCTTCCGGCACCATTGAGATCGACGCTCTTGAGAAGGCTATCCAGTTTTTCCACATATTCGCGCTTTGTTTCCCTACGTAATTTATTCAGCGCTTGATCTGTCATGTTTCCACGAATCTGCAAATAGCCTTCCTGATCGACTGACCATACCTGGACCACATGGAGGTCGCTTTTCTCCACCCGCGCCAATGCACTGGCCAGCCGCAGTATCAGTGGATTGATCAGTTGTTTGGTCTCATCCCAAGGATCGCTGGAAACATCTACGGCCGCCAGGATTCGATCATATGATTCGCCAGCGCCTGGCATGATAACCCAGACGGGGCAAGGACACTTGCGCATCAGATGCATGGATGTACTACCGAATAACCGAGTTATAAAACTGCGCTTCCCCTCCGCCGCCAGTACCACAAGATCATGTTGCTCACGCAGCACCTCACGGATGACCTCAACGAATGCAGTGCCGACCGCTGTCTTCGCCTGAACGTCGACACCGATATGTTTCAAATTATTGGCTAGCTCATCCACCTGCGCCTGGGCATCATAAAGAATTTCCTTCTGAAAATCTCTGAGTTCGACTCCAGCCATCGTAAGATGCAATTCACTTGGTAAGACTTTTATCACAGATAGAATCGTAAGTCTGGCGTTGTTCCGCTTCGCTAGAGCACCGACACGCAGAAGGGCATCATCTTGTTTCAGAGCAGAGTCCGAGAAAAAAAGAATATTTTTGAATTGCTGCATAGCCCCTCCTGCATTGATATCTGCTAGTAGTTATATCCGAAACAATCGTGGGCATTATTCTCAAATATCATCGAGATCCGGACCTCAATAAAGGATTGCACACGGATCAAATCTCCAGCGTGACCGGTGTTATGAAATCGGGTGGTTTGATTGCGAAAACAGAACAGTTTATCTGGTTCAAAATACTCTCTGCTGTATTGCCCATAATGAATCCGGGCAGGCCGGTCCGGGCTACTGTACCCATGACAACTAGATCAGCATCAATCTGCTTGGCGATCACTGGAATTTCTTTGCGGGCCTGGCTTTTCACCAAATGTTTATGGGGCTTGAGATAACCCATGGTTTCCTCCCCCAGTGCGCACGTCATCTCGTTGATGAGTCTGTCCAGACATTCTTCACTACGCAGCCTATTCTGTTCGACGTAGGATTTGATCTGCTGCTCAGTTGCACTCATAAATACACCCCGCATCGCGCTCTCACCGATCGCATCCCAGACATGCACGATATGCAGTTCAGCAAAGTCAGCCAGCGCTAGAGAAATGGCAATCTCCAGAACCTGTTGGTTCAGCACACGGCGTGATTCCAGCTCTGCCGGCGGATATATATCATGTACGTCAACCGCCGCCAGAATACGTCGGTGGGCTTTCGGTGTTTGTGGCTTGATAAGCCAAACCGGACAAGGGCATTTCCGCAGCAGGTGCATGTCATCGCTACCGATTAATCGGTCCAACCAATCTCCGGTTTCAGGTGCTTTGATGACCAGATCATGCCCATCACGCAATACCGCGCGGATAATTTCCAGAAATGGCGTGCCTTGCAGGACTTTCGTTTGAATATCCATCCGCTTGCGGTAAGGGTCAACTAACTTATTCAGTCTGTCCGTTTCAATACTCACCATCGCAGTCTGCAACTCAGCGGAAATCGGCCCTCCATCCGGTATTCCGATACCTGCCGTAATACGCTCGGTTGCACCAACGACCGTCGGGCGGGCCTGGTTGTTCTCCGCCAGCGTGACGGCCCGTTCCAGTGCAGGCTTGCTTGCCTCCCCTGCTACTGCCACGTAGAGAATATCTTTAAATCTTTTCATTTCAGCCAACTCCTCCAGAAATCGCCTCGGTTGTACCGAGCATCCACATCACGCTGCGTCTCATCGATTCGTTATACCAAGTATGCGCGATTTATTTCTTACCGGCAGCATAAGTGGTCCCTGACCCAGGAGACGATCCGCCGCCTCGCGTGCTGCATCCACAAAGGGCACTAACACCAAATCCGCACCCGCCTGCTCCAGTACGACAACCTCAGCAGGACTATGCGCGGTCACCGCAATCTGTCCCGCATAACCTAAACTTCGCAGGGAATGAATAAGCGCTTGGCTCACATGAAGGTCACGTGCTGTGCAGACAATCCATTGGGTACGTGCATAGGGCAGTGATGCGATGAACTCGGGATCTTCCGCATCTCCATACAGTACCGGATAGCCTATGGGATCGCCTGAACGGACTAATTCCGGATTGTAATCGACACTCAGAACATGACTGCCGCGAGCGCGCAACGCCCGCGCGATACCCGATCCATAGCGTCCCATACCGAATAAAATGATCTGCGCCGCGCCGTCATCGGACACCGCGTCTTGATCGATTTCCCTATGCGGGCGTTGGCGCTCGAATACCTTGAGCCAAGGCGCCAGCCATTCATAAAGCGGATGGGAGTAAATGATCATGTACGTTGAGGCGCTGATAGTGATGAGACCCACCAGGGTAATCAAACCCATGGTCTCGGCATTGATATGACCGAGACTCAATCCCAGTGCGCCCAGAATGAGGGAGAATTCACTGATTTGCGCCACCGTAAGCCCCGCCAGAAAGCCGGTACGCTTGCGGTATCCCAACGCACCCATGATGATCATGACAATCAGCGGATTGCCAATCAGCACGAATAGAGAAAACACCAAGGCCTCACCGAGTTGAGCGCCCAGCAAACCAAGGTCGAGGCGCGCGCCAAGATCGATGAAGAAGAACAACAGCAGGAAATCACGCAGGCTTACCAAACGGGCTCCCAGCGCATCCCGATAAGGCGTGGAAGCCAATGACACCCCGGCCACAAAGGCGCCTACCTCCTTACTGAAACCCAGCGTGGCGCCCACGGTAGCGAGGGCCACGGCCCAGGCGATACCAAACAAAACCAATAGCTCCTGGGAATGCGACAGTAAATGGAGTAACCGCGGCAGGACGTAGCGTGTGATCAAGGCAATGACTAACAGAAACACCACTCCCTTCAGCAACACGGCTATTGCCATATAGGTCACAGAGTCCTCACCGGCTGCACCAGCGCATTCAGGCCAATCATGGCCAACACCACCACCAGATCTTGCACGATCAGGAAACCCAGGGCGATACGGCCGTGCAGCGTATCCACCTCGCGTTTATCCGAGAGCAGCTTGACGATAATAATGGTGCTGGAAAAGGTGAGTGCGACGGCAACATACAGCGCGGCGATCGGTGTCATGCCTAGCGCTAACGCAATCAGATAACCAACGATGCTGGTAAAAAAGACCTGTCCAAGCCCGGTTGCCAGCGCCACCGGCCCCATGGTGCGGATAATGTGCAGATCCAGCTTGAGTCCGACGACGAACAGCAACAAGCTGATCCCCAATTTGGCCAGCAGATCGATCTGGTCATTCGCACTTACCCAACCCAGCACCGATGGCCCGACCAGAATACCCACCGCTATAAAAGCCACAATCAATGGTTGTCGCAGGCGCACACCCACAGCACCCACGCCTGCCGCCACCAGGAGCAGAACCGCCATTTCAGTGAAGATGTCTGGAAACATCAGTTTTCTAGCTCATTGCCAGTACGCGATCGCAACCATTTTTCCGCACCCACAACCATATAGATAGCCAATCCGCCGCTCAGGACCCAGGCCCATTCTGTCGCACTCATCGGCGCTGTCCCGAATAATTTCTGCATTGTCGGGGTATATATAAATAGGAGTTGCAGTAAGATCATTGCTACCACGCCGAAAATGAGCCAGCGGTTCGAGAAAACACCTATTTTAAACATTGAATAGCGTAGTGAACGGCAATTGAACAAATAGAACATCTGCCCAAAGATGAACATATTCACGGCAACGGTCCGCGCGGTTTCAACACTTTTTCCCTGCAGCAACGCCAATTCGAAAAGGCCAAAAGCACCAATCAATAACATCAGGCCCACCAGACCAATACGAAAGCTGAGTTCCCGAGTGAGTACCGGCGTGTTAGGTTGTCGCGGTGAACGGGCCATGATGCCAGGCTCTTTGACTTCAAAGGCCAGCATCAAACCCAGCAGCAAGGCGGTTGTCATATTGATCCAGAGAATCTGGACAGGGGTAACAGGAAGAGTGGCACCGGCGAATACGGCGACAAGAATCACCAAACCCTGACCAACATTGGTGGGCAGCGTCCAGGTAATAAATTTAATCAGATTATCAACCACCGCCCTGCCTTCTTCCACGGCCGCTTCAATGGTTGCGAAGTTGTCGTCAGTGAGCACCATATCCGCCGCTTCTTTCGCCACCTCGGTGCCGCCCACACCCATGGCAACGCCGATATCGGCCTGCTTGAGCGCGGGTGCGTCGTTGACACCATCGCCGGTCATGGCCACCACATGGCCATTGGCCTGCAGCGCTTCCACCAGACGCAGTTTCTGTTCGGGTGATACGCGTGCAAACACCGCTGTCTGCTGGACAACATCCACTAACTCATGATCACTCAGTTGCGAGAGCCTGTGCCCATTAATAGCGAAATTGTCCGAGTCACTATCAGCGGTGCCGTGAAGACCGATCTGTCGCGCGATCGCCGCGGCGGTGGCCACATGGTCGCCGGTGATCATCTTAACCATGATCCAGGCTTTCTGGCAGGCATTGACGGCCGCTATCGCCTCCTGCCGCGGCGGATCCATCATCGCCTGCAGACCAAGAAAGGTCAGGCCCTCAGCCACCTCGGCGTGCGTCACTGTTTGACAGTCGGTCTTAACAATCTTCCGGGCAAAGGCCAGAACTCGCAGCCCTTTCGTAGCCATCTCGTGCACTTTTCTGTGGACATCTTCCTGATCAAACAGTTCTGAATCGGAATCCGCCTCATAGCTACCACAACAACGGGACAGGATACTTTCAACGGAACCTTTAACATAAATGACTGATTCTGCCGTCTTTGTACTATGCAGCGTGGCCATGTATTGATGCTGAGATTCGAACGGCAGTGTATCGATGCGCGGCATCTCCTGTTCAAGTGCCTCACGTTCAAACCCAGCCTTGGTTGCCGCTACGATCAACGCAACTTCTGTTGGATCACCCTCGATGCCCCATCGATCACCCTGTTTGATCAAGCGCGAATCGTTGCACAGCAGACCTGCCTTCAGACATTCTACAAGTCCAGGATGTGAATGCGGATCTATCACAGACTCCTCAAAGCGAACTTCACCTTGCGGCGCATAAACCACGCCTGTAATGTCGTAGAATTTATCTCCCGCAAAGACCTGCTGCACCGTCATCTGGTTCTGGGTCAGGGTACCCGTCTTGTCGGAGCAGATAACCGTCGTGCTGCCCAGGGTTTCAACGGCCGGCATTTTGCGGATGATTGCATGACGATGTGCCATTTTATTCACTCCGATGGCTAGCATGATGGTCATCGCCGCAGGCAGACCTTCTGGTATCGCAGCAACAGCTAACGCCACCGCAGCCATGAAGGTGTCAAGCAGCGGATCACCATGTAACCAGCCCGCCAGCAAGGTCATGCCGGCAAGACCCAGAATGACCCACAGCAGTATCCCGCTGAAGTGCGTGATCTTCTTCGTCAGCGGTGTTGCCAGCGTATCGGCGCTGGCGATCAGTGCGTTGATCCGCCCGATCTCCGTGTCATCACCAGTCGCGACGACGACGCCTGCACCTGTGCCGTAGGTAACCAGGGTGGACGAATAGGCCATGTTGTTGCGATCGGCAAGCAGAGTTTCTTGTGCTAAACGATCCGGCCGCTTCTGCACAGGAACAGATTCGCCCGTTAACGCCGATTCATCGACCTGTAGCTCCCGTGAACGCAGCAAGCGCAAATCCGCAGGCACCTTGTCACCGGACTGCAGTAACACAAGGTCTCCCGGGACCAGCTCGGTAGCCGCGATAGTCTCTTTCTTGCCTGCCCTCACAACCAGGGCAAAACCCTTCATGGCACGCGCCAGCGCGTCTATGGCCTTTAATGCCTTGGATTCCTGTATGAAGCCTATAATTGAGTTGACCAGAACGACGCCGAAGATAACACCACAGTCGACCCACTCCTGCAGTATGAAAGTGATTAATGCCGCACCCAGCAAGATATAAACAAGCGGCTGGTTAAACTGCAGCAGAAACAAAACCAGCGGGCCCTTGCCTTTCTTCTGCGTCAGGCTGTTCGGGCCGAAGTTTTTCTGCCGATGCCCCACTTCAAAGGCATCAAGCCCCTTCCTGGCATCGGATTCCAGAATTTCTTCTATCTCGTCCTGCGTCAGATGATGCCAATGTCTTGAAAGTAAGTTTTCCAGCATTTTCACTCTCGCTATCTTACCGGTGTGTCACATGCCAACTATATGCCAGGGGTGCAGGTGATTCGAGAACACCACGGATTATTCCGGTTGGTTAAATGATCAAGGTCATAAATCCCGTGTAAATTTTTACCTTTCATTTGTGAATGAAATACAAACAATTACTGCAGCATCAGGAACCCACTGCAAGCTTAACGTCAGCTGTATGAGCGAATAATCAGGTACGCAATAGGTTCGGATTGACTTGGAACTTCGGGTCCCACCGCTTAGGAGCGGATGCGTCACCCTGTGGCTGCCAGGTCGAATCGAGATTGCTCACAAGCCGTCCCAATCAACCTATGTGAAGGCTTCACGACAGACTATATTTAGATGTGAGAACGCAATAGCTGAAGGAGTGATGATCATGCATACAGGCTATTACGCGGGCGATCCGGAGATCCCACCGACGAGCCCACCCGAAGCACCACCGGAACCGATACCACCGGGCATCCCTCCGGACGGCCCTACAGAGATCCCCGAGCCACCACAGGAGATCCCGCCCGGCATGCCACCTGAGATTCCACACTATCCTGGCATGGGCAGCGGATAACCGAGGGTAATGTTCTGGCTCTTATACTCATTGCCTGCGAATAGCTGCACCGCCCACTCGCCGCAGGCAGCGCATTATCTTGCCATGAATATTGATCAAAGCACGCTAGTATCAGGCAATCGCTTTTCAACCTAGCGCTGACCAGGCGGTAGTTTCGCTACACGCCCAAACCCCACGACCATAAACGAAAATAAGAACGCCGCTGCAAATAGCATCAACGCAGTAGCCAGGTTATTCAAGCGTTCCGGTGCTATCAACAATATAATCCCGAGACCAAGCATCATGCCACCTGACAGTAGCTTTAAAAACCGACCTTCTGATTCCTTAAGCTTGCGCGAACCCAGAGTGATCGCAAACAGCATTACGATCAACAACAGAGGAATCACATAAATCACGTTGTACAACGCCAAATAGAGATAATATTGTTCGGCCGATAAGTCATTTAATGTCAGTATGCGCGTATAGACCATCGGGAATCCTGCCGTGCAGAGTAACTCATACATATTCGCCGCCATCGCCAGGAGTACTGTGCCGACCAATAGTGCAGACATATTTCCAGCTTTTAACAAGTTTCGACCACGCTGGAATAGC
>Ga0180009_10008707_pt1 | contig 10009 bp, 9 predicted proteins | sample OS_PC_MetaG_FD_123537 | JGI IMG/M metagenome (GOLD analysis project Ga0180009, IMG submission 123537) | Groundwater microbial communities from the Aspo Hard Rock Laboratory (HRL) deep subsurface site, Sweden - OS_PC_MetaG | ecosystem: Environmental > Aquatic > Deep subsurface > Groundwater... | reverse complement strand
CGTCATCAATAAGCAGCAGTTCCCAGTTTTCGTATGTTTGATGAATCAACGATCGTATCGCCGGGACCAGAGAATCGCCACAGTTGAAGACCGGCATTCCGATGCTGATAAGCGGCTGCATTTGCTAAAGCTCCGGAAACATGCGCCCCGGCCAGCCGGATGCGGAAAAGGTTTTTTTCCCAAAGAAACGCCAGCTGATCTCGAAAACAAGCCTTCTTGCCACCCGCAGACCGCGTCTATTTCCCCAGATGACAACACAAGGCACCAGCAGTATTTTTCTTGTCAGCTTCAAAAATAAATTGAGGCGATGGCTTTTTTCAAGCTGAAAAATGGAAGGGGTAATGGAATTAATATTGCATGACAAGCAGTTGTCCTTTGCGCGAATCGCGAAGTCGATGGCCTGTTCCATTCGATTTTCATAGGTATGATCACGCCGCGTCCGTTGGAAACCAGCCTTTGCAATCTGATCCCGCTTTTCCGGGTTTTCCAAATAATACTTGATTTTTTTTATGAGTATTTGCGTATCAACAAAAACATCTATTTCCTGGCCTTTGACATAAAACTTTTCCAATCCAGGCGCATCCTCAGTCAATAAGAATCCGCCGGAACCCGGCACTTCAAATGTTCTGGCCTTGACTTGATTGGATCCTTTCGAATTTGCAAAGTTCAAACTAATAATTGAATTTTGCATAATTTGCGGTATTTGCTCAGCAACAACAGAGCCTGCGGGCCACCCATGGCCAAAGCATGAAACATGAATCCCTTTGTCGCGTAATTGAGCGATGCGGCGCTTCCTGTTACCATGGGCCGCGCCAACAAATGAAACCGGGTACTGACAGCTGGATGCCGGCAATGGTTCGGAGTGGGTTTGCGAATTGGCCGCCCATTGACTCAAAAGCACTTCGGTAATGCCATCGCTATGATATTTAGGGATCACCTCGGAATATGTGGTGATCATGCCATGATATGCAGGGCCAATAAAACGTGAGACTTCACGATACTTCCATGAATCATCAGTGGCCCAGCAGATGGTAGCGGTTTTTGTTTCTTTTTTGATGAATAATAAGGTTTCAATGAAAATCTCATAGTTCATTTGAACCGCAAGCATAATATCCGGCGTTTCGACCTTAACAGTTTCCAATAATGCCCGGTTTAGGGCTCCATAATTTGGGTATGCTAAGCGATCCCAGGATTCAAAATGAATGACTTCATGGCCAAGCGTTATTAACGCCGGAACGAACGAAGCAAATTCGGTACCGATACCACGTGATGGATCTCCATATTGATATTTCCCAAAGACACACAATATCTTCATATAAAACTCGATCCAGCAGAAAGGGCCCGATGATATATTGAAATTTCGATCGATAATATTACGATAAATCTAAAATATCACATATAAATCACCGAAAATATTATCGTTCTTATATTTTGAAAGTGCATCGAACATCTCTACCGGCGATATCCATTCCTGATTTTCAAATGTCATCGATTCACCAAGTGAGTAGTTCAATTTAATTTCACCTAATGACGACAGATAATCGATGCATCGGTACAGCGGTTCAATGAATTCCGGAACAAATTCAAGTGATAGCGCTCGAACGGGCTTTGTTAATCCTTTTAGTACCGGAAATTCATAACCTTCAACATCGATTTTGATAAAAGACGGCATGCCGTATTGGTCTATCAATTTGTCCAACGTGGTCATTTGTACGGTTTGGGTTTGATTCCATGAAGACTCTGAAAAACGGCGAGTTCTTCTAACGGCTTTGACCCATTCCTTTGATAACGACGAGAGGGTATGTTCATTGCTGATCATCATTTCAGCCCGACCCTCTTTTGTTCCAACTGCTTTTTGAACAAAATGGATATTAGGATTGCTTCCATAAAATTTTTGAAGAAAACCAATACAATTGTTTTGTGGTTCTACTGCTACCACTGAAGCACCTAGTTTTAAAAATATTTTGGTACGATTCCCCATATTTGCACCAATATCGAAACAGGTATCACCGGGCTTGATAAAAAAGGAATAAAAGTCAAACGCATTCTGATCATTATGTGACCATCGCTGCATTGTGTAATTCAGTTTTAATTTGCAATATATCTGATATAATAATGTGTTTTTGATAGCATGCAAAAATAAATTCATTTTCGATCCCTGTTCAATTCTTTGTTCGTTTGAAGTGAAAAAGCCCCAAAGCTAATTTCATGGCGAAAGTATCTTCCAGGTTGCCGCCTTCAAAAAAATCGCCGTCATCATCGACATATGAAAACTCCACAAGTTCAAAGTCGGACAATGTTTCTTTGATATCGATAGCATTAAACACATAATTGGCGTTAAAATAAATAACCGGGTTTCCAACAGGGACAGACAAAAACAAACTGCCACCCGGTTCGACAACTCGCTGAAGTTCCAACAACGCATTCCAGCACCCGTTTTTATCTAAGGGGTCGCCATATCTACCCAGACCAATGTGTTCGATAACATGGAGACATGATACCGACTTGAGGCTCTGTCCTGAAAAGGGAAGATTTAATATGTCCCCGCTGAGACGGTTGCAGCTTGGAAGGTTTACATTTGCTGGACGATATTCCAATTGTATCACCGGGAGCATGGCGCTGAGCTGTGCTAGAAACTGGATATTGGAAGACAAGTCAACATGAAATTCCGGTTTCTCTATTCCGGCGATTCTGTGCATTGCCCAATACGCCTGATAAACATAGTGGGGATCAAAGACGCTTTTTTTTGTCCTTTCAAACAAAAGCGGTAAGAATCTTATTGGATATGAACCGGTATACACCTTTTTGAACCGCCGGGCATCTCTAAGATAGAGAATGATTTCTTTCAGAAAAAAAGGAAAGTTTCGCGGGTCTAACAGGGCCTGGACATTTTTTAGAATGATCGAAAAATAAAGTTTCAAAACTTAACTGCCTATTCCTTTGTTGCCGTTACATGATACCCAAAACACAGGGTGTTTATTTCCTTGGACCCGGGTCTTCGCTGTTTTATAATATGATAAACAAACGCCGGCCATAGCGATAACAGGGCAAAGACACCCTCATATCGCATGCATCTTGCAATTTCCACCATCAGCCAGCCGTGGTAACTTCCAACCGTTTCGATTTCGATGTTGTTGAAAGTGTTTTGTGACAGCATGAAATTTAAATATCTGTCGCTGAATCCGCTATAATAATAATACGGATCCATATGGCGTAATGAGTTTGATGGAACGGTTAATATCAGCTTCCCCTAATGATAGGGCTCTGTCGCGGCAGTAAACGACTCCTTTTCATTAACTTTGAAATTTGCAAAATCCTGTGAAAAATATTTGAGGTGCCTGCAATATTTTTTATATTGTTGCTTGCCGCGGCCCGCGTCAAGCAGCACACTGTTTTCAGGGATTTCAGACAATCTGGCCCGCACCCATTCCTGGCGACAGTATTGGTTATCCAATAACTTTTTAAGTTTTTTTTCATCACTTCTATAGAAAGAAAATCGAACATTTGTCGCCATGAATCAAATCAATGTGTTTCTGATATTTGAATCTTTTTTGCGCATATCCAAAAAGCTCTCGCTTGGCCTCAATTGAATATATCTTATGACCTTTGAAAAATTTTCAAATTAAAACTCATTGAAATATCGGAGGCGGACTTAGCGCGTAGAGGAATTCAGCAATTTCCAGGCGATAGCCATGCACCACAATACATAGATAAGTCCCGCTATACCCAATCCCCACACTACTCCGCGGGGGCCGTAATTTGATGACAGGTAAAAGGTGAGACTCGCTGCGAAGGTTCCGGTCACCATTATCGGGAGGATATACACACGGGGCTTGTTGATGAGTAAGCCGAATCCTGAAAGCATCTGTCCCCAATAAAATAAAGCCCATGAAATTGTGAGCCACGGCAGAAGATAAGCGTATCTTATATAATTAATATTACTGATGAAGAGCACAAGTTTCTGACTAAAAATGAAATAAAATCCGACAAGGAGCAAAGAGCCGCCTATAAATATCCCCGTCATAAAAAAGAGAATTCTGTTGGCGGATTGCATTGATCTGTATGAAGCAAGCTCTCCGGCACGCTCATATGCGATAGGGATAAAGAGTGTGTTCAAAAAACTTGAACCAAAGATCAGCGGATAAAGTGCCAAATAAGTTATCACGGAAAAAGCGCCGACGACCTCAGCGCCGTGATATGTCTGCAAAGACCATCGATCACAGGATTGATGAACCCAGCTGAATATTCCCCATATATAAAATGGCCACGAAAAGGACAGGATGTTCTGCAGCAGTCTTTTGTTTTTTTCTTTTTCATCTCCGGTTTCTGGCAGCTGTTTTTCTTTGCGTTTCACAACCTTTTGATAATGTTTTTCCAGTAAATAAAAGACAATCAATGTTGTGACCAAATATCCAACCATTGCCCAATCAGCCTTGGGACCTGCCATGATGACAAAAGTGAATGCAATTACGGGTTTTCCGAAAGCGCCGCCTGTGTTAATCAGGGAAATGAACTTCCTTTTCCTGGCAGCCGTCAGTATGGAAATTTTAATGCTGTTCCAGCCAGTGATGGCCCCGACAATCAAAGCAATCGTCAACAGTTTCGTCCAATTGGCCCACTTTGAAAAAACTAAAAATATAAAAATAATTGTGGAAATTAAAATGACAAAGTATATCAGGTATATTGAAATTTGCTTGGTGGCAGCGGCAAACGCTGACTTTTCTCCTCTTTCCTGCGAGATAGACCAAAATCGCATAAGCCCCTGACTGACAGGCCCAAACAGATTTGTTCCTATCAGAACGATGACCGTGTTGGCGAGAGCTAACCGGCCGAATTCAATCGGATTGAGTACATGGGTGAGAATTTTTACACCCAGTAGGACACCCAAAGCAATTCCGGCTTGACCCCAAAAGACCCACAGGGCTTCAGATTTTATATTTAATATTTTATCCCAGACATTCTTTATGGCGACAAATGATGACTGTATAAATAAAAATCTGTTTTGCTCCTCTGAATGTGTATTCGTTATCTTGTAATTTATTTTATTTTTAAATTTTATCACAGAGTCAAAAAACCGATGCCAATTGGGGTATGATTTACGCTTCATTAGAGGGAGAATTTATGATTTACGCTTCATTAGAGGGAGAATTTTGGAGAGATAGAAGATGGCTCCGCATGGTGGGTTACATGGCAGCCATGATACATAATCGTTTTATCTTATTGATTTTATTAGTCTTCGCCTGAATACCATGCCGTTTGCTGCAGGGGATGATGAGCCTTCCTGCAAACTTACGGCCTGACAAAAAGGCATGGCGACCCACCGAAATCCGCAGGAGCGCCCGTTCTCCGCAGCAGCCTGCTACGGAGTATGGAAAGGCAGGTTATCGGCTATGGCGAATACCCTTGATAACCACCGTTTGCTGCGGGAAGCTTCATTTTAAAGAAGATAGTTCAATTTTTAATGTTCAATAATTGAACACAAAAAAGGAATGTTGTCAATAATATTTATTATCTTTTTTAACAATTTTAAATGGTTGGAATAATTCGGTGTGATCAGGCTAAGGTTGTTTTCATTGCTCCAAATACCACTGGTAGGTCTTTTGGATTCCCTGTTGAAATGATTGTGTCGGATCCCACCCCAAAGTAGCAATTTTGGAAATGTCCAGCAGTTTCTGGGGAGTACCGTCGGGTTTGGCAGGATCAAAAATGATTTCGCCATCAAAATCGACGACATCTTTTACTAAACCTGCAAGCTCTCTAATCGTATGATCCTTACCGCATCCAATATTGATCAATGGCGCCTGTGAATCATTGATCAAAGAATTAAACACAGGAACCGGTGTGTTAACCAGAAAAAGACAGGCATCGGCCAAATCATCCACATAGAGAAATTCGCGGCGGGGATTTCCACTTCCCCATATGGGTACAGCCGGCGCAGGTAATGATACGTTTTCCGGAACTGAAACGGTATGTCCGGCACTTCTGGATATGGATAACAAACTGAAGCGGAAATCATCTGGAATAGCGCCGTATTTTTTCTTATCCCGATCGATCGATTGCCAGTCTCCGGCCGACGCCAGTTTGGCCAGATGAAATTTGCGGATCATGGCCGGCAAGACATGGCTGTTTTCTATATCGAAGTTATCGTTAGCGCCGTACAGATTGGTGGGCATAACGGACAGAAAACGGGTACCATACTGGCGGTTATAGGACTGACACATTTTGATGCCGGCAATCTTGGCAATAGCATAGGGCTCATTGGTTTTTTCAAGCGGGCCGGACAAGAGATACTCTTCTTTCATGGGCTGAGGGCATTCGCGGGGATAGATGCAGGAAGACCCCAAAAAAAGCAGCCGTTTTACACCTGTTTTCCAGGCCGCATGAATCACGTTCGTCTGGATGATTAAATTGTCATATATGAATTCAGCGGGATAGGTATTATTTGCGAAAATTCCGCCAACTTTAGCAGCGGCCAAAAATACATATTCCGGTTTTTCATTTTGAAAAAAAGCTTCAACTTCTAACTGTCGTTCGAGATCCATCTCTGCATGGCTTCGGAAAATCAGATTCTGATAATTATCTGCTTTTAGCCGGCGTAGAATGGCCGATCCCACCAGCCCGGTATGCCCGGCCACATATATTTTGGAATGTTTATCCATATACCCTTCGCCCTGCCCCTTCAGCCTTCAGCCTATATTTTTTACATATCTGCTTCCAGGCTACCGATAATCGGAAACCCGTTACGTCTACAGATAGCATCCCGGGCGCTTTCCTCAAGATCACTTGCCACCATTTCCCGCACCATTTCGTCAAATGAAATCTCAGGTCTCCAGCCCAGTTTCCGGCTCGCCTTGTCCGGGTTCCCCAGCAGCGTATCTACCTCGGTGGGCCGAAAATATTGCGGATCAACGGAGACCACCACCTGCCCTTTCATCAACGATCGAACCCCTATCAGACCTTTGTAACGCTCGAGTGTTTTGGCAGGGTTCACATCGGCAACAAGGCCCTCTTCGGAAACACCCTCTCCGTGCCATTCCAACGTGATACCGATCTGTCCAAATGCTTTTACGCAAAATTCCCGCACCGAGTGCTGCTCGCCAGTGGCGATTACATAATCCTCCGGCTGATCCTGCTGCAGGATCAGCCACTGTGCCCGCACAAAGTCTCTGGCATGACCCCAATCCCGCAGCGCATCCAGATTGCCAAGGTAGAGACCTCCCTGAAGGCCAAGCGCAATCCGGGCCGCCGCTCGCGTGATTTTGCGGCTGACAAAAGTTTCCCCTCGACGTGGTGACTCATGATTGAACAAAATACCATTACAGGCAAACATGTTATAGGCCTCGCGGTAGTTGACGGTGCACCAGTAGGCATAGAGCTTGGCACAGGCATAGGGGGAACGAGGATAAAACGGCGTTGTTTCGCTCTGGGGTGTTTCCTGGACCTTTCCGTAGAGTTCGGACGTGGAGGCCTGATAAAATCGGGTCTTTTCCGCAAGCCCCAGTAGCCGGACGGCTTCAAGCACCCGCAAGGTCCCGATCGCGTCGGTATTGGCCGTGTATTCCGGTATTTCAAAAGAAACCTTCACATGGCTTTGGGCGGCCAGGTTATAGATTTCATCGGGTTGGACTTCCTGAATAATGCGTGTCAAATTGGAGGCATCCGTCAAATCGCCGTAATGCAGTCTGAAACGGACATCTTTTTCGTGCGGATCCTTGTAAAGATGATCCACCCGCTGGGTGTTGAACAGCGAAGATCGCCGTTTGATACCATGCACTTCATAACCCTTTTCCAATAAAAATTCGGCTAGATAAGCGCCGTCCTGCCCGGTAATACCAGTGATTAAAGCTTTTTTTTTCAAATGAATAGCCCCCTGAAAATTGTTTATGATTGTGTAAATCCAGCAGTCGCACACAAAAATATGACAAGGTGCAGTAAAATTGCACGGCTTGACTTCGGCTGAGCTCAGTCGATGCCTGCCCTTGATCGCCTTTCGAAGATCCCGTTCGCGGGGGGATCTGGTGCATCCTCGGCTTTTGTAACAACAGGGTAAAAAACGTGTCAAACTTTATTAGCAAAATAATCATTATATTAAAAGGAGAAAATATGGATACGGTCTATCCGGAACGATTGCGGCCTTTCTTGAACGCTTCCTTTTTTATTCCGTAACGGACTAAAAGTTTGTAAAGCTGACGCCGGCTGATTCCCGCTGTTCGCGCCGCGCTGGCGATTCTGCCGCCGGTGGCTGTCAGCAACGATTTCAGGTACTGTTTTTCAGCCTGCTCAACCGCAATCCGCCTTGCTTCTGCAATTCTGGGAAATTCGAAGCTTGCGGTACCTGTTTGCTCGGATTTTGCAAAGAATATCTCCTGGGGAAAGGCATCCTTGGTTAATACGGACTTTTTTTCCAGAATAAACGCCCGTTGAATCAGGTTTTCCAACTCACGAATGTTCCCCGGCCAGCCATAGCAAAGGAATCCTTCCATCATCTCGGCAGAAACCCCTTCGATTTCCTTTTGGTTCAACTTATTAAATTTTTTTATAAAAAAATCAATCAACAGGGGGATATCCTCTTTCCTCTCCCTTAAAGCGGGAATGCGAATGGGGAATACATTGAGGCGATAATATAAATCCGTGCGAAACTCACCCCGGCCGCACATTTTTTCAAGATCAATGTTTGAAGCCGTCACCACACGGACGTCGGCCGTCATCGTCTTTTCTCCGCCAACCGGCTGAAAGGTATGATCCTGAAGAACCTGAAGAAGCTTGACCTGGGTTGCAGCGGTTATGGTCCCGATCTCATCAAGGAAAATGGTGCCGCCCGATGCGGCTCCGAACTTGCCGAGTCTGCGCTGAATGGCGCCGGTAAAGGCTCCCCGCTCATGACCGAACAGTTCGCTTTCAATGAGTGCTTCGGGAATGGCACCGCAATGGACACTGACGAACGGCTGGTCGGACCGCCTGGAACTGTCATGAATCAGTCGGGCGATAATCCCTTTTCCGGTACCGGTCTCACCCAGCAGCAAAACGGTGGTCTGGGTAGAAGCGACCATCCGGACCTTGTCAAAAACCAGCTTCATCACCGGCGAGTCGGTTCGATGCATGGCAAAGGCGTCACTGTCCCAGTCAGTATCGTGGACATACGCTGGGATCTGCGGTGCAGAGACAGCGTCATGAGCGCCCCGGATAATTTCACGAACATCAGTCGTTGCAATGGGATAGTTCAGAAAACCGGCTGCACCGGCCTTGAGGGCACTGAGCGCTTCGCGGGTATCTTTTTGCGCGGAAAGAATAACAATCTTTGCATTCGGCTGGATCTGCCAAAACGGCTGTAATGCTTCTTTATAGTCCTCCTGCGAAAATCCGCCAATATGGGTTTTAAGCAAACCGATGTCGATAAAAGCGACCTCCGGCCGCTTCAACAGAAACAGATCATAACAGGCCGACCGGTCGGACGCCGGCTCCACAATGAATTCCTTGCCGGCACAGGTCCGAATGACCTCAACGGCTGACGCTTTAGTTGAAGCTACCAGTATATGTTTCATTCAACGCTCACTTGCGATGATCAGGCAGTTTTTCCCGTATGATCCTTTTACATCATCCGGGCCCTGCCACGGATCCTTCCCGGCGGATTTCAGCCACCCCCTGAAATCCGCTTCGGGACTGACAGCGCATGGCAGCGTAGATGGCCCCCAGGTAGAACGAATACGGCCCCCGACGGTCGATTTCGTACCCCAGTTTTTCCAGGTGTTCAATGATGGATGGATCGAAGCGTTCAGCCTCCAGGCTTACCTTTCCGCCCATGGAGCAATGCAGCCGCGGCCGTTGCAGTGCTTCGGCCATTGATCGATTGCCGTCGACGATATGAATAAGAAATTGTGCCACCGATGAAAAGATACGCTCACTGCCCGGACTCCCGACAACCAGCCAGGGACTGCCCTGATGAAACATGATTGCCGGAGCCACCGAGGACCAGGGAGTCGCATTGGGACGCAAAAAATAAGGATGCCCG
>Ga0180009_10008706_pt1 | contig 10013 bp, 11 predicted proteins | sample OS_PC_MetaG_FD_123537 | JGI IMG/M metagenome (GOLD analysis project Ga0180009, IMG submission 123537) | Groundwater microbial communities from the Aspo Hard Rock Laboratory (HRL) deep subsurface site, Sweden - OS_PC_MetaG | ecosystem: Environmental > Aquatic > Deep subsurface > Groundwater... | reverse complement strand
GCACCTGGTATTCGCCAACGCTCGATGGTCCGTCACCTTGACAGCCATGTGGACCGACTCCGCCAGGGTTGGTTTGGCCCAGGCCCGCCACCTGGCCCATCGGACGCAAATGCCTAGACACGACTTCCCCTCACACCGCACGTCAGGTGCAGGAGAGGACGATGTACGAGGTCACGGTTCAGGAACGTCGTCGAGCCCCACGGGCCTCCTATGATGAGCGGATCATGGTCCGCACCGACAGGGGGGTGATCCCCGCCATGGGCGGCAACGTCAGCGAGTGCGGCATGCTGCTTCACACGCACCACGGCGACGAGGACGTGGATCGCCGGCTGTGGCTCAGCTTCACGCTGCCCAGGGTGCCCCACGTCCTGCAGCTGGAAGCCGAGGTGGTGCACGAGCGTCTGGAGGGGGAGCAGCGGTCGCTCGGGGTGCGGTTCATGCAGATGCCGCCCATCGTGCGCCGGATGCTCCGGACCTATGTCTTCACCGGCCGTGGTCGGGTCAAGGACTACATGCCGGCATAAACTGCACTTGACTGCCGCAGCTCGAGCAGACAGACTGCAACCGTTCCGAGCGGATACCTCTAGTTCCAGAGATATCTGTGTACAGCAATTGGCGGCACCGGGGACAACGGGTCGCCCAGTAACAGAGAAGGTTCGAAGTGGAAAAAGGTTCAGTGAAGTGGTTCAACGATTCGAAGGGATATGGGTTCATCGCGCAAGAGAATGGTAATGATGTGTTCGTGCATCATTCCGCCATCGTGATGGAGGGCTTCAAGAGCCTGAATGAGGGTGATCAGGTCGAGTTCGAGGTTACGCAGGGCCCGAAGGGCCTGCAGGCCAAGAACGTCCGACGCATCTAGCGCCAAGGCCGGTCAACGAGGGGCGGATCCGTTGGATCCGCCCTTTTTTTGTGGCATGAGACGATGGGTCACATACATGCTGGGGGGCGCGCTTTGCTCGCTGGTGGCGGCAGGCTGCGGGGCGGGTGACAGCTGTCGCGACTGCGGGGCGGGTGTTGACAGCGGGCCGCAGGATCTCGCGCCGGATGGACCGTGGAGCTGCGGGGCGCCGTCGATGACCGGCGGGGCGGTGGCCTGCAAGTTCACCTGGACCTGCACGCAGGGCCAGCGCGAGCTCGGGTGCACCTACGATGTCGTGAACAACGAGTACGACTGCGTCTGCCGCAACCTGACCGACAAGACGACCGAGGGCCAGTTCGCCGGCCCGTCGCAGACATGCGCGAGCGGCGCGGTGACTGTGGTGCAGGCCGCGAACAAGGCGTGCGGCTGGAAGCTCCCGGGTGGATGAGGGCGCCGGCCCTTCGAGCCCGTCACCCCCCCGACCTCTGCGTGACGTCGGGTCGGGCCGCCGGCGAGCCCAGCTGCTTGCCGGCGTCGCGCGCCACGAGGACCACGCCGGCCAGGATGGCCACCACCCCGACCCACTGCAGCAGGGTCAGCCGCTCCCCGAGCACGAAGCCCGCGACCACCACGATGATCACGAAGCCGCAGGTGGTCATGATCGGGTAGGCCACGCTGATCGGCAGCTTCTGCAGCGCCACGGCGTAGAACAGCACGTTGAGCCCGAAGCAGACCAGCCCGGCCAGCAGGATCCAGTTCCTGAGCACCAGGCGCAACAGGCCCATCACCCCGCCGTCCAGCAGCCCCGCCCCGGCCAGCGCGGTGTCCATGCCCCGCATGCCGAACTTGATCATCAGGTTGGCGCCGGCGTTGAGCACCAGGGCCACGACCAGCGCGATCGCGTACTTCATCTCGGCCTCCAGTCGGCTACGGGTGCGCGGATTATAACGTCGTGGGGTACAATGACCGAAATGAAAGCACGAAGCGTGATTGGGTGGGTGGTCCTTGGCTTGCTGCTGGGCGCAGGAGCGCGGGCCGAGCCCAGAAAGGCGGAGACCGACCGGCAGCGGGCCAACAAGGAGCTGCTCATGCAGCCCCGCCAGGCCTACGTCAACGGCGAGCACGCTCTCGCCCTTCGACTTGCACAGCGCCTGCTGAAGATCGCGCCTGACAACGTCATGGCCAGGCGGATCGCGGGCGCCTCGGCCTGCTACCTGAAGAACCGGAAGGTGGCCCAGCGCATGTACGACGGGCTGGCACCGGGCCTGCGGTCCTTGCTGAAGAACCTCTGCGCCCGGAACGGTATCGACCTCGGGCCGCCGCCAAACACGGATGGTCTGTCGCTGGCGCAGCTGCGACGGGCGAAGAAGCTGCTCAAGCAGGCCCAGGAGGCCTATGTCAGGGGCAGGCACCGCCAGGCAATGCGGCTGGCGCTGATGGTGCTCGATCTCACGCCTGGCAACATGATCGCGACTCAGGTCGGCGGAGCATCGGCCTGCTACCTCAAGGACGGCAAGGTCGCCTGGCGCATGTACAACAAGCTGCCACACAGCAGGCGAGGCATGCTGAAGAACATCTGCGCGCGCAACGGCGTCGAGATCAGACCCATTGCCCCCAAGCCCGACAGGCTCATGCGCTGCGCCTCAAACAAAGACTGCGTGCTGCTGCCCGAGGACCCCTGCGCCTGTCCACCCTGTGGACGCGTGCAGCGAGATGTTGTCAACCAGGCAGGCCGTCAAAAATGGATGCGGCGCCTGATCCGCCGTCCCTGCAAGCCCCCGACCTGCCCGGCCTGCGAGACGACCTACGTCAAGGGCGTGGCCGAGTGCGTGGACGGCGCCTGCGCCGTCCGCGAGCAGTGACGCCGACTGTGAGCACCACGCGGCTACCCCCATAGCCGGCTCGGGCCACGGTGGACCCCATACTCCCCTGATATCACATCAGTCTGACTCCGCGCTGCGGGCCCGGAACTTGCAGCCCCAGAGTGCGATGGCCGCTCTGCTTGCCAGATCCCTGCTCTCGACAGCCCTGCTGCTCGTCGTCTCCGCCGCCTGGGCCCAGCCGCGGCTGAAGCAGGTCAGGGTCGACGGCAAGCAGTACTATGCCGCCTACCGGGTCTGCTCCAAGGCGCGCGGCGCCTGCGTGACGAACACGGCGAACCGCCACCGCTTCATGCCGAGCGACAATGTCTGGCAGTACGGCAGCGGGTTCTACCTGTTCACCAGCGTCAAGGACGCACGCAAGTTCATCGACTGCTCCAAGAACGGCATGGCGCACCTGCTGGTCAAGGATCCGCGCACGAGAGTGAACGCGCGCGACACGATCCTCGAGGTGCTGCTGCCCAAGGAGCGCTTCGACCGCCTGGCCAAGGGCGAGGTCAGGCGTGACCTGGACTGGGCCAGCCAGCCGCACCACCCGCGCCACGAGCAGTACAAGAGCCTGCAGCAGCAGAGCGACGTGCTGTTCGGACGCTGGCGGGAGGATCCGCAGCGACCGTTCGCGGCCTACAAGCCGCTGGTTGGCACGCCCCAGCTGGCCGTGGTCAAGACCGGCGAGGGCTCGATCCTGGAGCACTCGCTGGTGCGCCTGGTCCAGAGCAACCAGCCGCGTCCCGCGCCGGCGACTCGCACGCCGCCGCCACAACCGAAGAAGCGCCAGCGGGTCACTTTCGATCGCAGCCTCCCCAGGCCCCAGCGCGTCGAGGCGCTGGTGCAGGCCAACCGCGCCCGACACACCGGGCTGCACCAGCTGCTGGATGGTCGGCTGGACCGGCACCAGGGCCGCAAGGCGATCGAGTACCTCAAGTCGAACTTCGCCGACGCGAAGCGCTACTTCCCGAGGGAGTCGGGGACCTGGGAAGGGTTCACGATCCACGGCCACACCCTGCGCGCCTACAACCTGCTGGCCAACCAGATCAAACATGTCGACCTGGAGCGGATGAACCGCGCCTACCCCAGGGTCAACCTCAGGCGCACGCTGCAGCTCGCCCTGCTGCTGCACGACGTGGGCAAGCCGGTGGCGATCGACAAGGCCCGCCAGCTGGTGGACACCACCCTGGCGCAGGGCAAGGAGCTGGATCAGCTCGACCGCAGCAAGCTCAGGCCCCACAGCACCTACTCGAGCTCGATCATGTCGCGCACCATGTGGCAGCTGGGCTGCAACGCCGACGAGATCCGGCTGGCCCGGGCGCTGGTATCGAGCAACGCCCTGGGGCAGCTGGTGCAGGAGAAGACCAACATGACCGGCGCGGCAGATCAGCTGCGCACGCACGCCGCGCGGGCCGGGCTGGCGGTCAAGGATTACTTCGCGCTGCAGACGCTGTTCTTCGCCGCCGACGCCGGCGCCTATCGCTCGCTGCGTCGTGGCGTGTTCGAGCGCAGGAGCAACGGTCAGCTCGTGCCGTTCCATCCACGGTTCCAGATGCTGGGGTATAACCTCGGAGCCGACTGATCCAGCGCCGCGCCGCGTCATAACCGCTTGATAACAGACAAAAAGGGATTGACACGTGGATCACTCACGATCAAGATGGCCAGCTTAAATCCTCAATCTTAAATCCTCAATCAAGACGAGAGAAACGGCGAAGCAATGGGCAGCGCTGCGAGGAACGATATTGGTCACTGGGCTCAGGTGCTGGTGGTGCCGCTGGACCAGCCCACGGATCCTTTCCACGGCCAGGCCGACAGCATCAGTAGCGATGGGGTGTTTGTTCGGTCCAATACCCTGGTTCCACCCCACTCGGCCTGTCAGCTCGTGGTCTCGCGTCTGGGGACGACCGATCCTGTCTGCACCCGGGCCAGGGTGGTGCACAACATCCCTGGCGTCGGGTTTGGGTGCGTGTTCACCGAGATCAAGCCCGAGATGCAGTCCCGCCTCAATCGCTGGCTCGACGAGACGCCCGACAGGATCTACCGCGTCAGTCCAGCCGCTTGAGCTCCACGTTGGTGTCGGTCGGCCCCACGCCGCTGACGGTCAGCAGCAGCTCCACTCCATCCTTCTTGAACACCGAGGAGAAGGTGTTGCCGGGTGGATCGTGCCCCTTTCCGTCGCGGTCGAGGCTGTAGCCGCCGCGCTCCAGCCCGCGGCGAAACTCGCGGAACAGGTCCGAGCGGCGGCCGGTCCCCCGGTAGAGCACCTTGAGGTTGTCGGCGTCGGCCCCGGGCAGGATCTCCCCGTGACGCAGCGGGAACTTCATCTCTCTCCAGGGCGAGGGCGCCTGCTGTTTGCACCCGGCCCCGAGCAGGGCCAGCAGCAGCAGGGCGCGCGGTACGAGGCATCGGATGACCATGGCTCCTCCTGCCGGCCATTGTGCCGAGTGACCATCGTGGTCGCAAGATCCGCCGGTCACCCTCGCCGCTGACCTTCATCCGGAATCGCGGTCCGGCGGAGGGACGCGGCGCAGGCGCCACAGCGCCGGCAGGCCCGCCACCAGCGCGAACAGACAGACCAGCGCGATCCAGTCGCCGCGCCGGCTGTAGAAGGTGACCGAGGAGAACACCGGCAGATCGGCGACGATCACCTGTGGGCCGTCGTGGAAGTGGTCCGAGCGTGCGAGCAGCTCGCCGGTGGGCGAGACGATGGCGCTGACGCCGTTGGAGGCCGCCCGCACCACGCCATAACGGTTCTCCACCGCGCGGAAGATGCTGTTCTCCAGGTGGTAGTCCTTGACCTGCCGCCAGTCGTTGGTCGGCACGGCGATCACCGGCACCCCCTGCCGGCCGTAGGCCCGCGCGAGATCGGTGAAGTTGTCGTCCTGGCAGATCATGCCCCCCACCTGCACCCGGCGCGGTGGCCTGCTGCGCGCCGGCGCGATGCGCGGGCCATCGAGCACGAACAGCTTGCCGCTGCCGGCGCGATAGCGTTCGACGAAGGGGATCAGATGCGTCTTGACATACTCGCCCTTCAGCCGACCCGCGTCGTCGATGAAGGCGATTCGGTTGTCGTTGCGCACCAGATCGAAGTAGCCCACGGCCAGTGCCGCCCGCCGTTCGCGGGCCAGCTGGCTCAGTCGCCAGAGCACCTCCTTCTTCTCGTTTCCTCCCAGACGGAACCCGACCTCGGGAGAGACGACGAGCTTCGCGCCCCTGTGCAGCGCCCGCTCCGCCAGCGGGAGGTAGGTCCGCTCAAGGATCGCGCGTGGGCCGCCCCCGGGCAGATCCTCGTGGGTCCAGCCGATGGCGGCGACGCGCAGCGTACCGTCGGGGAGCTGCGGCCAGGCCAGATAGCCGTGCAGACCCAGCGCGGCCAGCAGCAGCACCAGCGTCAATGCGTGCGTCCCACGCCGCGCCCCATTCACCAGCACGCCCGCCAGCAGCGCCTGGGTCGCGACGAGCACGAAGACCAGCCCCAGCATGCCCGCCAGCTCCACGATCTGGATCGCCCAGGGCGCCGCGCTCCAGACCCGGGCGAAGCTTTGCGCAGTGCCCCACACCGGCACCAGGTTGAAGTCCAGCCACTCAACCAGCACCGCCACCGCTCCGGCGCCGAGGGCGGACAGCGGCGCCGGCGCCCGCAGGACCCAGAAGACCCCCGCCGCCAGCAGGACCCAGAGCAGGGTGAGGTAGAGGCCGAGGCCCGCCGCCATCAGCAGCGGGAACTGCAGCACCACCGCCAGCGGGATCAGGTTGACCAGCGCCGTGACGGCCCCGGCCAGGACGGCGTCCAGCGTTGAGCGGGCCTGGCGCATCAGCCCGGCCCACAGCGGCACCAGGGCCAGCGCCTGCACCTGCCAGAGATGAAGCGGGTAGTCGGCGAAAAACAGCAGCAGGCCGCTGGTCGCGGCCAGCCCCAGCAGGCTCAACCGCCGTCCGTCACGCATCGGGCCGGGCCCGGCGAGGAGCCTCCTTCGAGCGGGCGGGACAGACCCTACGCGCCGCGAGGAGGAACAGCGGCAGCGCCAGGATCCAGGCCGGGGGCGCACCGGGCAGCTGGCGAGCCACGCTGCAACCTCCCGTCGGGATCTGTCGCAGACATAGCGCCTGGCCGCCGTCCTGCGGCACCCGGCAGCTCAGCCCTTCGGGACAGCTCCCCTGGGTGCAGGGCTCGGTGCAGAAGGCGCCGTCCTCATCGTCGAAACAGATCTCGCTGCGGCATTCCAGGTCGTGGGTGCAGCTCTGCCCCGCGAGCAGATCGCCGCTCACCACCGTGACCTGCGTCGACGCACGGCCACGGTGGCCCGGCGCGTCAATGGCCCACACCGCCAGCTCGTGCGGGCCCGGGCTCAGCTTGACCACGAAACGGTAGGGCGGTACGCCGAGCGTCCCCGCCGGTGCGCCGTCCACCTCGAGCCCCACCTGCGCCACCTCGCTCTCGTCGCTGACCGTCGCCTCCACCGTGAGATCGGGCCGCACCGTCGCGCCGCTCTCCGGCGAGACGATGCTGACCCTCGGCGGGGTGCTGTCGGGCAGGATCAGATCACCCGCGGCCGCGGTCTGGATCCAGTCGAGGTAGGCGTCGACCCGCGTCTCCCAGGAGCGGCTGGTGCCGCAGCCCCCCTCGGCGGCGGAGGTCACGCCGGCCACCAGCTCCTGGCCGCGGGCGACGACGAAAGCCGGCCCTCCCGAGTCCCCGTGGCACAGGTTGCCCACGCCGTTGCCCGAGCCGACCACGCCGAACCGCGCGGGCTGGACCTGCTCGATCACGTTGTCCGCCCTGCGCTTGATGCCGCCGTCGCCGGCTCCCTCGGCCGTGACGCCGAAGCCCACCAGCACGATGGCGCTCCCCGGTCGCGGCGGGTCGATGCTCACCGCCGATGGCTTCTCCGCCGGGGCGGTCTCGAGCAACGCCAGCCCGATGTCGTGATCGGGAGGGATCTCGGGCAGCTCCCAGTCGTAGCCCGGGTGGGGCACGACCCGCTGCACCAGGTGCTGGGCACGGTCGAGCTGAAACAGATAGGTGCCGTGGAAGGTGAGGCAGTGGGCCGCGGTCAGCACCGTCCGCTCCCCGACCAGGGTCGCGGTGCACTGGCCCATCTTGCCGGACGCGGTGGGCACCAGGAGCAGGCCCACCGACGGGTGTCCCGGGTCCAGCGTGCCGTCGGTGATGGCCTGCCGTTGCGGCCCGCCGTCGGGGAGCGGGCCGCAGGCGCAGACAATGGCCGTCGCGCAGAGCGCACCTGCGAATCTCACATGCAAGCTCCTGCCGACGATAGTATCGCGGCAGGACACGCGCTGCCACCGCCCGGCCGCGGGTGGCCGCGGGTGGTGCTCACGACAGGTTTGCACCTGCGAGCCCCCGGTGAGCAGCGCCCTGCGCCACGGACCCCCAAGAGCGCGACAGCACTGGGCCCAGGCCTGGCACCTGCCTTGCTTTACTGGTAGCCACCCTGCCCAGGAGATCAACGTGAGAAGCATCATCGTGTTGCCGGCCCTGATCCTGCTCGTCGGATGTACCGGACTGGTGGAGGAGTCATCGGGTGACCAGAGCCAGCTCAGGTTCATTCCCCCGATCGTCGCGGAAGACATGGTCGGAGCCGCCGGTGGCGGCGACCTCTGCGTCGTTCCCGACTACCACTGCGCGGGCGGCAAGATCTGCGTCCAGGGCGACTGCAAGGAGAACCTGTGCACCGATTCCTGGGCGGGCTGCGCCTCGGCGACGTGCAAGGTCGCCTGCGTCGCGATCAAGGCGCCCTGCGAGGGGGTGACCTGCCTGGCGGGCGAGACCTGCGTCGACGGCCACTGCGTCAAGGGCTGCTTCGATGTCCCCTGCTCCAAGCTGACCTGCCCGGCCGGACAGTACTGCTCCAGCGGGGACGGCAAGTGTCACGAGCTGGTGCAGGTGGGGGTCAACTGCAAGGCCGGCCAGGTGGCGACCCTGGTCCCCTGCGCGCCCGACGCCTGCAGCGGAGTGAAGTGCGCCGCCGGCGCGAGCTGCGTCGCCGGCAAGTGCGTCGCCAACAAGTGCGCGGGGGTCACCTGCCAGAGCGGCGAGTACTGCAAGGAGGGCAAGTGCTACGACTCCTGCACGGGCAAGGTCACCTGGCCCGTGCCGCCGCCGCCCTGCACGCCGAAGTGCACGGCCTGCGGCGGGCCGGACGGCTGCGGCGGGGTCTGCAAGTCCGGCACCTGCGCCTCGGGCCTGACCTGCAAGAGCGGCAAGTGCGTCTGCGTGCCCAACTGCGTGGCCAAGGGCTGCGGCGAGGCCGACAGCTGCGGCAGCGTCTGCAAGGGCTGCGAGGTCAGCGCCAAGTGCATCAACAGCGACTCGGCCTGGATCTGCTGCACGCCTGACTGCGCCGACAAGGCGTGCGGTGCCGACGACGGTTGCGGCGGGGTCTGCGGCTCGGGCGCCTGCCCCGTCGGTGAGGCCTGCAAGAGCGGCAAGTGCGTCTGCGTGCCGGACTGCGTGGCCAAGGGCTGCGGCGAGGCCGACAGCTGCGGCAGCATCTGCAAGGGCTGCGAGGCCAGCGCCAAGTGCGTCGACCAGGGCTCGGCCTGGCTGTGCTGCACGCCCACCTGCGCCAACAAGGCCTGCGGCGCCGACGACGGCTGCGGCGGCACCTGCAAGAGCGGCACCTGTCCGTCGGGCACGAGCTGCAAGAGCGGCAAGTGCGTGGCGCCTCCCCCGCCCCCACCGCCCCCACCCCCGACCAGCTGCCCCTGCGGTCAGCAGCTCGTCGGCGGCAAGTGCGTCCCGCTCTGCTCGTTGGACGCCACGCTGTGCGGCTGCACCTCCTGCTGCCCGACGGGCTCTGCCTGCGACTGGTTGACGTCGACCTGCAAGGGCATCAGCTGACAAGGAACTACGCGCACTTAGCGGTTAGTTCTGGGTCAGTTCGGCCCCGCCCGTTGGGCGGATCTTTCAGACAAGGAACTACGCGCACTTAGCGGTTAGTTCCGGGTCAGTACCTCGCCGCAGTGGTTTTGACGGGTCATGCGACAGCCTTGACTGAGCGGCTTTCTCGGTTGGCGGGCTGAGGATAGACACGGCCGAGCTTCTCGCGAGCACGGTCGACCGTGAACATCCACTTGATGCGCGCCTTCTCAGCGTTGCGCCGACGTTCCCACGCAGCGATCTCGGAGATGAGTGTCCCCATCTCGCCGATCCGCCGATCGAGGCACTGGCGAACCATGACGCCGATCTCGATCTCAACCATGTTGAGCCAACTCGCGTGCTTCGGTGTGAAGTGGAACTCGAGACGGCCCAAGATCCGTCG
>Ga0180009_10008704_pt1 | contig 10013 bp, 8 predicted proteins | sample OS_PC_MetaG_FD_123537 | JGI IMG/M metagenome (GOLD analysis project Ga0180009, IMG submission 123537) | Groundwater microbial communities from the Aspo Hard Rock Laboratory (HRL) deep subsurface site, Sweden - OS_PC_MetaG | ecosystem: Environmental > Aquatic > Deep subsurface > Groundwater... | reverse complement strand
TCACGCCTCCGATCAGCACCCACTGCACGAAACGCAAGTGCGATATGCGCTCCTCGGTGCGAGACACATCGAGCAGCGACATCCAACCGGATTCTTGTCGTGAGGGCTCCATGTCGGTCAGCCCGGACATTGTAGGCACGGCGTCCGGTGCCCGTCACGGCCTGAAGCGAGAGATGACAGGCCTGGAAATCAAGTCGCGGAAGTTCGAACGAGTTCGATTATGTCCCGCATGATCCCGTCCAGTTCAAAGTCCTTCGGCGTGTACACCCGCGCCACACCTGCCTCGCGCAATAACTCGGCGTCTTTGGGCGGAATAATCCCCCCAACCACCACCGGGATTTCCAGCCCCTGCTCCCGGATGCGCCGTACCACCTCGGGCACCAAGTCCATGTGTGCACCGCTGAGAATCGACAGCCCCACCACGTGCACCCCCTCATCCACCGCCGCTCGCGCTATCTGCGCAGGCGTCACTCGTATGCCCTCGTAGACCACCTCGAGGCCCACGTCCCGAGCCCGGAGCGCGATTTGCTCCACCCCGTTCGAATGCCCGTCCAGCCCCGGCTTGCCAAGCAGCAGCTTGACGCGACGGCCGAGCGTTTCCTGCAGCTCGTCGACGGACGCGCGAAGTTGCTTGATCCGGTCGGCATCGGGCGCCGAGCCGGCCGCGGACGCGACCCCGGTGGGCGCGCGGTATTCGCCGAACACCTCACGCAACGCATCGGCCCACTCGCCGGTGGTGACACCCGCATGTGCGGCCGCGATGGAAGGGGGCATGATGTTGTCTCCACGACGCGCCGCCTGCTTGAGTGCATCGATCGCTTGGGCCGCCCGTTCGGAATCTCGGCCCGCGCGCCACACGCGAACGCGCTCTACCTGGTTCTTCTCAGCGTCCGGGTCGACGGCGAGAATCGCGCCCGCTCCTCCATCCTTCATCAGCGGAGACGCCTCACCTTCCACGTAGGCGTTGACGCCGATGACCTTCTGCTCGCCGCGTTCGATCGCAGCCAATCGGGCCGCGTGAGAAGCGACCAGACGCTCCTTGATGTACCCGGACTCGACGCACGCGACGACGCCGCCCTGCTCCAGCACGCGTTGAACCTCCGCCCACGCCTCATCGCGCAGCTGCTCCACCAGGCTCTCCACCACGGGCGAGCCGTCAAACAGGTCGCCATGTTCCAACAGGTCGGTTTCGAACGCCATGATCTGCTGCGCGCGAAGAGACCACTGCTGATCCCACGACCGGGGGAGACCGAGCGCCTCATTCCACGCCGGCAGCTGTACCGCGCGCGCGCGAACCCGCTTCGACAACGTGACGCCCAACATCTCGATGACGATTCGGATGATGTTGTTCTCCGCCTGGCTCTCGGTCAGCCCCAGCGAGTTGACCTGCACGCCGTATCGGAACCGCAACATCTTGTCTTCTTCGATGCCGTACCGCTCACGGCCGAGGCGCTCCCACAACTCCGCAAACGCGCGCAGCTTCGCCATCTCCCGGACGAACCGCATGCCCGCATTGACGAAGAACGAAATCCTCCCGAAGACCTGAGTGAACGTCGCCTCGTCGACCTCCTCTCGCCCTTTGACCTCGTCGAGCACCGCGATGGACGCAGACAGCGCATAAGCGATCTCCTGCACGGGCGTCGCTCCCGCCTCCTGCAAGTGGTAGCTGCACACGTTCATGGGGTTCCAGGATGGAATGCTCCGAACCGTGTAGGCGATGACATCCCCGGTGAGCCGGAGGCTCGGAGCCGGAGGAAACACATAGGTCCCGCGCGACAGGTACTCCTTGACGATGTCGTTCTGGGTGGTGCCCTGCAGCTTGGAAGGATCCACGCCGCGCTCTTCGGCCAGAGCGACGTACAACGCCAGCAACCACGGGGCCGTGGCGTTGATCGTCATCGACGTGTTCATGCGTTCGATGGGGATTTGGTCGAACAGGACCCGCATGTCGTCGAGGTTGGAGACGGGGACGCCCACGCGACCCACCTCCCCGCGGGCAAGCGGATGGTCCGGGTCGTACCCGGTCTGGGTGGGAAGATCGAACGCCACCGAAAGACCGGTCTGTCCTTTCGCGAGGTTAGCGCGGTAGAGTTCGTTCGATGCGGACGGGGAGCTGTGTCCTGAGTATGTCCGCATGATCCAGGGGCGGTCTGTTTTCGGGGATGTCACCTTGCGTTCCTCCAACGGTAAGCGGTTCCGTCGACCATTATCGATGAACGAAACGGGCGCCTTGTTGCATCCGCGCACCCAAATCGACCCGACCAGCATCGTAAGGGTAGACCGTTTTGGGCGACCAGCCCATCGAGCACGGCACAACCGGATGGGGGTGGATTCCAGGCAGCGTCCCCGCCTCTCGCAACCGTTTGGGTCGCTCGCGCATCGAGGTCAGCCATGGATGGAGGAACACCGATGACCGTCGTCAAAGCCGTCGAGGCTCTGAACAAGCTCTACGAGCTCGCCCTTCCGCGCGTGCGCACGAAGGTGGTTGAGAACGGTAAGATCTCAGCCAAGTTGCTCAACGAACACCAACTGGCAGCGCATGCGCTCGCCTATCTTCGCACCGACCTCGAGGCCTGCCGGCAGGTTGCCGACTGGGCCCAGCGGGTGGGCGGTGACTACGCGCAGACGATCGCGGATGCCTACGTGGGGGAATCTGTCCGTGCGGTCGCCGGTGGCGTCTCCCTCGGCCCCGCCGAAAACATCGCGCTCGCCGACCTCGGCCTCGGCGAGGAAGACCTCCATGCCACCGTCATGCGGCCCGATGTCCAAGCCTGGGCCGCATCCGCAGCTTCCGGTGACGCCATCGCGGCCCTGGGACGCGTCGTGCAAGACCGAGGTTACGGAGATCCCGGCCTCGGCGATGAAACCCTCGACCAGATGCGTTCCGAATTCCGTAAGTTCGCCGACCGCGAAGTCGTGCCCATCGCCCAGCAAATCCACCGCGACGACGTGCTGATTCCCATTGAGCTGATCGAGCACTTGGCCGAGCTCGGCGTGTTCGGGCTTACCATTCCGGAAGAGCACGAAGGGCTCGGGCTCAGCAAAGTGGCGATGTGCGTCGTGACCGAAGAGCTCAGCCGCGGCTACATCGGCGTGGGGTCGCTCGGAACGCGCGCGGAGATCGCCGCGGAGCTCATCGCCGGTGCCGGCACCGACGAACAGAAAGCGGAGTGGCTGCCGCGAATCGCATCGGGTGAAGTGTTACCGACGGCCGTATTCACCGAGCCAAACTACGGCTCCGACCTCGCAAGCATTCGGGCGCGCGCGGATCGTCAGGAGGATGGGTCCTGGAGAATGTTCGGGCAGAAGACGTGGATCACCCACGCAACGCGCACGGACTTGATGACCGTGCTCGCACGCACGCTGCCTGACGAAAAGGGCTACCGCGGGCTGTCGATGTTCCTGGCGGCCAAGACGCGCGGCACGGTGGACCAAGACTTCCCGGACGAGGGGATCACGGGCACGGAGATCAAGGTGCTCGGATACCGCGGCATGAAGGAGTACGAGCTGTCGCTCGACGGCTTCGAGGTCAAAGCCAACGGGCTGTTGGGAGAGGTCGAGGGACAGGGATTCAAGCAGTTGATGACCACCTTCGAATCCGCTCGAATCCAGACCGCCGCCCGCGGCGTCGGCGTGGCGCAGGCCGCCCTCGAAGATGCCGTGCAGTACGCCGGGGAACGCCTCCAGTTCGGACATCCGATCGTTGAATTCCCCCGCGTCTCCAGGAAGATCGGTCGCTTGGTCGCGCAGGTGCAGGCAGCGCGACAGCTCACCCTCTTCGCGGCGCGGGAGAAAGATGGCGGCATCCGTTGCGATCTCGAGGCGGGGATGGCCAAGCTGCTCGCCACGCGAACCGCGTGGGAGGCCGCCGACGCCAACGTTCAGATCCATGGCGGCAACGGCTTCGCAGAGGAGTACCTCGCTTCTCGTCTGCTGGTCGACGCCCGCGTGCTTTCCATTTTCGAGGGCGCCAACGAAATCCAGGCCCACGTCGTCGCCCGTCGCCTTCTCGAGCAGGGAGAATGAAGATGACTGAGATTCTGAGCCCCAAGTACGGACGCATGCTCGACGACTTCGTCCCCGGGGAAACCTATCGACACCCCTGGGAAGTCACCATCGACAGCGGCATGATCTCGCTCTTTGCTGCGTCGTTTCTCGACGCCACGCCCGTGTTCGCCAGCCGTGAATACGCCCGCGCATTGGGCTTGCGAGATCGCCCGATCAGCCCGCTGTTGCTGCTGAACCTCGGACTCTCCTTCTCGGTTCACGACGTCAGCGAGCAAGCGATCGCGCACCTCGCGTACATCGACGTGCGGTTCCCGGAGCCAGCATACGCCGGGGACACGGTGACGGCTTCCTCCAAGGTGCTGGATTCGAAGCTGTCGAAGTCCGGCGACAAGGGTGTGGTCCATGTTCGAACGGTGTTGCAGAACCAGGGAGGCAACGTCGTCTGCGCGTTCGAGCGAAAGGCGCTCATCCGCGCGGGCAAGGTCGAAGGGCGTCCCAAGGACCCCCCTTCCTCCTTCGTGCAGCCGGAGCTCAAAGACGTCCCAAGGCTTCCCGCTCCGTTGCGAGAGGGCCGGGCGACCATCATCCGCGATGGTGGATTCGCTGGATTCTATGAGGACTTTGAACCCGGTCAGGTCTACGCGCACGACATTGGAAGGACGGTGGGCGAGTCCGAGCACATGCAGCTCACCATGCTCGTCCGCAACTCGCATCCCCTGCACTTCGACGCCGAGTACTGCAAAGAGAAGTCGTTCACGAAGAATCGCGTCGTGTACGGCGGCCTGGTGCTCAGCTGGGTGATCTCGCTGATGAGCCGAGATCTGACGGGCAACGGATTGTGGGACATGGGGCTCGACGAGGGGGCGCACCCCAACCCAACACACGCAGGAGACACACTGTTCACAGCGTGTCGCGTGGAGTCCAAGAAAGAGGTCGGTCCCGACACGGGCACGGTTACGTTCCGCATCGTCGGCTTGAAAAACGAGCACCCCCGGGGCCTCCTCGAGCAGGGCGCGGACCTGTTCACACCGGAAATGAAAAAAGCGAGGGAAGACAAGATCCAGCACAAGGTGGTGGAAATCACGCGCACCGTGCTCCTTCGCAAACGCCCTGCCTGACCTTCGTCTGGCCCTTCCGTCCGCTCCTTCCCCACAAACGATGGTCAGGATTGTACGTCCGGCGGCTGGCGACGTATGATGAATCCGATGGCCCAGCAGTCCCGTGTGGGCGAGTTACTGGCAGGAAAGTACCGACTCGACACGTTGCTCGGAAGTGGCGGCGTGGGAGACGTGTATCGTGCGCAGAACACGCTCATCGGTCGAACCGTCGCCATCAAGCTTCTCAAGCCGGAGCATGCGACCGATGACAACGTCGTCACGCGGTTCCTTCGAGAAGCAAAGGCTGCCAACTTGGCGCGCCACCCGAACGTGGTGGACGTGCTGGATGTGGGCCGAGACGAGGACGGCATTCCTTTCATCGTGCAGGAATTTCTCGAAGGGATCGATCTGGGCGAGAAGTTGAGGCAGACGAACGGTCCGCTCCCTTCTCGGACGGTCTTGGACCTGATGATTCCGGTGGTCGAGGCGGTTGGGCTGGCGCATGCCCGCGGTGTCGTTCATCGCGATCTCAAACCGGAGAACGTGTTCTTGGCTTTGGTCGACGGCAAGGTCGTCCCAAAGCTCCTGGACTTCGGAATTTCCTATATCAAACCGCAGCCCGGCGACATCCGGATGACCAAGACGGGCATGACCGTGGGGACCCCGGCCTACATGTCTCCGGAGCAGCTCGAAGGCACCGTCGGCGTGGACGTGCGCACCGATGTGTGGGCACTCGGCGTGATTCTGTACGAAGCGCTGGCCGGTCGTTTGCCTTTCGAGGGAGAGACCTCTGCGCTGATGTTCGCCCAAATCGCGTGGGTGGATCCCATGCCGTTGCGGGAGGCGGCACCGTACGTACCCGAGGCCCTCGCGCAGGTGGTGGGACGTTGCCTGCAACGCAAGTTGCCCGCCCGCTACCCATCCGCAGCCGAGCTCGCGCGAGACCTGGTGCATGTTCGGGAAGGGCGGCCCATCGAACCCACCCATCGCCGCTCGGTGGCACCGCCGCCCAGCACGAAAAGGGGCATTCCGTACGAGCCAACGCAATTGGCTGCACCCCGTCCCGTCTCCAATCCGGACGTCGTACCTGTCGCGGTGAGCATCGATCCCCCGGTCAAGAACCCGATGCAGAACTCGGGCATCGCGCTGGCTACCTTGCGACCGCCACCGGGGCCCGAACAGCCAGCGCCTGCCGCTCCTGAAGACAGCAATGTGTTCGAGGTGTGGACCGGCTCCGTGGTTTTTGTCGCGATCGCCCTGCTCATTGCGGGCCTGTGGATGACCCTGATTCACGATGCGAACGGGTGGCCTGCACAAGATTGGCTGATGAACACGTTGGGAGGCCCGGGAACACCGGCCGCGCTCATCGTGGCCCTCGCCGGCGTGGGTGGCGCTGCGTGGATGGTCGTGCACCTCGTCCGGAACCGACCTCGATTGTGGGGGGCGCTCGTCTCGGTCCTGGGTCTGGCCCTCTTCGCGGTCCCCGTCGTTTCCACGTTGTCGGGAGGCGCCGATGGCCCGGTGGACGGATCACCCAGCGCCTGGGGATGGAGTGTCGCGTTGGCGGCGGCGGGGATGGGCTTTGCGGCCGGACACCAGGCATGGTCGACGTGGAGCCGTGGCGACGCGATCGGAAAGGCACTTGGGATCGCGCTCGTGGTCGCAGGTACCACGGCCCTTCTCATCGCGTTCGAGGTGGTCCGGGCTGTGGTTACCTGAACGCTCAGTTCTCGTTGTGCTTTTTCCGGGCTCGCGCTGCTTCCTCTGAGATCCGGATCAGCTCGTCCGCCACGTCCTTCGCAGAGCCCTTGGGAACACGAACGTCGTGCGCCGCGTCGTCCGTCGGCTTCGCACGCTTGCGTTTCGCGTACTGCTCGAAATCGATGACTTTGGCTGGCTTGCCAGAGCGTTTGGAAGCCGCCTTGGGTCGAGCGCGACGCAGTGAGTCACGCAGCCTCGCCAACAGCATCTGGAACCGACCCTGGCGCAGGATCTTCCACGCCTCGGCTCCATCCAGCGGGGGGAACGGTAGCAAGTTCAGACCGATGAGCAGGAGGTTGGCGCGCGTGAATGCACCCACGACCTGAGCGGCGTGCGGGTTGGTGGGCGAGCCGACGATGAGCACGACGACGACGGTACCGAGCAAGAGCAGGCCTTGAGCGAGCACGCCGCCCCAGGCGATGGCGGACCGCTCATAGGCGGTGGCGTGTCCCGACCAGCGACACAGTCCGCCGAACCCGGTGACGTCCACGCCCATGTTCTGATGACCAAATCGTCGCACGACAGCGGCGTGGCCGAATTCGTGAATGAGAATAATCAACGTGAACGCGAGCCAGAACGCCGGAACGAAGGTGAACCCGCTGAACACGGCCGCACCCAGGGGGAGTGTCCAGTGAAGGCGAACGGGGACACCGCGAAGGGTGCCGATTTTCCAGTAGCCGCGGTCGAACATGGTCACGGCACAAGGTAAGCACGATGGGACGTTCGACCAGGCCTCGCTCGGGATTCGCTTGTCACGAGTAGCGTCGGTCGGCTCCTCCCCCTCGGATTCGCTTGCCTTCGTGCCGATGGCGTCCTAGTTGAAAGGGGCGGATTCGAAGCACTTCGGGGTCAAGCTTGACGCCGACTGCTCGGGTTCACTTTCCTCATGGAAAGCACCCAACGCCTTCGACTCCACCGCGCGCGATGCCTCGCCGCGCGGGTTCACACCACGACAGGAGACAGAGCATGACGACGTTCAAGTCCGCGGAGGAGATCCTCGACTTTGCGATCAAGGGCGAAGCTGAGGCCGAGCAGTTTTACACCGACCTCGCGACCAAGGCCCCGACCCCCGGAATGAAGGATGCGTTCCTGTCCTTCGCGAAGGAAGAGAACGGCCACAAGGCCAAGCTCACCGCCATCAAGGAAGGCAAGCTCGACAAACTCACCCCGTCCTTCCGCATCGTCGATCTCAAGCTCGCCGACTACCTCGTCGACGTCGAGCCCAAACCCGGCATGAGCTACCAGGATGCGCTCATCGTCGCGATGAAGCGTGAGAAGGCCGCATACAAGCTGTACAAGGACCTCGCCGCCAAGGTTGAGGACGCCGACCTCAAGTCGACCTTCGACGCGCTGGCCAACGAAGAAGCCAAGCACAAGATGCGCTTCGAGGTCGAGTACGACGAGAAGGTTCTCGCCGAGAATTGATCCGCTCGCGCTCGCGGCTGTGCACCGTGATGCACGGCAGCGACCGTTCTTACGACGCTTGACCCGTATTGTGCTCGGAGGCACACTCGCGCCCGTTCTCCTCGCCCCGACGAAAGCCATGACGAAGCATCGAAAAAAGGAGGAGTGGGTAACCGAAATTCTGGACGCCGCAGCCACGCGGATCGTCGAGGATGGTTATTCGAACCTCACCATGGAGGCGATCGCCGCGCGAACCACGCTGAGCAAGGGCGGCGTGTACCGCTACTTCGGCAACAAGCGCGACGTCGCGTTGGCTCTGTTTCAGCGCGTGTACAAGAACGCGGTCGACTTCGACATCGACGACATCGTGTCTCGGAACGTGCCCATGCGGGACACGATTCAGCACCTGCTGGTGGTGCGCCGGGAGGCGGATCAGCTTCGCCAGGACCACAACATCTGGGTGCAGCTCATCCCTGAAACGTTGTGGGACGAGGGATTTCGCAAGGAACGTCAGCGGCTCTTCAACCTGTTGGTCGGGAAGTTCGAGGAGCTGTTCCGAAAGCTCGCTGAGCGTGACGGGCTCGTCATCCCCCCCGAGCTCGAACCTGCATTCAAGCGCTACGTGTACCTAGGCCTGGTCCTTCGTGAGGGCATGACGTTCCAAAGCGTGCTCGGCCTGTCCATCGAGGAACAGGGCGAAATGTACCGCCACTTCATCGGCGTCTTCGTCAAAGAAATCTTCGGCGACCAGCTCAAGAACCTCTAATTTGGACGGTTGGCCCGGCCCAACCACCTTGGCGATGATCGGTAGCCGGTGCCTACGGCGCCGGGCTGCATTGATCGCCGCGCCGCATAGCGCCGCGCTACCGATGCGCCGCATAGCGCCGCGCTACCGATGCGCCGCATAGCGCCGAGCCCGTCTAGCCGAACAGCTCGTCCATCACCTCGCGCATGATGACCTGCGTCTCGTCGCCATCGAGCCCGAGCGCCGCCGTCAACGCTTCGATCGCCGCGGCTTCCGCGTGCGCGACGTGATCGTCGACAAATGCCACCCCCGCCGATAGGCGGAAGGCCATTCGCTTCCCCTCGTCGCTGACCACCTGGCTGCACGCGGCTTCCATCCGCGATCGCCACCCGTCGCGCTCCAGCGCTTCAGAGAACCTGGCAAGCTCGTCGTCCAGCGGCAGCGTGTCGCCCACGATCGACCTGACGCTCGCGGATAGTCGGTCGAGCTCGTCCTGCGCGATCTCTCCGTCGACCGCAGCCATCAGGAACATCAGCTCGATGATGGCGCCGAATTCACCGCCTTGCGTCCGTTCATCGTCGCTGAGAGAGGCTCCCGCCTCCAGACTCTTGGCGTGAGCCATTGCGGCTTCTCGCACGGACATTCCAGTGGTCAGCTTCTTCAGTCTTTCATCGAGCACCATGGCCGGCAGTATACGAGGGTTCCCCCCTTGTCACATCAGGATCCGGACGGCATGTTGTTGGCCCAATCCAACCATGACCTCGAGGAGATGACCCATGGCCACCATCCTTGTCACTGGCAGCAACCGCGGCATCGGGTTCGAGCTTTGCCGACAACTCAAAGAGCGCGGAGACGACGTCATTGCGGCATGCCGTACCGCCTCTGAATCCCTCGCGGGCCTCGGCGTACGCGTGGAGCCTGGGGTGGACGTGACGGATCAAGCGAGCATCGATGCGCTCGCTCAGAAGCTGCGCGGCGTGACCATCGACGTGTTGATC
>Ga0180009_10008703_pt1 | contig 10013 bp, 6 predicted proteins | sample OS_PC_MetaG_FD_123537 | JGI IMG/M metagenome (GOLD analysis project Ga0180009, IMG submission 123537) | Groundwater microbial communities from the Aspo Hard Rock Laboratory (HRL) deep subsurface site, Sweden - OS_PC_MetaG | ecosystem: Environmental > Aquatic > Deep subsurface > Groundwater... | reverse complement strand
CGATGAGACTGGCATTGCTTCTTGGTATGGTACCAAATTTAATAATCAGCTTTGTTCTGATGGCGAAATGTATGACATGTTTAAAATGACCGCAGCAAATAAAACATTACCGATTCCCTGTTATGCTCGCGTGACTAATTTAGAAAATGGAAGACAAATTATTGTAAAAATAAATGACCGCGGACCGTTTGCTCCCAACAGAATTATTGATCTATCGTATGTCGCTGCAAAAAAATTAGGAATATTAGCAAAAGGAACGGGCTTGGTACGGGTTACTACTATTGATTCTTCACAGCAATTTACATCGAATATCGATCAAAATGTTCAGTTTACCGAAAACGAAATGCCACAAATTTATTTACAAGTCGGCGCATATTCCAACGAACATTCAGCGAAAATATTATTAGCAGAAGTTTCTAAGATTGTTGATAGCCCTGCGAATATTTATCCAGGCGAGTCACATGGTGAAAAATTTTATCGTGTTCAAATCGGTCCGGTACCTGATGTTAGCCATGCCGACATTATTACTGAAATTTTAGAAAATAATCACTTACCAGAACCGGTAACAGTGATTAAAGAGTCCCATAAACAACAATTAGCCTAACAAAGATAGACCCTAAATATATTGTTGATGCCTATTTGATATTGACAATGATTTAAAAAAACAACTCTAATAATAAAGAAAAGATCATGACAAACAGCATTGAAACAACAAAATCCGATCCGGACGTTGATGCCATATCTAATTGTTCTACTGAAAAAGAAGAAGAAATTCAAATTGAAAATGCTAAGCCAGATCATCATTCATGTATTTCCCGAAGTCACACTTTAGTTGATATAAGACCTCATTTTTTCCCAGAAAAAATTGGGGGAACCTATATCGATTCAGTTCTCGCTTTAGATGCAAGTGTTTCACCGTTAACTCATAGAAAATTTGACCCTAATCAAAGTATATTTTACAAAAGATTAATCGACATGATCGATCTTAAAATCAACGTTATCATTTCAGAAAAAAATTTTTTAAACAAACAAAATCGCACATTCCGTTTCTTTAATAAACAATCTGTTAACTTACAAGCAAAAGTCATTGCAGAATTAACGCTCTTGAAACAAATTATCAATACTCTCGCCCAACATGCAGCTTGCCAACAGAATGATGATATGAACAATCATAAAGAAATATTGATTTATGCGTTAAAATTGTTCTTAAAATCATCCAATAGCAGAAGCTATCTTGTCGTTAAAAATATAGTTAATGACGCAGATGAGGAAATCAATTTAAAGAAAAAAATAAAAACAGAAAGCAAATATGATTGCCTAAGAATTTTAGTTAAATTATCAATGGCTCTTAATGAAATTGATAACGCTACTGAAAATCAAGCGGCATCAGAATTTTTGTTAATGGAGATTCCCTTACTTAAAAAATGCTTACAACAAAAAGGCAAAAAATATAAACGGGTTTTAAAAGAGAATTTCGAAAGTCATCAAGCTGCACCACGGCCCAACAGAAGCCTATTCCAGAACAGCCATGATTAACTTCAGCTTCCCCTGCTCAATTTACATAAACCTATTTGCTTCTAATCACATTCTGGTTTACCCTTGCGCCCTTTTGGAATAGTTGTTCATATCGAAACATGAACTAATATCCAGTAAACAAAATTTGTAGGGACATCCCTTGTGGGTGCCCCTGGACTTTGGGCGACCACAAGGGTCGCCCCTACAATCAATCCTAAACAGCTACTATAAATGTTTAGGATAAAAACAATTGGAGAGGTGTCCGAGCGGTTGAAGGAGCACGCCTGGAAAGTGTGTATACGTGAAAGCGTATCGAGGGTTCGAATCCCTCTCTCTCCGCCAGATATAAAAAGACCACCCTTTGGGTGGTCTTTTTATATCTGATAGAAAGTGGATTTGAACCCTCGACGAGCGAAAGCGAGTATCGAGGGTTTGACAAATTTGCAGGATTGCAAATTTGGACGCACTTTAGTGCGCCCGCAGGGTGCGAAGCCAAGGATGGCGTAGTATCCATCCCTCTCAATCATTTTTTCATATTTTCAATACTGATAGCCCTTTTAACACTATTTCAATAAAAAACATGAAAAATAACAACTGTGCTTTTTTAGACAGCACAATTAATAAAGATGGGGGATAAAAGACTGACATAAATATACTAAGTTGGCTACATGAAACGATCTGCTATTGGTAACCTTATATGAATACACCAAGCAAATTTGGTTTAAATAATAAATTAGAAAGCACCTACTTAAACCATTGGTCTTGTTGTTTCCATTTGTAGAATAATCAATTTCCATTTTCGTTTTTCCTTCTTATTAGAAAAGCTTATATCATCAAATAAAGTTAATGTTATCAACAACCCTCAAGCTTTTTTAAATCAGGCGAAGCAATAAATCTAAAATATTTTTTCCTTTTTTCTTTTAAAATCAATTTTAATTCACTAAATTTTAACGGATCATTCCTTGCGGTATCATAAGTAGCATTATGAGATAAATAATATTTCTTAATCTACCAATTTGGTAAAAATTGGTAGATTATTGGTAGTTTGATCGAAACCGCTCAACATTCTTTAAAAAGATCATTATTATTCAAATAGTTTTGTAGCAATAAAAAGACTGGTTACTACTCCTAGTGAGATAATTAGCTTCATATGATGCTTTAGAAATAGCTACCACCTTCTAAAATTTCGGCTTCTACGAAACTTGAGTTACATCTCAATACACAAAAAAGGTTCTGTCAAAAAATCCAACTATTCATTTAACAATATCTTTTACAACCCTTATTGTCCCATCAAACAATCTCAAAACGGAAACACAAGCTATGCTCTCCACCTTTATCACAGAACAGCGCAAAAAATACAAATTAACGCAGGAATATGTGGCCAATCAATTAGGCATCTCTCGTCCAACCTATATACAAATTGAACGTGGCGAACGCGACATAACAGTTCCAGAGGCAAAAAAATTAGCTAATTTATTTGAAATGACTTTAGATAACCTATTAAATGAACAAAAAATACATTATTCAATCAAAATAAAAAAAGCAGAAAAAAAGCCACCTAAAACTGATATAAGAATCAGCATTCCCCAGGAAAATTTAGAAAAATTTAAACAAGTCTTTCTATACTTATTAAAAAAGATTGGCGGAAAACCTAATATCGGTATGACAGCTCTTTATAAAATACTCTATTTCATTGATTTTGATTATTACGAAAAACATGAAGAACAGCTCATGGGATTAGTTTATATAAAAAATCACTTCGGCCCTACTCCTATTATTTTTGAAAAAATAATTGCGGAAATGATAGAACATAACAAAATTGAAAAGATTAAAAGCAAATATTATCAACATGAGCAAACTAAATTTTTAATTAACCCTGAAATTGAACCTGATCTCAGCATTCTAAATGGCGAAGAAAAAGAACATATTGATTGGGAGCTTCAAAGACTTTCTGATTTAAATGCAAAAATATTGTCCGAACTATCTCACAAAGACGTTCCATGGATAGGAGCTAATCAGGGTGAAAAGCTTGAATATGAATCCGTTTTTTATCGCACGGAAGAAACCTCTGTAAGGCACTATTATAACAGCGACAAAAAATCTACACCTCCCCCAAATATCCCCTCGCTGTAATTATTTTACCCTTAATTCCTAGCTCTTTTTCAGCGAGTTCGAGTGCATGTTTTTCTCGTTCAAACGTTTTGGTGTCGGACATGTCCCAACAAACCTGAATAAGTTCGCGATCACCTTCCTGATTTACAGTAACAAAATCAACTTCACATCCATCAGAAGTATTATAAAAATAAATTTTTTTATTATGCCTTCTTAAATCAAGATACACTAAATTTTCTAATACCCTGCCATAATTATTACTAAAGCTGATAGCCGCGGCATTCACTAAACCGCTGTCAATCGCATATATTTTTCTAGGTTTAGTTTGTTTAAGTCGTTCCGATTCAGAATAATGAGATACACAAAAAATTAAAAAAGCATCTTGTATATATTCAAGATAATTATGAATGGTATCTTTACTCACCTGATAACCTTGATTCTTAATATCATTAAAGAATTTATTTACCGAAAAGTCAGACGCCGTATTTTTCAATAATGTAATTGTTAAATATTTTAAAAGCGCGATATTAGTGATGCTATGTCTCTCGATAATATCTTTTAATATAACCGTATCAATATAGCCTTGTAATGTGTTACGCCATTCATTTTTTTGCATGGTTTGTACTGCTGGAAAACCACCTATCGAGAAATAATTCAATAACGGTTTTTGCATTTTATCAAAAGACGCTTGACCAAAAGGGCCTTCTGGAATCTCTATTTTATGAACAGCAAGATATTCTTGAAAACTATAAGGATAAACTTCAAGGGCAAGTGAACGACCGCGTAAACTCGTATTAATTTCTTTACTCAGCAACTTCGCAGACGATCCTGCTAAATAAAGCTGAACATTTTTACTATCAAAATAACGTCGAACAACCAAATGCCAATTTTCAACATTTTGTACTTCATCCAAAAACAGATAGCATTGTCGATTATGATTTTCTGGATACAAACTATAAAAAGCATCAATCAATTCTCCCATGCCCTTTGCGTCCATAGGAAGCAAACGATCATCTTCAAAATTAACAAACAATATCTGTTCTTTTGAAATACCACTATCCAATAATTCATTGATGGTTTGGTAAAGAAAGTATGTCTTCCCACTTCTCCGCATCCCTATCGCTACTTTTATCATATTTTTGGCTTTAGGGAATTCTAACTCTCTTTTCATTCCCTTACGTGCTCTCTCAACGATAGCAAAAGCTTCTTCAAGTAATGTCGCCAGTATCTCTTTCATAAAACTATCCTCCTGCAGAAGGATAGTATAGCCAAAACTATCCCTCCGCACAAGGATAAAAACCGCAAATCTATACTTCTACAGAAGGATAGATTTTGCAAAATTATCCCTCTCAAGGAGGTTAGGCAGGCAATTCACCGCTTCCCAGCCTGTCAGCATTTAAGTCTACTTAAAAATTTTCCTATTTTTTTAAAGTAGACTTTAATCATCAAAACCATTCTTACTTATTTTCATCTGTATTTTCAATTGGATTTGCTTTGATATTGTGAATCAGCGTTAAAGAAAAGCCATGATCTCAAAAAAATTTATCGCGGTTCTCAACAAAAAATACGAACGCTCAAAAATTCATTCATTGAAAAAAATATTCCTTTTGCTTCTTTTACAAATATCATGACAGAAAAAACCTGGAAAGAACAAGTTGAATGATTAAAAGTAACTTCAAAAGAAGAATCAGATTATTATGGTATTTGCACAATAGGCGAAAAAACTGAATTAGACGAATTAACAAAAAAATTTTCCTTACTTTATAGTATTAAATTTAAAAAGGTTTTATATTCTTTTTTATAAAAGAAAACTATTTTCTTGACAGTTTTTTTAACTCCTGTTTAATGGCACAAAATTTTAATTCTATAAGGAAATAATATGCCCCGTTCTTCTACTGGAAAAATTTTTAATGCACTAGATGGGCTGCGCGCCACTATTTCGGTTAGTGTTTTAGGAAATACTTTTTTATCACAAAATAAAGATAATCCTGAAGAAAATTTAAAAAATGCATTACTTGCTGTTGCCATTACTGAAACAATCGTAAATGTTCTTGCTATTATGTTTGCATGCGCAAATCTTCTTAATGATAGCCTACTTTATTTCGAACGACTTTTTAACCAACTACCCACCCTAGATACCAGTTTAGCATTAATTAAAATGGAGGCTGGAAAAGAAATTCTTCCTGATAACAAAAGTGATTCTGAAGAACAAGCGGTAAAAGAAAAACTTCAAGCAAAAAAAACCTCTTCATCCAAACAAGTCGTAGCACAAAACACAAAAAACTATGTCATGCGCATAGGAAAAAGTTTTGCAAGGATTCTATTAGCCCTATTTGGCTTAACAGGCGCCGCTCTCCTTTTTTCAGATCTTGATGCCGATCATAGAAATGAGAACACTGTAGCACTTATTGGCATCTGGTTTATTGCCACTTCATTAACTACTTCAAAAACACTCAGTTATTTTCCAACTGATAATCCAGGCGAAACAACAGAGGAAAATGAAAACAACATAACATCAGCATCAAGAGAAACCAAACTTCAGTTACAATAAAATTTGCATTATTCAAGGAATCTTTTATGCCAAAATCCGTTCTAGGAAACATTATTAACACGCTTGATGGAATCAGAGCCACCGTCGATGTCGGCGCAATTGGGAGCGGTTTCATTTCAGCGGCGACAAAAGCAAATGAACAAATTGACGCAAATCAAACCGTTACCGCCTACTCAGATTCAATACAGAAATCATTGATTGCCTCTGCAGTCACTGAAATTGTGGTTAACTCCGTATTCATCATTCTCGCATTAGCCAGTTTGGGAAAAACGGATGTTACAGGCTTAATAGCCGGTATCTGGCTTGGCTTACAAAAAAGTTTTAATGATCTATTTGCTTTTTTTCGAACTGAATACAAACCAAACTCTGAAAAACAAAAAGTCTATAAAAATAAAATTGAACAATTAATAAAACAACTGAATAATCCAGACAATACTAATAAAGAAAAAATTCAAAATGAAATCAATCAATACAAGATTGAACAAAAAGCAGCAGGACAAAACTATGCCTCCCATACACTGATGGACCTTAGAAAAATTATTACTTATTTTTTTGCTAAAACTGATCAAAAAAGTATTAGCACAGCTAAATATCTCGCCACTATTATTTTGGCAAGCTTAAGCATTATTGGCGCCATCTTAATTTTAATTGATGTTAATGATGACAAAGGTATTGCTCAAGCCGGTGTTTGGATCATTGCCATTTCACTTTCGTTAACAAAAACTTTAGGCTATCTACCTAAAGATCATCAAGCCACAAGCGCAAAAGATATTAAATTTAAAGTTGGAAGATTTTTTCAACCAAGCGTTGAATCAACCCCACCTGCAAATCAACCAAGTTATTATGATGATCAAGATATTCAAAACTACTTAAATGTTCGTTTTAAAGATACTAGTAATGATAAGTTTCTTGATTCAGCAAAAACCACTGGGTCTGATGCTTATTTGTTACAAAATGGACCTCTCCATGATTATTATGTTTTAGTTACTCCAGCGGTTGCGAACTTACCTAATGAAACTAGTAAAGATAATTTTTATATTACATCCCCTGTTGATACTTATTTAGATAAGAAAAATCAGCCAACGCCTGTCAAACCAGAAAAAAACACAAGAACAGACATTTTCGATTCACTTCAAAAAACAGACTGTTTTAATAAAGAAAAATATAAAATCAAACTATTGTTTCCTTATAATCTTCAGAATCATCACTGGCAAACCGGAGAAATTCAAATTATCAAAACAAAAGAAAAGGAATCTCCTAAGTACATCATAAAAGTATTTGCGCACGATCCTTTTGGCGGCGGCAAAATGAATGACACGGATTATCAACATATCATTGCTGCTATAGAAAAACGATTACAAGAAAAAGAAAACGAAAATGGAAAAAATGATTTTACTCAAGCACTTAAAGCGAACCGTGTAGACAAAAAAAATCTTGAGAGTCCTTACACCGCACAAAGACAACATGATGCTGTCTCTTGTGGCGTTATTGTGGCAGAAGAAATAGTTAAAAGAATACAAAATTTAAAATTAACGAAATCCTATGAAAAAGGCGCCATTGAACTCAGAAAAAAACACATTGAGGCAATTGGTTCTATTTCAGAATGTGTGGGTAAACGGCAGACAGGGTAGAAAAAAAGCTTTTTTAGCTCGCCATATGTAATATCGTGATACGCTTAGGCTTTCATCATCGCCATAACCTGCTCATACTGTTGCACATCCCTCTACTTTCAAGGATAATGCGCCGGTCTATGGTGGCGCTGGCCCCTTAACAACGCGAAGTCGCCAACCCCGTCAGATCCGGAAGGAAGCAGCGGTAACGATGGCTGTGTGTGTTGAGTCAGGCTGGTGCTGCCACCTACAAAGACTGTGAAATAACAGTGTAGGGGCATAGCGCGCTGTGTCCAACCTTAAATGAGTATCAAAATTTTAATTATTTCCTAATAAGGACCGCATAAACACATGAGCTATCTAGTACTAGCAAGAAAATGGAGACCGCGGAATTTTGAGACTGTCGCTGGTCAAGAACATGTATTACGTCCGCTCATTAACGCGCTTGATAAACCCCGTTTACACCACGCCTATTTATTTACTGGAACCCATGGTACTGGAAAAACAACCATTGCTCGTATCTTGGCTAAATGCCTTAACTGTGAACAAGGGATTACCTCACATCCTTGTGGTCAATGTAATGCTTGTAAAGAAATTGATGAAGGTCGATTTGTGGATCTGATCGAAGTCGATGCGGCTTCACGCACCAAAGTTGAAGATACGCGTGATTTACTCGATAACGTACAATATTTACCAACTCGCGGCCGATATAAAATTTATCTTATCGACGAAGTTCATATGCTCTCCGGACACAGTTTTAATGCGCTGTTAAAAACGTTAGAAGAACCCCCTGAACATGTTAAATTTTTATTAGCAACCACTGATCCGCAAAAATTACCCGCAACAGTATTATCGCGTTGTTTACAATTTCATTTAAAAAATTTACCGAGTGACAGAATCAGCAACTATTTACAAAATTTATTACAAGAAGAAAACATTTCCTTCGAACCCACTGCCGTTCAATTAATTTCACAGGCTGCCAATGGGAGTATGCGAGATGCGTTAAGCTTATTAGATCAAGCGATTGCTTATGGACAAAATAATATTAATGAAAATGATGTGAGCGCAATGCTCGGCACAATTAAACAAGAACACATTGAGCTCTTATTAACTGCGCTTGCTGAAGAAAATGGAAAACAATTATTAGCTATTTCTGCACAATTATCCGAACAAGGCGCAGATTATAGTAATGTATTAGAAGCCCTAATGTCTTGGTTACAACAAATAGCCATTGCTCAAGTCGTGCCCGATGGCCTTGATCCTCAAAATCCAAACACAAATTCCATTAATAAATTATCAAAACGTTTTCAAAAAGAAGATATACAGCTTTATTATCAAATTGCATTAATGGGACGTCGTGATTTACCATTTTCTTCTGAACCAAAAAATGGTTTTGAGATGACACTATTGCGCATGTTAGCATTTCGACCCATAACAGAAAAAACTGCTGAAAAAAAAACGGTTGAAATAATTAGGCCAATAATACAAAACAATACTTCGACGAAAACTTCTCTGCCAGAAATTTATGAACAAAATAAAGAAGTTAAAACAGAAAAAGAAAAAAAACCCGTATCACAAAGCAGCAATGTCGATTGGAATACGTTATTACCTCAATTAAATTTAACAGGAATCGATTATAGTTTAGCTTCAAATTGCTCACTGAAAAAAGCAACGAACGAACAAATTGAATTAATACTCAATGAAAAGTTTTCCCCTCTTTTAAATGAAAATTGTCGCAAACGATTGACCGAAACAATAAACAAACATTTTAATAAAGAGTTAGCCATCACGATTACTATTGGAAAACCTGTCGTTGAAACCCCTGCTGAAATTGCTCAGCGCGCAGCAGATAAACAACACCAAACCGCTGTAAAAAATATTGAAAATGATGCGCTCGTTCAATCGATGGCAGAAGAATTCGGCGCGATTGTCGATCCGAGTTTGATTAAGGCAGAATAATCATAAAACGTAGAAAATCGCAGCCAGAAACGCGACCTGTCATCGAGCGTTAGCAGAGATAATAAATCGCACAGCTTGAGACGCGATAAATCGCGTTTCTACAATTTTGTACATTTGTTTATAATGGTTTTGGGTAATTTAATATAATGTCATTTGTAGGGGCGCAGCGTGCTGCGCCCTAGGGCATAGCACGCTATGCCCCTACAGATCTAGAATATTAGATAGGCAAAAAAAATCATGAAAAAATAGCATTCAAGACAGTTGCT
>Ga0180009_10008702_pt1 | contig 10015 bp, 10 predicted proteins | sample OS_PC_MetaG_FD_123537 | JGI IMG/M metagenome (GOLD analysis project Ga0180009, IMG submission 123537) | Groundwater microbial communities from the Aspo Hard Rock Laboratory (HRL) deep subsurface site, Sweden - OS_PC_MetaG | ecosystem: Environmental > Aquatic > Deep subsurface > Groundwater... | reverse complement strand
GTTCGTTATTATATCCATCGTAGCAGTCACCTCGTCGACAAAATTTGTATGTCAGTACTATTTATAGACGAGAACTGCTACTTAAATCTATCGAAAATTCTAAGAGGATTTCATATTAGCCCAAAAAATTATTCTTCTTTTCTCAGTTCTTTTTTAATGACTTCTAAGAATTTTTTTAAATCTTCTCTCTTGACAACTGCTCCACAAGCGTAGTCATGACCGCCTCCATAACCACTCACTCCTTCAAGAGCCTTGTTTAGTATTGGTAGCACCTTTATGTGTTTGCTTCTAATAGACATCTTCGCCTCATCGCGTCTGTCACGCCCTACGATTATGAACTTGACTGGAAATAAGTGCAGCAGTTCGTTGCTTAGTTCGCTTGTGAAAGAATTCTTATTATAGGGATATATATAATGAATAAGTTTGCTGTTTGTTATCTTCACATTTTTTAATAATTCCTGATACTCTTTGTTGTATTGCTCATACTTTTTATAGATGTATTTTCCCCTTGGAGTTGTTTGTTCTAATATCTCTGAAGGGTCTTCAATTCTTGTCAGTATCTTTACTGATTTCATAGATTCAGAAACGTTTCCTTTGATGTTAAATGAGATGATTCTAGCAATTAAGCCTATCTTTGTTTCAAATAACGCGTCATCAGGATTAATTGTGTTTTTGCCAAGCAGCTCAGGGTATTTTTCGATGAATTCATCCTTAAAATCTGGAATAAACCAATCCCCAATGCAGCCAGCCATTGCAATCCACAAGTTTTTCTTTGTTATCTGCCAAGCCCAGTAACTAACTGGTCTGTTATCATTTTCATCATGTACTCTTGGGTTGTAATAATAAACTTTCTTTCTCTCAACAACAGGGTGGTGATCAATCCAGATTACTGGCTGGCTCATCTTGTCTAAAAAATCCTGGCTGACAACTGGGATGTCAAGAATGAACACCTTGTCTGGCTGGTACTCATCAACTTTCCTTGCAAACTCTTCTTTTAACTCAGAGCCAACCTTAACAACAACACCTTTTCCATCACCTACAAAGCTGTAAAGTTGAATGAATGAAGAAACACCATCAGGGTCGTCATCAAAGAAGAATAATGGTTTGACAGAACTTCGAAGCAGCTCTCTTATCTCTTCAATCTCACTATTTGTCAAAGCCATTTTTTCAAAGAATAATCATTGTTTTAAAAAATTTGTTAAATAAGTGTATAGTTAGATATTTACTCTTCTAATCTGATCTTTCCAAACGTCAAAAACGATGAAGTTATCTGTAACCTTTTCTCCAACAAGAGTCTTTAATGTTTGAGAAACAATTACCCCCGCAGCGAAATGTACTGTTGCGTTTATTATACCTTTCTCTGCAATGTCACCCACTTTTATCTTATCAGCCACTTCTTTGAACAAGTGTTTCTTGTTAGAAATAAATATTGCACCTTCAGAACCTGCATACTTGCAGTTAATCAAAGGAGTCTTCTTTTTTACATATTCTCCAACAATTTTCATAATATCTAAATCATTGCTGCAGTCTATTATTAAGTCTGAAGAGTCTAGTAAGAATAAGTTATCTTTCATCAGTTCTTCATGAAAAGTTTTAACCTTATTTTTAGAATCAACAATCTCAAGCCTCTTCTTTATCTGCTTAGCCTTAAACTTGTTGTCATCCTCCTCTAAATAAAGAGTCTGCCTTTGAAGATCGGGCAGCTCGATTCGGCCCTTGTCAATTATCCTCATATTTATTCCTTCCCTTTGAAGCATCTCAGCAACAACTGAACCAAGGCCGCCAACACCAATAATAGTCACTGTTTTTTTCTTTATTTCAGTGCTTTTCTTTCCAATTCCAGAGAACAATTCTTGAAACTTGTACTTATTCATTTTTAAAATAGGATTATGAGTTCATTTTTAAATGTTTTTCATCATTTGCAGATTTAGACTAATTGATGTTGGTTTCCCCTGAATACTTGGAGAGGTCGGAGTTTAGCGCAACTTTCCGTAGCGAAGTACGAAAAATCCAAAGTTTGCCCGAAGGCGACTATAAATAAATCTTTGCGGAGCAGACTAAAATTTAAGAAAAATTAAGCTTACAAAAATTCAAATATTAACTTCAGAGTAGTTATAACAGAAAAGTTTAAAAAGTTTAGTCACACTCTAATTTATATGGTGGAATATGTTGATGGAATTGAGAAATCAAAGATTGAAAATATGGATGCTCTCAGATCAAAATATCCTTTCTTGGAACAAATTATAGCACAGCAAACATATGATTTATTTAATATTGAAGAAGCAGTAGTCGATGAATCTGTTTTAGAAGGAAAATGTTATAATCATGGTTCTGAAGGACCAGAAGCTTTTGATGAACAGATTTATTCTTTCTCTAAAGGCGAAGTAAGGGAATTAGCAGTTCTTATTAATCCGTATACAAAAGACAAAATAGTGAGGAGACCTTCACCTAGTGTAAGAGAAGAACTTACCTCTCAAGAAATTACTCCAGATTTTTTAGTTAAATCAAGATGTCTTAAGTACGAAATAAATGGCGAACACCACCACGATTTTAGTTTAATTATCTACAAATCTTAAATCAAATAAAAGTTCAATTTTTCTCTTTCTTTTACCTAAGGACGAATTGATATAATTGATGTTATCGCTCTCTTCATAATGAGGCTCCTTGATTTCGCGATAGAAAAATCGGACCTGAGCTAAGTAGAGATGGAGAGATGAGGAAACTAAAGGTTTCCGAAGAGTTGCGAGGTTCGGCGTAAATGGCAAAAAACCAATAAGTTTATATATTGAGTAAGATGTATCTTACTTAGGTGATAAATGTGGATATTGCTATAACAAGAATGAGTTCAAAAGGACAGATTGTAATACCTGCTGAGATGAGAAAGGATTTTCAAGAAGGAGACAAACTTTTATTGATACAGACAGATGGTCAATTAATTATGAAGAAAGCAAGTAAATTGGATGTGGTTCTTAAAGAAGATTTGGAATTTGCTAAGAGAACTGAAGAAGCTTGGAAGAGAATTGAAGAAGGTAAAGGTATCAAGATGGATTTTGACGATTTTATTCAAGAGATGAAAAAGTGGTAGTTGTTGTCTTTGATCCAGTCTTCGAGAAGAATTTTAAAAAAATTAAAGATTCATCTCTGAAAGATAAAATAATCACGCAAATTTCTAAAATTAAAGATAATCCAGAAGTTGGAAAGCCCATGAGATACGAGATAAAAAGAACTAGGGAATTGTATATTTCACCTTTCAGATTATCATATAAACTAGAAGGAGATACCGTCTACATTCTTGCTTTATATCATAAAGACTTACAGTAGTTTTTTGCCATTTTTTCTTTAGAAAAGCCGAATTGTGCTATTGCGTTTAATCAATGTTTATATTCTTTAACACCGTAGACTCTGGTAAGGAAAAGTGTGGTGTTTGCTGTGCAACTTCAAAAAGTATTTTAACTCTTTAATCTTTCTTTTCTTTCGTGGTTGGAATTCCCAAGAAGAAAAACGAAGAGCATCCTGTTTTGAAGAATGCACATTTGTTCTATGAGCGAATTAATGAGCTTACAAAGAAGCATTCAAAGCCAAAGGAGGATTTCTTTGGAGCAGCGCCAAACATCTTTGTTGGAAGATACGGCTATCCAAACATTAATGTTGGTATTCTTTCAAACGAACAAGTGACTGACGAGTACGACGACCCTTTGATTTGGTATAATAAAAATTTTGACATTCCAAGGATAGTTTCTCTCAGAAGTTTTCTGATAAATTCAAATTTTAAATCTCATGTGAAATCATTTAATGATAGGTTGCTTGAAATGACTCAGGAAGTTGGGATGGCCAAAAAACCTGTTGATGTTGAGATAAACCTTGAGAAGAAGCCACACTACAAGCTAGAAGTAGGTGCGGATATTACGCCTTATGGCCCAACAGTCAAGTTAAAAAAAGCTGCACTTACAGAAAATCCAAGTATTCCTTCAAAGGTCCAAAAAGTGTTTTCAGACACAGATCTAAAAGCGGTAAGCGCCATTGACTATCTTAGCAAAAACGAATTTGACGAGCACTACTTAACAAAGCTTTTGAGTGCAGGAACACTTGGGGTGAAGACAGAGCGAAAACTAGTTCCGACAAGGTGGTCGATAACTGCTGTTGATGATACTCTTGGGAAGAGAAACATCAAAAAAATAAAAGAATATGAACATAAGATGAATTATCAAGTCTATACTGGCGACTACATGGGAAATTATTACATCATAATGTTTTTTCCAGAAATCTGGAGCTACGAATTGTTCGAGTCGTACATGCCAAACGACGCCTGGAAATTAAAAGAACTAAACACGTTCACCGATTATGAAGATTACAACAGCCGAAAAGAATATGCTTACAACACAGTTGGCGGCTACTACGCTGCAAGACTACCAGTAACAGAACTTCTTCTCAGAGAAAAAAAACAAGGTTCAGCACTGTTGCTAAGATTTGTAACAGATGACTACTGGGTGCCACTTGGTGTTTGGGTTATACGCCAGACAGTTAGAAGAACCCTTAGCAATAAACCATTAGAGTTTGGCTCAAAAGAAGAGATGATAAAACATGTCAAAGACAAGATAAAAAATGAATTTAGATATGATTCAACAAATCTGCTTGAAAAAAGCATCTTACTGAGAAATTTATCAACGCAAACTAAAATAAGCAAGTTTTTATAAATTTTCAAAATATTTATATAGTTGTTTTTGCACAATTCTTCAGGTGAGGTCTGGTCAAATAACTATATTCTTTCTTTTAGGAATAGTTATTATCATAACTATAGGATTTTTATATTTTACACTTAAAACAAAATCTTCTCCAGATATAGAACTTATTGATAACTCAGTTGATTTAATAAGCGCTTATGTTGATTCTTGTGCTAATATAGTATTTCCAGAATCAACAAGGTATGTTGCTTCTAGCACTTTCTTCTCGTACACCATCCCGCAATATTTTTTTGGAACACCTTACTTATACTACCAAGGAGTTTCTTTTCTTCCATCAAAATCTGATTTTGAAAAAAGATATAGTCAATATTTAACTATTAAAATGGACTTGTGTGTTAAAAAATTCTCTGAAATAAGTGATTTTTTACCAGCTAATCTGATTTTGGAAGGTAATTATTTGTTAACTGAGGTGGTTGTTGCTGAAAATTCAATTACAGGCGTTATAACTATTAATGTTTTTTTGAATAAAACAAATGAGATAATTAAAATACCCGATACAACAATACGCATAAATAGCAAACTTGGAAATCTTTACGAAGTAAGCAGGTTAAGTTTGGTTCCATCAGTTTTTTGCATTAGTTGCGTAAAAGATTATTTGCATCAGCATGATTTGTTTGGCAGGGTATCATTAGCAAATACAGATGGTGATTTGGAGTTTTTGTACGGAGACTACTCTCCCTCTGACAAAGGATTTCCTTTAGTGGTGAATTTTTATGTCAAACCATGATAAATTAAGAACATTAATGATTTTTTTAATAATACTATTAATTAATTCACAGTTTTTAACAGCTCAAAACCCTACAACTTATGATAATCTGCTTGATTTTTTATATGAGAGTAGTAGCTATTATGATTTTGAAACAACAAGACCAGATGTTGTTGTTTGTGATTCTGAATCGGTCGCCAAACTTGATATTTCGAAAAATCATAGGAATATGAATATGTATGAAAGTAAGGATGTTTTTATTGAGGAGAGTGGTGATTGGAAGGATGTTTTAAAAGCAACCACATTGAGTATTTGGAAGCGCAGTTCTGAGAAATGCTCAACATATTCTGATGCAGATAATAATCTTTGTGCTTACCCTCTGCTTGTTATCAATTACAATGATGTTTTCAGCCCTTCGATTTTTTTAAAACAATATATTGCTAAAAAGGTTAAAGGTTATAATGTTTCCAATATAGCATCTTCTAAAGATGCAAGAAATGGACTGCAAACAGGCTTAAAAAATGATGGTGTGCTCTCTTTTTATTCTGCCAATAGTTATTACTCGTTTTGGAAAAGTTATGAATTTGTAGTTGTTAGTGATGATAATTATGTCTCGGGAATTCACGCAGCTATAATAGCGAGCTCTATCAATGCACCATTAGTTTTTGTTGATGAAAAAGAAGCGGAAGTTCTAATTGCAAATCGTAAAATAATAACTGTGAGCTCAAAAGGAGTCCTCTCCGCAAAGCCAAGATTCAAAGATTTATTCAAGAAAGCCAGCCAAGGGATTGTTTTAGAATTAGATGTTAGTGATGAACTGTCTACTTTCGAATGTCATACCAAGCTGCAGGCAGTTGGTGCTGGCAATGGGAGTTTTTATATGACAATGAATCGGAAGATGATAATATTTAACCCTTTAGACTTAAAGGAGAGTTGTAGCATCGGATCTGAAGTGTTAGCGTCCAATGGCGAATTTTATGGGATACCTGAAGAGTCTGAACAGTGGGCTTATTGTAAGGATTCATTAATGACTGCTTATCTGGCTGTTGCTCGCAATGAGCATATACTTTCAATTCCAATTAGTTATAGAGAAGAACTATTTCCTCTTCCAAACTCCGGGTACCCAGTATATAATTATTTAAATCCTGAATATAGAATGACGACCCCAGAATATTTAAAATTGCGTTTCCCAAGATTTTATGAAGTAATAGGTGAAGCAAGTAAAGGATGGATAGAAGATTCTGAACTGAGAAATTTTTCAATACTAAGACCAGGTATAGAAAGAATTATGCTTGCAATAGAGCTCGTTAATAACAAGCTTAACACACTACCATCAAACTTCTTAGATTATGACAAAACACCTTATATCACAATCTTAGGGTCTCCAACAGCTTTTCCATTCTCTCCATTATTATACTCAGAGTATAATGAACAAACAAAACCAGATGATCAAACAGGATACTCTAGTCCTGTTGATTACATGCTGACATTCAAAGATGAAAATACACTACATGGTTATGGAAGAATTACTGGAATTACAGTGAGTGATACTTCTTCATTAGTTATGAGAGGATTATTCTTGGAGACAAAAAATCGTTCAGTAATGATGATAGGACAATATGAGGATATACCAGACCAGAAATATGTAATCACTAATATTGAGAATATCAAAAAGAACTTTCAAAACACTAGTTGTTATATTGATACTGGCTATATGGGTGATCCTTCAGATATTTGTGTAAACTTAGCATACACTGATAGTGATGAAAGATCAGTGCAATTTAGGAATTCGGACATAGTATCATACAACGGTCATGGAAGTCCTTCTTATATTAGAAATTGGTTTGAAGTATCAGATTCAGATTTTTTTTCATTTTCAGAACTGAAAAATGCAGTGTATATAGTGCATGCATGTTCTACTCTTGATATATATGGTGCGAAAGATTTCAGTGTGGGTTTTGCACTAATAAGACAAGGAGCAAAAGCATACTATGGTTTTAATGGGATGAGTGTTATGACAGACAGCATAAAAGATTTTGATGATATTTTAGTGTCTGGTTATGGAGAAGACCTCTTTCTTGGCGATTTTGATTACTTGCTTTATAACAAACAAGTTAGAAGTGAGATATCTGGTAACTTGTCTTCGACTATAGTAATAAACACTATGAATACTTTTATGTTTCCAAATGAAGAATTTTCAGAGATGCAGGTGAATTATGATAACATTCTTGATGAATTAAATATTTCAAACTTGAGAGAGTCAATTGCAGAGAGGAGAAGACGGATATGGACTGATCATTACTCACTTATAGGCGATCCTTTAAGTATTTTGGTGCCGGAGAGACAAGGTTATAATCAAGACAAAAAGTCAGTAATTGATATTCCTCATCGTATATTAAATACTAGAATACATTCTGACTATTTTTTTCATACCAAAAACCTTATACAACCATTTATGATGAAATAGGAATATCTTTAGAAAAAATCATGTCTGTTACTAGCGGACATAAACTTTTTTCAAGAAAATATCCTTTAAAATCGAATAATACGATTTCCTTTAACTCAGTGGTTGTTTCTCATTATAATTTAAGTGGAAAAGCAAAACTATACGATGTCAACAAGACTGATTTTAATCTTATTAAAGAAATTACTATGTCTTGTAAGGAAATAAGTCCAACTCTTCCTTTTTTCGAGACTGTTCTTTATCCAACGGATTATAAGAATTCTTCATCGATGAAATTGTTTAATTGCAGTGGAAGCATAGAACCCTCTTTTGTAGATCAGAATAAACTGTACGAGGATTTCGTTCTCTTTATCACAGTAGAAGGTAACGGTATAATAAAGAGAGACTTTAGAAATTTAAGAATTATTAATGATTTATTAGACGACTCTCTTAGAGATGATGGTTCAGAAATAATTCCTTTGTTTAAAGATGATAAGATTTTTTTGAGTCAATATCTAGGATTCTGCACCCAGGTAAACTCAACAGAAACTACTCAAGAAATTAATGCGTCTGTTGAGTTTTATTTAACAGGATTTGACATAAACTCGCCTTTGTCTAGCCCATTCATATCTGAGAATTTTGACATCTTGAAATTAAAAGTCCAAATAGAACATCCGTGGTCTATCAATGCCAACATGGATATTTCTAAATATTACCTGGATGCAAAAGATTTTATTAAAGAGGATTTTGAACCAGAACCTGATTACGTGTGTTTTGTTGAATATATTCCTATAGTTAATACAGAAGTTGATGAAAATGGATCAATACGAATAATAAACAATACAGTAACCATTCCTGATGAAGAGGTACTTTCAAACTTAGGATTTTTCAAGATTAATGTTTATACTACTAATAGAACTTATGAGGATGAGAGGTTCTTCCTGACTTATGATATGGGAAGATATGTAACAAGATGGACAAAAACAAATATGCCAATTTCAATTATATAATTTTTTTACTAGTTTTACCTATCGTGTCAGGACTAGATACTGATATGTATACAACTATAACTGAGATTGATAACTCTTTTCTTGTCGAAACTTATCTTGTAGTTGAGAATTCTTCAGTGAATATTTTTGAGGATTTATTAGTTGCAGTGAATAATCCTTATCAAGGATTTGAGAATTTTAGATATCCTTTTTTTATTCCCGCAAATGAAAGTGTTGTTATTCTAATAGATTCTTTTGAAATTGATAAACTATCTCCTGAAAAAAATTATATGATTAGTGTTAATAGTAAAAATATTAATTTATTACACAAACAGTTTATAAATACTGGTTTTAAGGAAATGAATGCTGATGTTTTATTATGTATAAACAATGAGTGTGGTAAAATTGTTGGGTTGGTTGGTGATAATTTGAGTGTTTCTATTAAAAAACCATTAGGTACTGTGGCTAAAATATTTCTTATCTCCCCTCTTAATGAATCATTTTTGTTGAAAAATCATAGTAAACATGTTTTGTCTAATAAAGGTCTTTATATTTTCAACGTTACAGTTTCAGGCCAGCCTTATTTGACCTTTAATCAACAACTATTTATCAACGTATTAGAAAAACAAGCGGTTTTTGAAGTCTTTAATAATAGTTGTGGCAATGATGTTTGTGATTCTGATGAAAGTGAGTATTCTTGTCCAATTGACTGTTTAAAAGTTGCTCAAGAAACAGATTTATCACTTAATAAATCTTCAGAACAAACAGGAGGGCCAACAGGTAATGTTTCGACCATCAAAAACTTTGAAAACAATAAGTTTGAAAAAAAAAGAGATTTGAAAATCCTGGCAATTATCATTTTTACAGGAATTATGATTGTTCTATTTTTCAAAATTAAATCATCAAGGAAATAATTTTTTTTTAAGATCAAAAATCATTTTTCTTTTTTTATCACTTCAAAATCAAAAAGGTTTTATACTACTTCTTTATCCATTATCATTCTAACAATTTGTAGTGAGGTATTTTAAAGTGAGGAAAATCTGTGTAATCAACCAGAAAGGTGGCGTTGGAAAAACGACTTCTGCTTTGAACTTGGCCGCTGGCCTTTCTCGTTCTGAAAAAAAAGTTTTGCTGG
>Ga0180009_10008701_pt1 | contig 10015 bp, 7 predicted proteins | sample OS_PC_MetaG_FD_123537 | JGI IMG/M metagenome (GOLD analysis project Ga0180009, IMG submission 123537) | Groundwater microbial communities from the Aspo Hard Rock Laboratory (HRL) deep subsurface site, Sweden - OS_PC_MetaG | ecosystem: Environmental > Aquatic > Deep subsurface > Groundwater... | reverse complement strand
CAAATTCGGTCTAAAAAGGGATCGGTGGATCGATGAAAGAATGGACCCGGAAAAAGCTACCATGGCAGCCATCGCTTATCTCAAAGAACTGCATCAGATCTTTGGCGACTGGGCCACGGTTCTGGCTGCTTACAACTGCGGAGAGGGTACCGTATTGAAACGTATCCGTAGCCAAAGGATCAACTATCTTGATAATTTCTGGGACCTTTACAAGGAACTTCCCAGGGAAACAGCCTTCTACTTCCCAAAATTCCTGGCCGTATTACATATCTTAAATGATCCTGAGGCTCACGGCATGAGCTTACCTCCTGTGGATGAGGAAATAAAAAGCGAAAAGGTTAACATTGAAAAAGAGGTTCATCTCAACGCCGTGTCCAAGCATCTCGATGTTTCCTACGCGAGCCTGAGAGACCTAAATCCCGAATTGAGGTACAATTATACACCAGACAGGCCCTATGACCTCAATGTCCCAAAAGGCAAAGGGAAATTGCTGCTCGCAAAAATAGACGATATTCCTGTGTGGCGCCCCCCCTATGTGGTCCACAGGGTTCAAAAGGGAGAAACTCTGTCTATCATAGCGCGAAGATATGGAGCAAATGTCAGGTCCATTATGGCAATGAACGAACTCAGAAGCAGCCATTATATAAAGGTGGGTTGGAATCTCAAGATTCCGACCGGAAAACAATACGTGTCTGTTAAGAAGGTCTCAACTCCCATGTCCGACCTAAAGGTAAAAGGGGAATTCGCAGAGTATATGGTCCGGAAAGGAGACTCCCTGTGGAAGATTGCAAATCGATTCGGAACCACTGCCAAAGACATACAATACATGAATCAACTCAATAATACACATCTTCAGATAGGACAGATTCTTAAGATTCCAAAAGACCTGGCTTCTGACGAAATGAGTTAAAGCAAAACTCAAAAGAACGATGGTTCCCCTATAGTTGCCAGAAAAACGCTGGATGAGACTTTCGTATTTCATTAGACATGGCCACGTAAAGCTGTAGTAATTATTACTGGTAAGGTAGTCAGCAATTCTATTTTTCCCTAATGAGAGACCTCCCTCCATGGCCCCGTAAGCGCTAAGTTATTTTTGCACAAGAGGGACTGAATAAAATGAACATCGAACATCGAACGTCCAATCACGCCAAGGCGTGATTGAATGGGAAAAGATGAAGAAACAGAGTTTAAAACCTGAACTATTAGATGATATTTTACAGGAAACAGAAGAATTAATTAAGATTTTCGTTACGAGTATCAAAACGGCTGAAAAGAAACCACGCCTTGGCGTGGTTGAATGTTCGGTATTGGATGTTTGTTTTTTCATTCGATGTTGGACGTTCGATGTTCGATGTTCGACGTTCATCTCTTGAAACAAGCCCGTATGGCATAAATGCAACCTGCGAATGTTTACAAAATAACTTAGCGCTTATGCCCCATGGCCCCAGACTGACACACGCCTCCTCTCTTTTCAAAGAGTTTTTTGCTTGTATTAATTACCTTTCGGATATAGTTGCAAAAAGGTTATCTCTCAGGTATACATCTGCTTATGCATCTTCAAGAATCTTCGAAAAAAAACTGAGAGGCTTCATCATGAAAAAAAAAGATCAGGCGATCACCTTCCTGGGGAAGAATACTGAGTTCGAGGGAAAATTGTCATTTCAAGGCACTATCAGAATAGACGGTCATTTTAAAGGGGAAATATCGAACGGCGGGCATATTATTGTTGGAGAAGAGGGATTGATCGAAGCCAATATGCATATCTCTTATATTGTCATAAGCGGAGAGGTCCACGGTAACATCATTGCAGACCAGAGGGTAGATATTCATGCGCCAGGCAAGGTTTTTGGAGATATCCAGGCTCCGGCCGTGGTGATTGACGAAGGTGTTATTTTCGAGGGCACAACCCGGATGTATCGGGCAAAAGAGTCGGATACGAGAAAACTTGACACCGTAGGGTCTGATGAATATGCGGGTAGTCCACCCCCGACTCTTTGTGCCATTTACGGCATTGTCACTGATCAGAACACAGGTAAGCCAATTAAAAATGCCGAGATCATTTGCGAAGGCACCGGTAAGAAGAACGCCTGGACTAACGCATCGGGATATTACGAACTGATAAACCTTGAAGATGGCAAATGGAAGATGAAAATCAAAGCCAAAGGCTATAAGAAAGGAACCTCTAAAGTTGAAATATCCGGTGAAGGAACATATGAGCAAAATTGCGAGTTAAAACCAAAGAAGTAACCTTTACCCTACCCCCTATGCCCGACTTAGTTTCAGATTTAGCTAACCTATGATGATTTGATACCCGCAGAACCGGCAAAGAAGCAGGCCACAAAGTGGTTTTCCCGCACTTCTTTGAGTTGCGGAGCTTCCCGGCTGCACATATCCTTTGCATAGAGGCATCGTGTGTGGAAACGACACCCTGGGGGAGGATTAATAGGACTGGGCACGTCGCCAGGCAGAACGGTCCGATTGCTCTTTTTTCTTGGGTTGGGCACTGGCGCTGCGGAAAGCAGTGCCTGGGTGTATGGGTGGAGCGGTGTTTTATAGAGCGGGTCAGAATCGGCCAACTCCACCACTTCGCCGAGATACATGACCGCCACACGGTCGCTGATGTGCTCCACCACGCTTAAATCATGCGAAATAAAAAGATAGGTCAGGCCAAATTCCTCCTGCAAGTCCTGCAACAGGTTTATGACCTGGGCCTGGATAGACACGTCCAGGGCCGAGACAGCCTCATCGCAAATGATCAGTTGGGGGTTTAGAGCCAGGGCACGGGCCACGCCAATACGCTGGCGCTGACCACCGGAGAACTGGTGGGGATAGCGGCGCATTTGCTCCCGCTTGAGACCGACCACTCGAAGCAGTTCCAGCACCCGTGCCTCGCGCTCGCGGCGGTTGGTCATTCCGTGGACAAAAAGAGGTTCACCAACAATATGGGCCACGTTCTTACGCGGGTTAAGGGAGGAAAAAGGGTCCTGGAAGATAACCTGCATTTGCCGGCGAAGGGCCCGCATCTTCTCCTTTCTATAGCTGAGAATACTCTCACCACGAAAAAGCACATCGCCGCTGGTCGGCTCCTCCAACCGCAGGATAAGCCGTCCCAGTGTGGATTTGCCGCAGCCTGATTCGCCCACCAGGCCCAGCGTCTCGCCTGGCCGGATGTCCAGACTGACTCCGTCAACGGCCTTGACCGAGGCAATCTGTCGCAGAAACACCCCTCCAGTGATGGGGAAATGCTTGACTACATTTCTGACCTCAACAAGGGGCGTGTTGGTATTTTTATTAGCCTCACGCATAGTTATGACATCGAACCCTATGACCGTTTCCGAGGTTTATGATAGTAGGCTCAATATGCCTGCACTCCTCCCGGGCCTCAGAGCAGCGTTTGTGGAAAAGGCAGCCCGCGGACAATTTAAAAAGCGATGGCACTACCCCAGGGATAGTGCTTAGCCTCCGACGCTTCTCCTCCCGGCCTAAAACTGGAATCGAATTCATCAAACCGATAGTGTAAGGATGTTTGGGCTCGGCAAAAAGAGTATCCACGTCTGCCTCCTCCATGACCTTACCGGCATACATGACAACCACATTCTGGGCCATCTCAGCGATGACTCCCAGATCGTGGGTGATAAAAAGGATTGAAGCGCCCGCTTCATCTTTGAGTTTATTCATCAAATCGAGAATCTGTGCCTGGATAGTTACATCTAAAGCAGTAGTCGGCTCATCGGCGATCATCAACTTAGGGTTACATGCAAGTGCCATGGCGATCACTACCCGCTGGCACATACCTCCGCTCATCTGATGTGGATAGTCCGTGATACGTGACTCGGCGGCAGGAATGCCCACCAAATGGAACATCTCGATGACCTTGTTGCGAATCTCGCGTCGGGATAGGCCCTTGTGGAGACGAATGACCTCAGCCACCTGTTCGCCCACGGTAAAGACAGGGTTGAGGGAGGTCATGGGCTCCTGGAAGATCATAGAGATGCGGTTGCCACGGATCTTTTTCATCCTGGACTCTGGCAATTTAAGCAGATTGACGCCTTCGAACAGGATTTCCCCCCCGGCAATCTTGCCTGGTGGAATAGGGACAAGCCCCATTATCGAAGCGGCAGTCACGCTCTTGCCACAGCCTGATTCGCCCACCAGACCCAGTGTCTTGCCCGATTCAACAGATAAACTGACATCGTCCACTGCCTTGAGTATAGACCTTCTGATCTCAAAGTAGGTCTTTAGATTCCTGATCTCCAGGAGGTGATCGGCTCCCATAATTCTAATCCCTCAACCTTGGGTCCATGGCATCACGCAGGCCATCACCCAGCAGGTTGAAACCCAGCACACCAAGTAAGATAGCTATACCCGGGAGGGTCATGACCCACCAGGCCCGCAGGATCATGGACCGGCCCATAGCGATCATGGCGCCCCACTCCGGCGTAGGAGGCTGGGCTCCCAGACCGAGGAAGCTTAGGCCCGCTGCGTCCAGGATGGCCGAACCGAAACCCAGCGAGGCCTGAACAATGATAGGAGCCAGGCAGTTTGGAAAGATGGCGTTAAAGAGGATACGCCGGTTCCTGGCGCCCACGGCCCTGGCCGCGGTGACATAGTCCTTCTCGAACTCCTCCAGCACAGAGGCCCGGACAATACGGGCAAACCGGGGGATGGTGATAATCCCGATAGCTATCATGGCGTTTCGCAGACCCGGCCCCAGGTAGGCCACAATAACAATGGCCAGCAGGATGTGGGGAAATGCCAAGAGAATGTCCATGAAGCGCATAATGATGCTATCCAGCCAACCCTTGTAATAGCCCGCAATGGCCCCCAGCAAGGAACCGAAAAGCAGGCCAATACCCACGCTGACTACACCTACCATGAGCGAGACCCTTGCGCCGTAAATGATCCGTGAGAGGATATCTCGTCCCAGGTCATCAGTACCCAGGATGTTTTTCATCGCTCCCCCTGGGGACCATATTGGTGGCTTGAGCTGATCGTAAAGGGAGTTTTCCACCGGATTATGAGGGCTTATTACCGGCGCCAGTAAGGCACACAGGACAAAGATAGTGATAATGATAAGCCCCACCACACCAGTCTTGTTGCGGAATAGTTTTTCGATCTGGTCGAATATTGGATGCCGGTCTTCAGGATTGGCTGTTATTGCAAAAATGCTCATTGTCTTTTTCGATTTATTCCCATGGTGGTTACTTGACGCTGATGCGGGGGTTAATGACGGCATAGAGCACGTCTACAATCAGGTTAACGATAACAAAACATGCTGCCACAATAAGGGTCCCGCCCTGGATTACCATGTAATCACGCTTGACCACACCATCAAAAATCCACTTGCCCACTCCAGGCCAGGCAAACACGGTTTCGGTCAAAATAGCTGCCCCCAGCATGATGCCGAACTGAAGACCGATCACGGTGATTACGGGGATGAGACCATTTCTAAGGGCGTGCTTTAGCACTATCTTGGTCTGCCCCAGCCCTTTGGCCTTGGCTGTCTTGATGTAGTCCTGGCGCAGCACTTCCAGCATGGACGAGCGGGTCATGCGGGCTATAATGGCCAGGGGAATAGTGCTTAAAGCGAAGGCCGGCAGGGTCAGATGCCAGAGCACGTCCTTTAAGGCAGGCCAATTACGGGTCAGGATGGCGTCCAGCACGTAGAAGTTGGTTATGATCTCAAGGTCAATGCCTATACCCATCCGTCCGGACATGGGAAACCATCCCAGATATAAAGAAAAAACGAGCATCAGAACCAGACCCAGCCAGAAGACTGGTATACTCACACCGATTAGCGAGGCAATCATACTCATGTAATCAAACCAGGAATACTGCTTGGTGGCTGAAATGATGCCTAATATTATGCCGAAGAAACAGCTCAGAAACATGGCTGCAATGGAGAGTTCTATGGTCGCCGGGTAGCGTTGCTTGATTTCGTCCCAGACCTTTTGGCGGGTCCAGATGGTCTCGCCCAAATCAAACTTAATCAGTCTTTTGAGAAACATGCCATACTGGACGTAAAGCGGTTCATTGAGCCCGAGGTGTTCCCTCATGGCCTCCAGGGTCTCCTCTGTGGCCCGTTCTCCTAAGAGCAGCTCAGCCGGATCGCCAGGGGTGATGGCCAGCATGAGGAAGATGATAATCGACACACCCAACAGGGTAGGGATGATACTGAAGGCACGGCGAATTATAAAACTAAGCATGAGTGTATGGGAACCTGGCGGTTTTTGTTTGAAGGAGTGATACAGGGGAGGGGTTGTCCCCTCCCCTGACAGTTTGTTTGGTCCTTTACTTCAGCCAGACGTCCTTTAGTCGAACCGACCCGGTGGGATGTAGTTTGAAGTTTGTGACGTTTTTTACAGCCGGCCACATCACCGTGGAATGGGCGATGGGAACCACCGGAACTTCGTCGTACATCAACTGCTGGGCCTTTTTGTAGATGGCGGTCCGCTCGGACTGATCAACGGTCTTCTTCCCGTCCAGCATATATTTATGATATGTCTCGTTTTTCCACTGGGTCCGGATGGAGGGCGATGCCAGGCCATCGAAGAGCACTGCTAAGAAGTTATCCGGGTCTCCGTTGTCCCCAGTCCACCCGAGCTGGAAAAAATCCATATCCGGCGGCTGATCTCGCTGCCGTTTCAAATAGGTTCCCCAGTCGTAGCTGACGATTCGGGCCGTAATGCCAATCTTAGCAAGATCACCAAGCATGGCAATGCCCACCTTCAACCCTTCGGGGTTATAGGGCCGGGGAACAGGCATAGACCAGAGGGTAAGTTCATCCAGGCCCTTGCCTTCGGGAAAGCCGGCCTTGGCCAGTTCCTGTTTGGCCAGCTCAAGGTCGTATTTATAGCCAGGTATGTCCGTGTTGTATCCCCACATGGTCGGTGGAATGCAGTTTTTTGCCACCTCGCCCATGCCCTGGTAGATGTTATCTACAATGGCTTTGCGGTCAATGGCATGGGCTACGGCCCTGCGCAGGTGGACATTACTCTTCCATGGTTCCTTGGTGAGGCCGAAGCCCAGGTAGCCGATGTTCATACCTGGCTGGCTGAAGATTTGCAGATTGGGGTCTTTCCTGGCCAGAGGAAGATCCGCCGGGTTGGGGAACTGGCAAATATGGATGTTGCCACCCTTGAGCTCCAGAAAGCGAACTGAGTTCTCAGGGATAGCCCGGAAGACGATTTTATCCAGATAAGGTCCAGCGGACTTGTCCCAGTAGTCTTTGTTTCTCTCCAGGATTACCCTGTCATCTCTGATCCATTTGACGAATTTGTAAGGCCCGGTCCCTACAGGATTGCGGAGGAATTCCTTTGGGTTTTTCATGAAGGCCGTAGGGCTGATGATGTCGGCAAAATCCATGCCCAGGTTGTTCAGTGTGGGTGCCTCAACCCTCTTAAGCTTGAAGACGACCGTATACTCATCCGTGGCCTCGATAGAGCCGATTGTGTCATCCATCTCCATCATCTGCCAGTACTCGGGCGGCCGTTCCTGCTTGGGGATATCCCATCCCTTGCCGCAGAATTTGACATTGGGCTCCTTCATCATACGGCCGATGGAGAAGACCACTGCGTCGGCGTTGAAAGGAGTTCCATCGTGGAACTTGACCTCTTTGCGCAAGTGAAAGGTGTAAGTCTTGCCGTCCTCGCTGATATCCCACGAGCTGGCCAGACCGGGCTCGAGAGCGGTGGACTCGTCCTTGTAAAAGACCAGGGCCTCGTAAATGTTGTCACAAACTAAAAATGAGTTGCCATCCGTCTCATAGGCAGGATCCAGTCCCACACTGTCACCGCCACGGCCAAAGACCAGCGTGCCTCCCATTTTGGGCGTGTCAGCTAAGGCAATCCCGCCAACCAAAAAAGTGAAAACACACAGTAATACACCTATTTTCTTGATCATTTTGCTCCTCCTTTTTCCTTTTGGTTTAAATTTGCCCCCCAATGGGACCTTACTGAAACTAACACGTCTTCGAAAAAAGTCTTTGTAATATTATGTATTTTCATCGAAACTCAGTTAAAGTAAGCCGCATAGTTAAATTATTGGCAAAATGGGCAGTTAATTAGAAGTTAAAAAACAAATCTCAGAACCAACAAAAAAAATTCATAGATTCACTTTTCAGTGGGACGATCCATTTTAAAATAGTAAAAAATACCCTCGGATGTCAAGGAAATAGTACCCGGCTCTGGTCAACCGTCCTGCCAGGATGCCGCACCCCCAATACCAGTTTTTAAAAGCCATATGTGTTTCTCATAAGCCTGTTCTCATGGAGGTCCGTCAAGGCCTCTGGGTCGCCTGCTCTTTGTAAAGTAGGACATTCGGTATCTCCAGAATTCCTGCCTTTTCGTCAAGGAGGGTGTCTGAGCCTAAACCCATCATTGAATATTGAAAGATAGCCGGAATCGCCAGCGCGTAATTGTGACACCAGTAAGTTATGGCTTCTGAGGGAAGGCTTAGGGCTTGCGCAAAAATAACTTCATATTTTCGCATCCCATCTCCAGGCTATCTTGACTGTGGCATCCTCCTAATCAACAATTTAATTCTCAGTATCGTGTTTATTCAATATAGCCAACAACGTATTTTTGGGTATTTTTTAACTTACGCCCTTTGAATAGTCCACCCAGTCCAGGGCTTTTCGTGGCTTCCATCGCCTTCCGTACAGGATATTATCGATATGAGGGAATACACACCTCGCCAGATGCGAGTGGCGTAGTATATACCTGACCAGTTTATGAATACTGCGGTAAGGACGCGAAAAGGGGCAGACAGCCATACAAACACAACAGTCCGTTCCAACCTTGCCCCAGTACTTGAAACAGGTCTCCTCATTGAGCTTCCAGCGTTCAATACCTCTGTCCACCTTCTTTTCCTGATCCTTGGGAATGGATCTGGAGGGACAGGATTCTGCACACTTTAGACAAGCCTCACAGAACTTTTCAGCACCCAGGTCCACGGGGCTATCGGGAACAAGGGGCATGTCAGTCTGAACTGCGAAAAGGCGCACCCTGGGGCCGTACCTGTCGGCAATGAGGTAGCCCTGGCGGCCAAGCTCCCCTAACCCGGCGTCTATCGCTAAAGGGACCATCAAAAGATCATAGTGCCGGTTATGTTCTGCAACTGCCCTGTAACCCATGGTGCCAAACCACTGGGACAGGATAGTGGTGATATATGCCCCCCGGGCATAGTTGTACCCACTCTCCACAACCGAGGGCGTGTGCGGAGCGGTAATCACCATATCATGGTCCATGGCTGTGGCCACAACTACTGCATAAGGCAAGGGTTCGGGGATTTCCCTGCCCCACTCGTCCCATTCGCCATAATGAATTTCCCCCTTATAACTGTATGCCCACCGGGAATCAATCCTGCAAATACCTACCAGGTCAGCTCCCAGATGCTTCGCCCATCCCTTGACAATCCTGGTGGCCCTGACCGGATCAAGCTCGGCGGGCGGTGGCATACTGTCTTTGTCGGCATATGTACTCTGTGATGCTGCCGAGCCAGGAATAACATGGGCCTTATGACCAAGCATATTAGAGAGTTCGAAAGAGGAGACTAACATGGATACGTTGGGTCGGTAGGAGCCATCGATTGAACCGGGTTTGCCTAAAGGTCCACCCCGGGCCCGCCGCCTATCGTCATATTCCTTATGTTCGGGATGCATTGCATAGTATCGGTCGTACTGCTCTGCGCCAGGCTTAATGGTTCGGTTCCGGGCGAACATGGTATCCCTTTCATCCATTTGATGAAAACCCGAGCCGTCACTTGCCAGATAGCCGGCCGCGCCCTTGAGGGACCGGGCTTTGCCTTTATGAGGGATGAGGAATATGGCATGCGCCGCCAGTAAAATTCCGAAAACCCAGGCCAGTGGTATCCGAACATCCGGCCATACAAGTATGAGTACTCCCAGCAATAAGTGCAGAGAAATTGCGGCTGCGCCTATTTTGGGCGCCCGGGATTCCTGCTCCCGTATGGACTCGTATGTGAACAGTCCGATTATACTTATAATACCAAGATT
>Ga0180009_10008700_pt1 | contig 10016 bp, 9 predicted proteins | sample OS_PC_MetaG_FD_123537 | JGI IMG/M metagenome (GOLD analysis project Ga0180009, IMG submission 123537) | Groundwater microbial communities from the Aspo Hard Rock Laboratory (HRL) deep subsurface site, Sweden - OS_PC_MetaG | ecosystem: Environmental > Aquatic > Deep subsurface > Groundwater... | reverse complement strand
TCCAGCACCATCACCAGCACCATGCTTATCACCACCGCCTGCGTGGTCGCCTTACCCACGCCCTCGGCCCCCTCTTCGCAGGTCAGGCCCTTATAGCAGGAAACCGTGGCTATCATAAAAGCGAACACGAAGGTCTTCAGGAAGCCGTGCATAAAATTGTTCACGTCCATAAAAGTGAAAATATCGTCCCAGTACACGGAACTGGGGACATGGAGCTTGGTAATGCTGACCAAAAAACCGCCGAGAACGCCGACAAAGTCGGCGAACACGGTGAGCAGCGGGATCGTCAGCATGAACGCGATATAGCGCGGGATAAGCAGATAGCGGGTGGGATTGGTGCCTAAAGTGTAGAGGGCGTCTATCTGCTCGGTCACCCTCATGGTGCCGATCTCGGCCGTGACCGCCGCGCCCACGCGGCCCGCCACCACTATGGAGGTCAGCACGGGGCCCAGCTCTTTTATCAGCGAGAACGCCACCATCGTGCCGATATAGAGCGGTTCGTTGAACAGGTTCTTTGAGGTATAACCCATCTGCAGCGCCAGCACCATGCCCGTGAAAAAGCTGGTCAGCAGCACCACCAGGATGGAATCAACGCCTATCTTGGTGGATTGCTTTATTATTTCCTTGAATTCCGGTTTCGACCTGAACAGCCAGAAGACGACCGATTTGATCATGATGGCCGTCCCGCCCAGCGCTCCGGCCAGGGCCATCACATCTTTGCCGATCTTCTCGGAAATATAATGTTTCATGGTAACTACTCAGGTTCACGGTTCAGCGGTTTAACGGTTCAACGGTTGGAAATCCGAGGACACAAGAAGATCGTAAAAAAATAACCCTGAACCGTGAACCCTGAACCTGACAACTTAAACATAGATCCTCGGCACGCGCGAAGTGATAAGCGTGACCACCTCATAGGGTATGGTGCCGGCGGCAGCGGCCAGTTCGCCGGCCGTTATTTCCTCGTTTCCCTGGCGGCCTATCAGCGTCACTTCCGAGCCCACGGCCGCGTCGCGCGCGTCGGTCACGTCCACCATCGTCATGTCCATCGTGACATTGCCCGCGATAGGGCATCTTACGCCGCCCGCCAGCACCCGGGCGCCGGAAAACCGTCTTATGTAGCCGTCGCCGTAGCCCACGGGAATAGTGGCTATCTTCATGGGCCGGGGCGCCCTGAAAGATTTGTTATAGCTTATATAAGTCCCCTCGCGCACGGTCTTTATAAAGACTATCCTGGTCTTCCACGACAGAACAGGCTCAAAACCCTCCATAAGGCCGTAGGCGGCGAGCCCCGCCCTGACCATGTCCCGGCGGCTTTGCGGATAATTAAGCAGACCCGCGGAATTGGCGGCGTGTTTGATGATATTATCCACGCCGTAACCGGCGAGCTCGGAGACCGTTTCCTCAAAATACCCGAGCTGCCTGGCGGTGAATTCCGGGTCCGTGTCGGCGCTGGACAAATGAGTATAGAGGCCGCCTATGACGGCGCTTTTTGAGGCGCTCAACTCCGAAAATATTTTTATGACGGCGGGCTTGCGGGCGCCTATCCTGCCCATGCCGGTCTCAAGTTTTATATGGCAGACCGCTTTTTTGCCGAGCTTCCGGGAAGCCTCTATCACCTGCGCGGCGGCGTCCAGGCTTGAGATGGTCGCCAGCAGACCGTTGTTTATGGCTTCGACGAAACTTTCAAAAGGATAGAGGCTTCCCAGCACCAGGATCGGGGAGCGGACTTGTGCCGCCCGCAGGGCGAGCCCCTCCTCCACAGACGACACTCCGAAACCCCAGGCGAGTTTCTCGCGTTCGGCGAAACCGGCGGCAGCGGCGGCGCCGTGGCCGTAGGCGCCGGCCTTGACCACGAACATCAGCTTGACGCCGTGGCCGATGGTTTTTTGGATCTTCAGAAGGTTTTTTTTGAGCGCGGAGAGTTTTATCTCGGTCCACGTGGGCCTCAGGGAAATTTGCATACGCTATAAAACGGCTTCTTCCGCAATGGCCTCGGTGCCGGGCATGGCCGGGTTGTCAAATTTGGTGTATTCCGAAAAGAAATTCAGCTCCACGTCGCCGACGGGGCCGTTCCGCTGTTTGGCGATGATGATCCTGGCTTTGTTCTTAAGGGAGGGGTCTTCTCTTTTGTAATATTCTTCCCTGTGTATAAGCGCCACCACGTCGGCGTCCTGCTCAAGCGAGCCGGATTCCCTGAGGTCCGAAAGCTGGGGACGGTTGCCTTCCCGCGCCTTGTCCTCGCTGCGCCTGTTCAGCTGGGAAAGGGCCAGCACCGGCAATTTAAGCGACCGGGCCAGGTCTTTCAAAAGCCGCGAGATCTCCGAGACTTCCTGCTGGCGGTTTTCCAGCCGGCCCGTGCCCCTGATAAGCTGCAGGTAATCTATGATGATAAGACTTAAAGTCTTGTTCTGGGCCTTGAGCTGGCTGATCAGCTTCCTGGCGCGGGCGCGTATATCCAGAATATTCAGTCCGGGCGTATCGTCTATCCACAGCGGAGAGGCGGCTATATCGGATGAAAAACGGGTCAGGTCGGTCCAGATCTCCCTGGGAAACTGGCCCCGGCGCGCCTTGCCCAGGTTCGCCCGCGCGGCCGAACAGAGGAGGCGCTGGAAAATAGCGTGCTTGTCCATTTCAAGCGAGAAGAGGGCCACCGGCAATTTTTTATCCACGGCTGCGTGATAGGCGATATTGAGCGCCATGGCGGTCTTGCCCTGGCTCGGGCGGGCCGCCAGTATAATGAGATCCGACGGCTGCAGGCCGCTGGTCATCTCGTCAAATCTGTAAAAGCCGGTGGGCACGCCGGTAATGCTGGTCTGGTCCAGATGATATTTTTCTATCCGATGCAGCACTTCCGGCGCCAGGACGTCGGCGGAAACAAAGCCGTGGTCGGTGTTCGTCTGGGCCACCTGCAGGACCTGTTCCTGGGCGTAGTCCAGGATATTTTCCACGTCGTCTTCGTTGATGAAAGATTTCTCTATGACCGCCGTAGAGACCCTTATCAGTTCGCGAAGCAGCGCTTTTTCTTTGACCAGCTGGGCGTAAGCCTGGGTATGGGCGGACGTAGACACTTTATCCATCAGATCGGCGAGGTATTTCTGGCCGCCCAGTTCGTCCAGCCTGTTGCTTTTTTTGAGTTCGTCGGTCAGCGTCACGATGTCCACCGGCTGGTTGCGGTTATAAAGGTCTATTATAGCCTCGAAGATCCTGCGGTGGATGTCGCTGTAGAAGTGTTTGGCCTGGACTATCTCGGAAACCGTGTCTATCAGTTCTTTTTCTATCAGCATGGCTCCTAAAACGGCCATTTCTGCCTCAATAGAATGCGGCGGCACTTTTAGATAGGTCATAATTTATATTTGTTTGCCATAAGCCATAGGCAGAAAGGCTGCCATAAGCTTTCCCGCCAAACAGTCCGGCGGGTCCGCCTCTGGCGGAAAGCCGTATGCCATATGCTTTTTTAGGAGTTTCTTTATAGCTTATAGCCTCCGGCATACGGCTTATGGCGGGCGCGGCGCCCTTACGGCATATGGCAATAATAGCGCTCGCGCTATTATTTATTCTGGGCGGTGACCGTGATCCTGACTTTGGCGGAGATATCGGCCTTCAGGGCTATTTCAACTTCAAACGAACCCACGGTCTTGATGGAAGCCGGCAGCCGTATCATGTCCTTGTGGACTTCTATATCGGCGGCGGCCAGGTTTTTTATGATGTCGCTTTTTGCCACGGAACCGAACATGGCCCCGTCTTCGGACACCGGCCTTGAGAAGGATAGGGTGATGGCGGAGATCTTTTTAGCCAGTTCCTGCAGGCCCGTGTTTTCCCGCGAAACCCGTTTGTTCCGTTTTTCCTCGCTGTTCTTCCAGGCTTTCATAGCGCCTTCGGTGGCCGGTTCCACCAGGCCCCTGGGCAGCAGGTAATTTCTGCCGTAGCCGTCGCGGATCTGTTTGACTTCGCCGCATTTTCCGAGGTTGTTAACGTCTTTTTTAAGTATCACTTTCATAAAGATGTCCTTTAATCCGCCGTTTCGCCGCCCCGCTACACCGAGTACGGCATGATGGAAAGATTTCTGTTTATCTTTACCGCTCTGGCCACCTGGCGCTGATGCTTGGCGCAAACGCCGGTTATCCTTCGGGAAAGCATCTTGCCGGTATCGGTGCAGAAGCTTTTCACGATCTGCACCTGCTTATAGTCGACCTGGTCGATTTTTTCCGCGCAAAGCCTGCAGACCTTGCGTCTGGGCGCGAAATGCTTGCGGGGGCCGTAGGGGCGCCGGGAATCGTCCGGGCGGCGATGGATGTCCGGCCTGGCGGCTGGCCTGGGGGCCGGCGCGCCGGAGCTGCTGCCGGGCTGGCTTGTGTTTTCAGTATCCATAAATTATTCCTCCTAAAATGCTAAAACGGCACTTCGTCTATGCCGGCGGCGTTGGCGGCCTTGTCGGCGGTTTCCGACTCGGCGGCCTCGGCGGTTTCCACGGTTTCGGGCGCGGCATCGGTTTCAGCGGCGGACGCCACGGCCAGGAACTGCACCCTTCTGGCCACTATCCGCATTACCTTCCTTTTCTGCCCGGTCTTATCCACATACTCGGAACTGGAAAGCCGGCCTTCAATATGCACGGGGCTGCCTTTTTTGGCGCGCTCCTTGCATCTCTCGCCCATCGGGCCCCAAACGGTGATCGGCACGTATGTGGTATCGTCCTTCCATTCACCGGTGGTCTGGTCTTTATAGCGCCTGTTGACCGCAACGTCAAAACTGCAGACGCCCTGGCCTTTCTGGGTGAACCGCAGGTCCGGGTCATGGGTGAGCCGGCCGGTGATCAAAACATAATTCTGCTCAGGAATCCTGATATTCATAATTCCCCCGCTTTTAGAAGTACCCGGTAAGAGGTAACGGAGGGCTCCGGTCCCTTAACCGGTCACCGTTCACTGGTTACCCCGCGCTTTTTCCGTAAACGAGCCAAAGTGCGGGGTTTACCGGCTTTTTATTAGGCTTTTTTAACGGGCTCAACCCCCGTTTTAAGCACCATAGCTCTCAGGATCGACTCCTGAAGTTTGAGATTGTGAGCAATATTCTTGACGGTTTCAGGAGCGGCCTTGATTTTCAGGTACAGATAAAAACCGTCTCTGTGCCTTCCCAGCTGGTGGGCGAACTTCTTTCTGCCGAGCCTGTCTTCATTGAGAACTTCGGCCTTTTCGTTGGTTATTATCTTTTTGGCCTTTTCAACAATTTCAGTAGCTTCCGTATCGGAAACCTGGGGGTTAATAATGACCATCAACTCATATGTCGTCATAGCACAAGGATATCAAATTCCGGAGAGGATTTCAACGAAAAGTTTTTCGGCAGATCACTATCTGTTTCGGGCTGTCCGGGGAGAAGGGTTCGCGGCGGAAACCGCCGTATTTCCTCAAGGATGTGAAGCCGTTATAATGGAGCAGGGCGTCGAGTTCCTGCGGATAGAAACAGCGCATATTGAGCCTTTTGACGCCCAGGCGCTTTTTGCCCAGCTTATAATGCCAGGCTATGCGGGAGACCTGGGCGGCCCTGTCGTAGGAATATTGTTCGTTTACCAGCACCTCCCCGCCCGAATAGGGGTCCTGATAATAGCCTATAGGAACAAGTTCTTTATTATCCCTGACCAGGTAGCGCGGGTCCGGGTTAAAAACATCCAGTATGAACCTGCCGCCCGGCGCCAGGTGCTTTTTTACGCGGCTGAAGAAGCTTTCAAGCGAGACCCTGTCATGGAGGTGCTGCATGGAGTTGAAAGGGATAAAAATAAGCCGGAATTTCCCGTTCAGGCTGAACTTTCTGGCGTCGGCCCGGATAAACCTTATCTTTAAACCTTTTTTTCCGGCTTTTTTGCGCGCCGCGCGAAGCATCGGGGCGGAAATATCCAGTCCCGTGATATCTATGCCCGCCCCGGCCAGCGGGATGGTCAGCCGGCCCGTGCCGCAGGCCGCTTCCAGCACCGGGCCTCCGGCTTTTTTGGCCTCGGCAAGGTAAAAAGGCAGGTCCGCCGGCATTGAATTATTGTCCGCGTCGTAATGCAGCCCGTCCCAATAGACCTGGGAGCCGTCCGGGATAGTGTGCGCTTTCATAAGAATAAAAAGTATACTTGATTACCGGGCCGCGCGCCAATATTAACCCGAAGGCTGAAGGATGAGGGATGAAGGATGAGGCAAAAGACAATTTAAAAAACAAGGGGTGTTTTTTCATCCCTTCCGCCAAACAGCCGGCGGACCCGCCGGATTGTTATGCGCCAAACATCCTGGCGCATCCGCCGAGTTGTTTTCCGCCACACAGCTTCGGCGGACCCGCCGGTTGTTTGGCGGGGGCGGAGGCGGGCAGCCCTCATACCTCATCCCTCCGTCCGCCTTAGGTGGACGGATTTTTTATGGAAAGACTTCTTAAATACAAGAAACAAATCCTGATGTTTTGCCTGGTTCTGGCCGCTTTGGCGGCTTTCGGCGCGACGCTCCGGCTGGGCTTCATCTGGGATGACCACCAGTTCATAGAGGCCAACCCTTATATAAAAACCTGGACTCCGGCCAACCTTAAGCACGCTTTCCTCTCCGACCCGTTCAACCAGGCCCTTAATTATTATCGCCCTTTCCAGACCTTAAGCAACATGCTCGATTTTTCCATCTGGAGATTAAATCCTTTCGGCTATCACCTGACGAACCTGGCGTTCCACGCCGCCGGCGCGCTGCTTGTCTTCGCACTGATGGGCGAGCTGGGCCTGGGCTGCGCCGCGGCGTTTCTGGCCGCCCTGTTCTTCGCCGTCAACCCGACAGGCATAGAGCAAATGATAATAGTAGCGGGCAGGGCGGAGCTGGCTTCCTCCGCTTTCACGCTGGCTTCGGTCCTGCTGTTCTTAAGGCGGGGTTACGCTTTTTCCTTCCTTGCTTTCCTTATGGCGCTGGGCTTCAAGGAGAACGGCATTATCACGCCGCTTTTGACGGCGCTCTCGCTCTGGTTCCTCGGAAAGGAAAAGCGGGAATACCTGAAACTGCTGCCTTTCCTTTTACCCATCCCTTTCTATCTCTGGCTCCGGCATGCCGCGACAGGCGCGGGGCCTTTGGATACCGGCGCGGCGGCTTTCCTGCTCCAGGCCGCGAAAAAACTTCCGCCGGCGGGTCTTGTCTATATCAAGAACGCTATTCTGCCCCTCAATATGCACTCTCACAGGATGCAGCCGGATTTTGCGCCGTGGTTCTACGCGGCCTACGTTTTCTGGGCGCTGTTTCTGGCGGCGCTGCTCAGGTACAGGGCCCGCGCCGCACTTTTTTCAAAAGGGCCAAAGTGCGGGGCCCGCACCGCGGCCTTCGCTTTCGGCTGGTACTTTATAGCTCTCGCGCCCAAGTTCCCGCTTCTGGCCGGGGGAGACCTGATGCTTGAACATTGGACCTATCTCTCCAACCTGGGGCTTTACCTGGGGGCGGCTATGGCGGCCGCGCTCGGACTGCGCATCGGAGGTTTGAAGAGGGCGGCCGCGCTCGCCTGCGCCGGGGTCCTGGCGCTTTTCTGGCTCTCGGCCGCGAACGCGAACATCCTCCTGCGTTCCACCGACCTCAAAATATACGAACACGCCGCCCGGTATTCCGGCTCAAAGCCCATGCTCTACAACCTGGCGCGGGAATATTATCTGGCCGGCCGGTTCGATAAAAGCCGGGCACTGCTTGAGCGCGTTTCAAGCCTGGACCCGGAAAACACGCTCTACCTGAACGGTCTGGCCCTGAGTCTCTGGAAAACCGGCGCCAAAAACGAAGCAGCGGCCCTGCTGGACCGGGTCCTGGTCCGGCAGCCGGACAGCGCGGAAACCCTGATCAACAGGGCCTGCCTTTTCATGGAAGAAGACGCCTTTTCCGGGGCTGAACGCCTGTTTAAGCGCGCCATAGAAAAGTCGCCGGGCAGCGAAGCGGCCTATGACATGCTGGCCGAACTTTACCTGAAACAGAGGAAAGAAGCGCAGGCCCTTGCCGTCTACGAGGCCCTGCTGCGGCTGGACCCGTACAATCAGGAGGCGCTGAACAACGCCGGCATCATAAACGCGAAGAACGGCCGCTATGACGCGGCCGGAGCGTTATTTAAAAGAGTTCTGGAGATTGAGCCCGGTTCCAAAAGCGCGGCCATGAACCTGGAACGGCTGGAATCGCTGAAAAAACCCGCGATTGAACACCGGAGGGAAATTAATTAACGCCCTCCGGGCGTCCGCCTGAGGCGGACAGGGACTTTCCTGATTTTACCGCAGAGACGCGGAGGTCGCAGAGAAGAAAACATGAAATTAAGGATTCCTCTGCGCACTCTGCGCCTCTGCGGTGAAATTCTTGCCGTAGCCAAAAAGGAAATTCCTATTGTATCAAGTTAGATTTTTATGCCTTTTTCGGTCACATACCGCCTTAGAGCTTCCAGTTTCTCGGGAGTCCCGATATCCTGCCAGTAAAACTCGTCCGCGCGGAAACCTTTTATTTTCGAACCGGCGCCGGCCAGGCGCAGATATACGCCCGTTATGGAGAAGATTCCGGTCTCGGTCATCAGCTTGAATATTTCCGGCGAGATTACATGTACGCCGTTGAAAGCGAGCCGCAAGGGGTTCTCCACCTGGCACGCCGTCCATTCAAAGCTGTTTTCCGCGGCGTTGAACCGGCCCTGGAGGTTCAGGTCCGCGTCAAAAAGCAGCGGGCGGGAAGTCGGCCTGTCCTTTACGGCCAGCGTGGCCAGGGCTCCGGTCTCAAGGTGCGCCTTATACATGGCGCTGAGGTCCATCTCGGTGAACACATCGGAGTTATGAAGGAAGAACGGTTTGCCGTCGCCGAAGAACCAGCCCGCTTTTTTAAGCCCGCCGCCGGTCTCGAGCGGAAAGAAATTCTCCCTTGAGATTTCTATTTTCAGGCCGAAGTTCTTCTTCTCGGTCAGGAATCCGGTTATTTTCTCGCTCAGGTGATGGGAGTTTATTATCACTTCCGTCACGCCGGCGGCGGCCAGCCGCTTCAGGATAACTTCAAGCATGGCCGCGCCGCCTATGTTAATAAGCGCTTTGGGCGTGTTATTCGTGAAGGGATGCAGCCGCGTGCCGAGCCCGGCGGCCAGTATCATAGCTTTCATAAGGGACCTGCGTTCGCGCCGGCGCCCGCGTCCAGCTCCCGGTGCTGGAGCTCGACCCGGATCCTGTGTTTTTCAAGGAGACGTTTTTTGAGGCTCTCCGCGCAGTAGACGGAGCGGTGCCTGCCGCCGGTGCAGCCGAAAGAGACCATCAGGTCGGTAAAATTCCTGGAGAGGTAGTTCTCCACCGCACGGTCTATAAGCTTAAAGGCCTCTTCAAGGAACTCCCTTATCCGCGGCTCGGCGGACATGCATGAGACGATTTCCGCGTCCTTGCCGGTCAAAGGCGCGTATTTTTCCTCGCGCCCCGGGTTCGGAAGGGAGCGGCAATCAAATACAAAGCCGCCGCCGTGGCCTTTTTCATCGGACGGGAGGCCGCCGCGGTAGGAGAAGCTCTGCACCCTGACCGTCAGGCCCAGTTTCGTGGCGCCGAACTGGCGCAGGTAGGAGGAGGCCACCATCCGCCTGAATATCTGGTTTAATTCCGGCAGTTTGACCGGCACTTCCACCTTTCTGAGCAGCCATTCCAGGTTCCTTACGGCGTAGGGCACGCTTTGCAGGAAATGCGTCCTGCCTTCATAGAAGCCGCGCAGGCCGTAGGCGCCCAGCGCCTGCATTATCCTTATGTACACAAAGCCGTGGAAATACCGCATGAACCTGTTCTTATCTATTTTGTCCGCGGCGCAGGCCGTTTCCAGGTAATATTTTATAAGCGCCTGCCGCGCTTCGGGCGGGATATCGGCCTTGGCGTCGTAAAGCAGCGAGGCGACATCATACTGCAGCGCCCCTTTCCTGCCGCCCTGGTAATCTATGAAAAAAGGCTCGCCGGCCCTGAGCATGATGTTCCTGGACTGGAAATCGCGGTACAGGAAATAGTCCGCGTCGGCCTCAAGCAGGAAATCCGTGAGGGTATTGAAATCGTC
>Ga0180009_10008699_pt1 | contig 10018 bp, 10 predicted proteins | sample OS_PC_MetaG_FD_123537 | JGI IMG/M metagenome (GOLD analysis project Ga0180009, IMG submission 123537) | Groundwater microbial communities from the Aspo Hard Rock Laboratory (HRL) deep subsurface site, Sweden - OS_PC_MetaG | ecosystem: Environmental > Aquatic > Deep subsurface > Groundwater... | reverse complement strand
GGCGGTCATTCGCGAGGACCAAAAAGAAATCATGCTGAAAAATTCCCAATGGCTCAAAGACAACCCGCAGGCGAGGATTAAAATTGAAGGCAACTGTGATGAGCGCGGGACGGCGGAATATAACTTGGCCCTCGGCCAGAGAAGGGCGGATGCCGCCAAAGATTTCTTAGAAGGATTGGGAATTAATGTCAAGCGGATGCAAACCATCAGCTATGGATTTGAACGTCCTCTTGATCCAGGCCATGATGAAGCTGCCTGGGCCAAAAATCGAAGGGTAGATTTTGTTTTAATCCGGTGATTTGCCAACGGCTTGTTCACCGAGGGAAAGATAAGATCGTTGAGGGTGCGTCTTTAAAAAATAAAGTGTTGTCCATTAAAACAGAAAGGAGGAAAGTTTTATGCCCATGACAAAATCCCAGGTCGTTTCCTATCTGGCAGAGAAGGTCGGCATCACTAAAAAGCAGGCCAATGGTGCTCTCGACGAACTAGCCGGGTTGGCGGCAAAAATTATTAAGAAAGGGGAAAAATTGGCCCTTCCTGGTTTCGTCACTGTTAAGGTGCAAAACCGAAAGGCCCGCATCGGCCGCAACCCCCAAACTGGAGAGCCTCTTAAGATTCCGGCCAAGAAAGTAGTGAAGGCTGTCCCCGCCGCAGCCTTAAAAGCAATCCTTAGTCCCAAGAAAAAATAGCTGCTGGAGCAGCAAAGGTAGGGGCGGTTTTAAGAAATCGCCCCTACAAATTTTCTTCCCTTGGGGAGTCCCTTGGATAAACTCCTGAACGGAGGCTTATTCGTTACCTCCCCTATCCATCTGCGAAAAACTTTTGATTTTTAACGATAACGCTCTAGGTTGACCTTCAATTCTTCGTAAAAATTAGCGATCATCCCTTCCAGCGAATACTCCGCCTTCCATCCCCACTCTTTTCCCGCCAGGCTGTCATCATAGGTCGTTCCCTGGGATTTGCTGTGGAATTCCATAGCCAGGGGGTCGGGCTTGAAATTTAAAATGGCCTGAGGGAAGTGTTTTCTGATGGCAGCGACAAGCTCGGCAGCGGAATTCATGGGCTTAATTCCGGCGAGGAGATAACAGACCGTTTGGATCGCCTCTGCCGGGGCTGCTTCCAGCAAGAGGAGAGATCGGGCGGCATCCTTGAAGTATAGGACAGGACAACGGGTTTCCGGTGTAACGAAGATATCATAAGGTTCTCCGTAAAAGGCTTTCTCTACGGCCCAGGCGTTATAAATAGAGATATGGGCGGTTTTGGCTCCCGGACCAATGACCGAAGGAAAGCGTACGGCACGAAAGTCGATTCCATATTTTGTCTTGTAAAACCGTCCTAAAAGTTCACAAAAAACTTTAGTGGAGCCATACATGGTTATGGGGCGCTGTAAAGTGAAATCGTTAATCACCGGTTTTTGAATATCCAGACCGTAAGTGGCAATCGTGCTAGTGAAAATTACCTTGGGAATGTCGAAAAGGCGGGCGGCTTCTAATACGTGATAGGTTCCAACCACATTGGTTGCCAAGGCCGATTGCGGATCGGCGTTGGATGGCAAGGAAAGCATGCCACCCAGGTGAAAAATGACCTTGGGGCTGCTTTCTTTGACGGCCTCGAGGATCTTAGAAAAATTTCCCAGATCGGCCTGAAGGCTGGTCACTTTCCCTTCGATTCCCGTAAAACGCTGGGGGACAATCCATTTATCCAAAACCCAAACTTTTTCCCCCTTTTTCACCAGCATTCTTGCCAGCTCTGACCCAATAAGTCCATACCCTCCCGTGATTAAAAAGGACATATCCACCTCACTTTTTCTCTTCCGGTTCAGGCTTTTTTTCTTTCTTCTCCTTCTTTTTCTCCGGCTTTATCCTCTTTTCCGGTTGTTCTTTTTTCCCTTTCTTGGGTTTCTCCTCCGAAACTTCTTCGGCAGGTTCGGCGGAGGCCATTTCCCGGGCCGCCTGCTTTGCCGCCAGTTTTTCCGCTTTGGCCTGAGCCCGCTCCTGGTTCAATTTTTCTGAGGCTCTGATCGCGGCCAATCGCGTCTCGGCTTTACGGACTATCGCTTTGATCTGGCGAAAGGTAGCATCCTTCTTTATTACTTCAGGACTCAAGCCCTTTTCTTTAAGGAAGGTCAAGCGGGCAGCGAGCTTGGCTTCGGCATCCTTCTTTTGATTTTCGATGTAGACCTTGGCTCTGAGGTTCATGGGTTTCCCTTTCTTTTTTAGAGATGATCTTTTTTGTAACACAAGCTCCTTGCTTACTTCAAGGATTTAATGCAGGCAAACCAAGACAGTCATTAAGTCATTGAGTCACTGGTCACTGGTCACTGGTTACTGTTCACTGGTCACTCCTCTTTTTTTACTCTCCTCTGTCTTTACTTTCAGGGTTATCATACGAAGCAAAAGGGTCACCCTGTACATGGTCGATGATCAACAAAAATTCGCCAAAGTCGTACGCCCCTTCAATATCTTTGTAGGCCTTATATCCGAGCCTAACAATCCAGCGTAATATTTTTCGCAAGTCTTCATCGTTCAGCATCTTATCTCCATTTTCTGAATCATTTATTTACCACCAAGGGGGCAGTACGGTAAGACAGCCGCAACCAATCACGGGTGGGACTGCTTTTAAGAATTTTAGCATAAGACAAACCATTTGCCACCTCCGTAGGGGAATGTTAATATTTTTATCATGATCAAAGAAGACCTACTCCATGTTTCCAAACCATCACGCTATATCGGCGGGGAAATCAATTCCGTGGTCAAAGATCTGGACAGCACCCGGCTGAAGTTTGCCTTGGCCTTCCCGGACGTTTATGAAGTCGGCATGTCCCACCTCGGTTTTCAGATTCTCTATCACATCCTCAACCATGACCCAGAGATCGCTTGTGAGCGGGTTTTTGCTCCCTGGCCCGATATGGAAAAGCTTCTCCGCGATAAGGGCCTTCCTTTAACAACCCTGGAATCCTCCATTCCCTTGAAGGAGTTTGACGTTATCGGCTTCTCCTTACAGTATGAGCTCAACTATACGGGGGTCTTGAACATTTTAGACCTCTCTGGAATCCCCCTCCGGTCTAATGAACGGGGAGAAAGAGAGCCGCTCATCATAGGGGGTGGCCCCTGCGCTTTGAACCCGGAACCGTTGGCAGAATTTTTTGATGCTTTTGTCCTGGGTGACGGAGAAGAAGTGGTCTTGGAAATCGGGCGGGCAATTATCGCTTCCCGCGAGAAGGATGAATCCCGGACCAGCCTTTTGACCAGGCTCTCCAGGATTGAGGGAGTTTACATCCCTTCCTTTTTTCGGGTTGATTACCATTCAGATGGAAGGGTCGAGCGTATCATCCCGCTGGACGAGAATTATCCAACGGTTTCCCGTCGCATCCTTCCGGATTTGAACGAGGGGGATTTTCCCCGACACCCCATCCTGCCTTTCACGGAAATTATCCACGATCGCCTGAACATCGAAATTGCCCGGGGTTGCACTCGCGGGTGCCGTTTCTGTCAGGCTGGCATGATCTATCGTCCGGTGAGAGAGCGTTCGCCCCAAAAAATTTGGCAACTCATTGAAGAGGGTCTGAAAAACACCGGCCACGATGAAGTCTCCCTCCTTTCCCTGAGCACAGGTGATTATTCCTGCCTTGAGCCTTTGCTTACGAACTTTATCGACCAATACCGTAGTGAGCGGGTGGCCGTCTCCCTTCCCTCGCTCCGAGTAGAAACCCTCAAGCCTTCTCTTATCCAAAAGATACGGGAAGTACGCAAGACTGGGTTTACTTTGGCCCCCGAAGCCGGAACGACCCGCCTTCGTCAAGTTATCAACAAGGGCAACACAGAGGAAGACCTCCTTGCCAGCATTCATGCTGTTTTTTCGGCCAACTGGCAATTGGTGAAACTTTATTTTATGATCGGCCTTCCGACAGAAACTGAAGAAGATCTTAACGGAATTATTGCTTTGTGCCGCAGGGCTCTGGCGGAGGCCCGCCGGGTCAAAGGTTCCGCCCGAATTAACATCAGCATGTCCACTTTCATTCCCAAAGCCCATACGCCCTTCCAATGGGAATCTCAGTTATCTATGCCCGAAATCGCGCGGAAGCAAAAATTTTTGCGTAGGAACTTGGAGCGGTATGGATTCAGTTTAAAATGGGTAGATCCTTCCTTGAGCCTTCTGGAAGGAGTTTTTGCTCGTGGCGACCGCAGGTTAGGACATACTCTGGAATTGGCTTACCAATTGGGTTGTCGGTTGGATGGGTGGGGAGATCATTTTTGTTGGGAACGATGGGAAAAAGCTTTTGCCCAGACTAACCTCGATCCCCCTTTTTACACCCAGCGCTTGCGGGAACTGGATGAAATTTTGCCCTGGGATCATTTGGACTCAAGAGTGAGTAAACGGTTTCTTCAGGAAGAACGCTACAAGGCTTTCCAAGGGGTAGCTACTGTTGATTGTCGGGAGGCCTCTTGTACCGGCTGCGGGGTTTGCTATGGAGTTGAACTTTTTCGCAACCGATTAGCCGATAAAAATGAAAATCGATCGCAAGAATCTTCTCGAGCCCAAAAAACAAAAATGCCTCCTCCCCCGATTCACCGCTTGCGCTCACATTATGCAAAATTTGGAGCGATGAAGTTTTTGGGCCATCTGGATCTCACTCGGTCCCTGACCCGAGCCTTTCGCCGGGCCCGAATTCCATTGTCCTTTTCACAGGGATTCCACCCCTTACCCCGGATTTCTTTTGGGCCTCCCCTTCCCCTTGGTTATGTAAGTTGGGCGGAATTTCTGGATTTTTCCATTCAGGGCAACATCCATCCTCAGGAGATCACTTTGCGCCTGAACAAGGTCCTTCCGGTTGGGATTAAATTTTTAGAAACGAAAGAAATTTTATTGAAATCCCCTTCTATTTTTGATAGTATTATTCATAATTTGTACTTAATCCGCTTTTCAGATGCGGGTGAGCTGCAGGAAGAAAAAATTGAAATCTTCCAGCGGGATGAAAAGATTGTGTTTTGGGAGGGCCCAAAAAACAAATCTTTCGACCTGAAAAAGTTGGTGGAATCCATCGATTGGGTGGACAAGGTTACTTTGCAGATGAGGATTCGTTCTGGGGAAGGAGGAACAATCCGACCGGAGAAAATTCTGGATTTTATCTTCGGGTGGCCTAAGGAGAAGAGGCCGGCAATGACCATACAAAAACTCCAGGCAGAGTTTAGGGAATCAGACCCATGGCTAACGAAATCTTGATCAATGGTAATTCTGGGGAAACTCGAGTTGCCCTTTTAGAAAACGGAGTTCTCGTGGAAATGTACCTGGAGCGCAACTCGGATCAAGGGATTAGCGGGAACATTTATAAAGGCCGGGTAGTCCGAGTACTTCCGGGGATGCAGGCGGCTTTTGTGGATATTGGGCTGGATAAAGCGACCTTTCTTTACGTTACCGACGTTCACCAGGACTTCGACGATCTGGAACTCATGATGAGGGTGCGAGAGGACGACGCCAACGGACTTCCGGGTACTGAAGACGAAGATATAATGGACCTGAACACTCCGTTCCAAATCGAAGACCTATTGCATGAAGGGCAAGAGGTTCTGGTCCAAGTTTCCAAAGAACCTTTAGGCTCGAAGGGAGCCCGGATTACTTCCCATATTTCTCTTCCTGGCCGCCATTTGGTTCTTATGCCCATGGTAGACCAAGTCGGCGTATCTCGCCGGATCGAAAACGAATCCGAACGGCGACGCCTCCGGGAGATTATCCAGCGCATTAAGCCCGCCGGCTGCGGTCTCATCGTGCGCACGGCTTCCGAAGGAAAAGGGGAGGCTGAACTGCGCCAGGATCTGGATTTTCTCCTGAAAATGTGGAACAACATCCAGAAACGCAAAGCCACGAGCCCCGTGCCCAGCCTGTTGCACAAAGATTTGGACATTACGCTGCGGGCCATCCGGGATTTATTCACCCAGGATGTGGAGCGAGCCGTAATCGATTCTGAAGAAGAGTACCGGGGAATCCTGGATTTCTGCGAGACTTTCATGCCTCAGCTGAAATCTTCCATCGAACTCTACGACAAGGAGGAACCCCTCTTTGATTTTTTTGGAATTGAAATGGAAATCAGCCGGGCCTTGGGGCGAAGAGTCTGGCTTAAATCCGGCGGTTATATCGTCATTGAAATGACCGAAGCTTTGACCGTTATCGACGTGAATACCGGGCGTTACGTGGGCAAAAGAAATTTGGAGGATACGATCCTAAAAACCAACATGGAAGCGGTTAAAGAGATCGCTTACCAGCTGCGGTTGCGCAATATTGGGGGGATAATCATCATTGATTTCATCGATATGGAAAAAGAGTCCAGCCGGGAGAAGGTTTTTCAGGCTTTTATGGAGGCTTTAAAAAAGGACAAGAGTAAAACCAATATTCTAAAAATCTCCGAACTGGGACTGGTAGAGATGACCCGTAAACGCACCCGGGAAAGTTTGGGACGAATTCTCAGCGAAAGATGCTTTTATTGCGAAGGCCGGGGTTTCCTTAAATCTCGCTCGACCATCTGCCAGGAAATTCTTCGGGAAATCCAGAGGGATATTCGCGATCTGCGTGGGGAAAATATTCTGGTAAATGTCCACCCCAATGTAGCTAATTTTATGTATGATGAAGCCCGTTGTGAGATAGAAAAAATAGAAAAGCGTTTTAGCAAACGAATTGTTGTCAGCGGCAAAAGTGATTATCACCTGGAACAATTTGAAATTAATAGCAACCATGGGCAGTTTTCCTTTGACAAAAAGGAATCGGAAATTTTATAATAGGTGCTTAAATTTTAAAAATCTCTTTTAAAATAATTATGAGCTCATAAGCAAGACGCATAGGCAAATTTTTTGCAAACTATTAAAATTGATGAATTCGTAAAAAGTCCTTTTGGTCCCATTTTCGTCATTCCCGTGAAAACGGGAATCCATCCTGCCGCAGGCGGGAATGTTTTCGCAGGAGTGACGGCTTTTACGACTTTTTTCGAGATCGTCAAAATTGGCTCTTGAATGAATTCAAAACTTTGGAGGGTCCTGTGTACGCAATAATCCGTACGGGTGGTAAGCAGTATAAAATTTCCCCGGGGGATACGATCCGGGTGGAAAAAATGGAAGGTAAGACTGGCGATATAGTGGAATTCAAAGACGTTCTATTGTGTGCGGAAGGAGAAAAAGTCCTTGCCGGGCAACCTTTGCTCCCTAACGTCAAAATTGTTGGGGAGATACTGGGGCAGAAAAGAGCCAAGAAAGTAATCGTCTTCAAGATGAAACGCCGCAAAGGATATCAGAAGAGGCAAGGACATCGGCAGGCCTTTACCAGCCTGAGGATCAAAGAAATCAGCATACAGTAAATAAAATACATAAAGTGAGGAAAGGGCCTGAAATGCCTAAGTTTAAAGATCTTATTTTAACATTAGAGCGCTTCCAACTTTAGGCACTCCGAACTTTAGACCCTTGAAATTTAGAGGTGGTTATGGCTCATAAAAAAGGACAGGGAAGCTCAAGGAACGGGAGAGACAGCGCCGGTCAAAGGTTAGGAGTGAAACGTTTTGCCGGACAAAAAGTCCATGCCGGATCAATCCTGGTCAGGCAACATGGTACCCGTATTCATCCGGGTGTCAATGTGGGGAGGGGAAAAGATTTCACCCTTTTCGCGAAGATTGAGGGCGTTGTCACCTTTGAACGTCTCGATAAAGACCGCAAGAAAGTTAGCGTATACGCCCTACCAGCCGCAGGGGTCCAAGTATAGGATAACCTGGTTTGCCGGGAAAATTTATCGGGCAGGGCCAGCCTGGGGAGTTTGACCGATCAAATTTGTTGATGAAGCGAAGATCTTCGTCAAAGCTGGAGACGGAGGAAACGGTTGCATTAGCTTTCGCCGTGAAAAATATGTCCCCCGCGGAGGACCCAACGGTGGCGATGGGGGAAAAGGCGGAGACGTGATCTTAAAGGCGGATAGCCAGATCACCACGCTTCTCGATTTTCGCTACCAGCAGCATTATCGCGCCAACCGTGGTCAGCACGGTAAAGGAAAAAACCAGGAAGGGCGCAGCGCTCCGCCTCTCATCCTTCCCGTTCCGGTAGGAACGATCGTCCGGGACGCCGTCAGTGGAGAAATCCTCAGAGATTTTACCAAAAAGGGAGAAACCTTTATTGTAGCCCGAGGGGGTTGGGGTGGCCGGGGAAATGCGCATTTTGCTACCCCTACCCTTCAGGCTCCCCGCCATGCTGAACCCGGGCAAACGGGGGAAGAGCGGTGGCTCCTTCTTGAATTGAAATTGATGGCCGATGTGGGCATTGTCGGATTTCCCAACGTCGGGAAGTCTACCCTCATTTCCAAGATCTCAGCCGTCCGTCCCAAGATTGCCGATTACCCCTTCACGACCCTGGTTCCCCATTTGGGAGTGGTCAATTTTAAAGATCATAAGCCCTTGGTAGTAGCGGACATCCCCGGGATTATCACCGGAGCCCATGAAGGGACAGGTTTGGGGTTGAGGTTTCTCCGCCATATAGAACGAACCTCTCTTCTCCTTCACTTATTAGACATCTCCGGCAACAGCCAGCGTGACCCCCTAGAGGATTATTTGGCCCTGAATCGGGAGCTTTCCCTTTTTAGCCCGAAGCTGGCGGCTAAGCCACAGGTGGTAGCCTTGAATAAGATTGATATGCCGGAAGCAAGCCGGAATCTCATAGAGGTCCGGCGTTACTTTAAAAAAATCAAAAAGGAAGTTTATCCAATCTCTGCCTTGACCGGAGAAGGCCTGCCCAGCCTTTTGTCATCTTTATCCAAGGCTATCACCCAGCGATTAAAAGAGGATAAACAAGAATGACCCGCAAAACCATAATGAACAAGGTGCACCGGATCGTTCTAAAAGTTGGTAGTCAGGTTCTCACAGCCAAAGGGAAATCCCTTAGCCAGGCCGTCTTCGATCGATTGGCCCGGGAAATCAGTGCCGCGAAAAAAAAAGGTTACGAAGTGGTGATCGTTTCTTCCGGAGCGATCGCCGCCGGTATGTCCCGACTCGGGTTCCTGGAAAAACCCAAGACCATCCCCCAGAAACAGGCTGCGGCGGCCATCGGCCAGAGTGCGCTGATGTGGAATTACGAACGCGCTTTTACTGGTTATGGAGAAAAAGTGGCCCAGGTTCTCCTCACCCGCGATGACCTTTCCAACCGGAGACGCTACCTGAACGCCCGTAACACCCTTCTCACCCTCTTAGGTTTGGGGGTGATTCCGATCATCAACGAAAATGATACCGTTGTTGTCGAGGAAATTAAATTCGGGGACAATGATAACCTATCGGCATTGGTGACCAGCCTGGTCAACGCCGATCTGCTGATTATCTTAAGCGATATTGACGGCCTCTACGACCGAGATCCGCGCCTGTCTAAGGACGCCAAACTTATCCCCTTGGTTCGTCAGGTTACGGCGGAAATGGAAAAAAAAGCCTCCGGGACCCTGAGTCCCATCAGCATCGGCGGCATGGTGACCAAATTACAGGCGGCTCGCAAGGCCGCTCTCTTCGGCGTTCCCATGATTTTAGCCAACGGCATGGTGGAGGGAATCATTGGGAGAATCTTTCAGGCCGAAGACGTAGGAACTCTGTTCACCTCCGAGGTCAATAAACTTAACAGTCGTAAACACTGGATCGCTTTCACTTTGGAGCCGCAAGGAAGGATCATTGTGGACAACGGCGCTAAGAAAGCGATCCTGCAAAAAGGGAAGAGTCTGCTTCCATCCGGGGTTCTGGCCACAGAAGGAGAATTTAGCCTGGGGGATCCGGTCGTCCTCGTTGATCTTCAGAAAGAGGAGTTCGCTAAAGGATTATCCAACTACGGATCCGCTGAAATTAACAAAATCAAAGGCCTAAAAACTACCGAGGTAGAAAACAAACTCGGCTATAAATACGGCGACGAGATCATCCATCGGGATGACTTGGTGGTACTCTAAGAAATGGTTATTGAGTCATTAGGTTATTGAGTTGGTATAAGCTAAAAAGAAAATAATTATCTGCGGCTATCTGCGT
>Ga0180009_10008698_pt1 | contig 10019 bp, 10 predicted proteins | sample OS_PC_MetaG_FD_123537 | JGI IMG/M metagenome (GOLD analysis project Ga0180009, IMG submission 123537) | Groundwater microbial communities from the Aspo Hard Rock Laboratory (HRL) deep subsurface site, Sweden - OS_PC_MetaG | ecosystem: Environmental > Aquatic > Deep subsurface > Groundwater... | reverse complement strand
CTGGAGCCAATCGGCAACATCCCGCCCGCCGAAGCCGAACAACAATACTACGCCATGCTGGACGATACCGCCATGGCAGCATAACTTAAACCAAATAGCCTCCGACAATCCCGGGGCGGTTCAGTCTTTACCGCCCCGTGCGCGTTGGTCGCGGTCAGCAGCACCGGGGTCGCCGCACTGCGTCAGGCGTTTCATGCCCATGCGCTGAACGCGGTGGTGCCCGCACAAACCGTAGCCCGGCCGCGCAAGGTGCACCTCAACAGCTGGGAGGCACTGGCGTTCGACCAAAGCCTGCCGAAGTTGAAGGCGCTCGCAGACAACGCGGCCGCCTTGGGGGTCGAACGCTTCGTGCTCGACGATGGTTGGTTTGCCGGACGGCGTGACGATACCACCAGTCTTGGTGATTGGGTCGCTGATGCCGGGATATTTCCCGATGGGCTTGGGCCGTTGATCAGCCATGTCCACACCCTCGGTATGGATTTTGGCCTGTGGGTCGAACCTGAAATGATCAGCCCGGACAGTGATTTATATCGCGCCCATCCCGACTGGTGCCTGCATCTGCCCGGCCACCCGCGCGCAACCCAGCGCGGGCAGCTTGTGCTCGATCTCACCCTGTCGCCGGTGACCGATCACCTGTTCGCGCAATTGAGCAGGCTGTTGAAGGATCACGCCATCGCCTATCTCAAATGGGATCACAATCGCGACCTGTTCCCGCTTGCGGGCAAGGGCCATGCCCAGGTCATCGCGCTTTATAACCTGCTGGACCGGCTGCGCACCGCGCATCCCGAAGTCGAGATCGAAACCTGTGCGAGCGGCGGGGCAAGGGTGGATTTCGAGATACTGCGCCGCTGCAGCCGTTTTTGGGCGAGCGACAATAATGATCCGGTCGAACGGCTGCGGATCAATGCCGGCTGGTTTGATTTTCTGCCTTTGCGCATTGCCGGAAACCATGTCGGCCCCAGTCCCAACCCGATTACTGGCAGGCAGGTGTCGATGGATTTCCGCGCCAAGGTGGCGATGTTCGGCCACATGGGGGTGGAGGCTGACCCCGGAGCGATGTCGGCGGCGGACCGGGACTGTCTGACCGCGCACATCGCGGTTTACAAGCAGTGGCGCGACGTTCTGCATCAGGGGCAATTGTGGCAACTCGCGCCGTCCGGCAGCGGCGTCCATGCCATGCTAGCGATGCAGCAGGGCAGGGGCCTGGCGTTGATTGCCCAGACACGTCAGGCAGACACCTATGACATGCCGCCAATCCGTTTTTGCGGGCTGGATGATGATGCGCTGTACCGGGTGGCGCTGGTCGCGCCATGGCGCAAACGGGTGCTGGCGGCATTGTCGGATCCCGACCTTTACACCAATGGCTTTACTCTGTCCGGAAGAGCGCTGCGGCAGGCGGGTATCAGCCTGCTGTTGCAATATCCGGAGACTGCATGGCTGGTATCGCTCGAACGCAGCGCAGACGGCTGAGCACAGGTTCGCACTTGAAACGGCTTTGCGCAGTCGAGCCTGTGTCTGCCGTCGCTGCGCTCTGCGACGCCATCCAACGCTCCCATCAACCTTTTTGCAAGCTTCCTGGGCTAATCAGGCCTCATGAGCGCGACGCTGACGACATTTCTGGGCATGTTCATGAAGCTTGGCGTGGTAGCGCTGATCGTCAACGAGGTGCGCGGCGTTGTGCTAGCCTTGCCGGTGCTCTATGCCATGTATCAGTCGGGCGGATCGCTGATGGCGATCTGGCTTGGTCTATGCTCTCTGGCGGGCATTGCGTTGTCAGTGGTGGTGCCGATCTTCGCGGCGAAAAAGCTTGAGCGATTTGCTCATGCCAGGCTCGCCGTTGAGGCTGCGCGCTAACCCGCCCGCAGTTCTTTGGCTAGCAGTTCAAAATCACCCTCACGCGGGCTGTTTTTGCGCCACACCAGCACGATTTCGCGCTTGGCGGTGGGGCTGTCCACGGGCCGCGCGACCACTTGCGTGCCGTTCAGGATGCCCGCCGTCAGCGCCATTTCTGGCAGCATCGTCACGCCCAGATCATTGTCGACCAGTTGCACCAGCGTGTGCAGGCTGGTGCCGATCATCGCCGCGCTGGCGCGCAATTCGCTGCGTGAGCAGGCGGCGAGCGCGTGATCGCGCAGACAATGGCCATCCTCCAGCAACATCAGCCGTCCCTGATCGATCATTTCGGGTTTTACGCTTGCTGGGGGATCGCGTGGGTCGTCTTTGGGGAAGGCGATGAACAGCCGGTCATCGGCAATATGTGCGCACGCCGCATCGCCAATATCAAACGGCAACGCCAGCAACACGCAATCGACCCGCCCATGATGAAGCGATTCAAGCGCATCGTGGCTGGTTTCCTCGCGCAGCAACAGTTTCAATTCGGGCCGTTCGCGGCGAAGGCGCGGCAGCACACGCGGCAGCATGAACGGAGCGATGGTGGGGATCACGCTCATGCGCAATTCGCCCACCAGCGGCTTGCCCGATGCCTGCACCAGGTCTGACAATTCCTCCGCCTCACGCAGCAGGCGATTGGCCTTGGCCACCACCTGTTCGCCCAGCGCAGTAAACCGCACCACCCGGCGCGAACGTTCAACCAGCGTCACGCCGAGCAGCGATTCCAGTTCACGAATGCCTGCCGATAGCGTGGATTGCGATACGAAACTCGCCTCTGCCGCTTTGCCGAAATGGCCATGTTCATGCAGCGCGACGAGGTATTGCAACTGCTTGATGGTGGGGAGGTAGGTGCTCACTCCGCCGCCAGCGTATCGGGCGCGTCTGCCACGGCCACCACCACATCATCAATATGGGTCATCTTGAGCTTGCCGCGCTCGACCGCGAAGGCGAGCTTGCCTTCGACCAGATCGAGCGCATCCTTGCCGAATACCTCGAACCGCCAGCCTTGCAGCACCGGCAGATCGCGCACCCCGGCGGCGAGCGATTCCATCTCATCGGCGCGGGTCAGCAGGCGCGGGGCGACGTCGATTTCGCGCGCGCGGATTTTCAGCAGCAGTTTGAGCAGATCGGCCACCAGCGCGCCTTCCTTGCCCAGCGGCGCGCCGTGATTGATCTTTTCGGGCATTTCATGCTTGGGCAGCGGCTCGGCCTCAGCCAGCACCTTCATCAACCGCTTGCCGATGTCATTGTCTTTCCATGCCGGTGACAGCCCGCGCACCTTGGCCAGATCGCCCTGCGATTTGGGCGGGTGCCCGGCGATATCGGCCAGCGTTTCATCGCGCATGATCCGCCCGCGCGGGATATTTTTATGCTGCGCTTCGGCCTCACGCCATCCGGCCAGCGCCTTCATCCGTCCCAGCACTTGCGGATTACGGCCCGCCTGGCGGATGCGTTTCCATGCGACCGCGGGATCGGTGATGTAATTGGACGGATCGGCCAGTTTTTCCATCTCGGCATTCAGCCACAACCCGCGCCCGGTCTTGATCAGTTTTTTCAGGATGCGCGGAAAGATGGTGGCAAGGTGGGTGACATCGCCGATCGCATATTCGATCTGCCGTTCGGTCAACGGGCGGCGGCTCCAATCGGTGAAGCGCGCGCCCTTGTCGATGGTCAGTCCCATCCATGTTTCGACCAGATTGGCATAACCGATCTGTTCCGACTGGCTGATCGCCATCATCGCGATTTGCGTGTCGAAAATCGGGTGCGGGGTCTTTCCGGTCAGGTTGACGATGATTTCAACGTCCTGCCCGCCCGCGTGAAACACTTTCAGCACGTCTTCATTGTCGCACATCAGATCGAGCAGGGGTTTCAGATCAATCCCCGGTGCCATCGGATCGACCGCGGCGGCTTCTTCGGTATTGCCGATCTGCACCAGGCACAGTTCAGGCCAATAGGTGTTTTCGCGCATGAATTCGGTGTCGACCGCGACAAATTCGGATTTGGCGAGGCGTTCGCACAGTTCGGTCAGCGCGTCGGTGGTGGTAATCAGTGGATGTATTTTCATCGTCTCTTTGCTCATTGGGGCGGAGTGCCGCCCTCGGGATCGAACCCATCATAGCCCTCGCGCCGCTTGACAAAGCGCGAGGCTTCCCCTGTTAGCGCGCCGGTAATGGCCCGAAAGCGGTATAGCCCGCTTCAGCTGCCCCGGCGCCCTAGCGTCATAGCCTCGGACAGGACAAGAGTTTAGATGCACCTTTACCGCACGCATACTTGCGCACAGCTTTCTTCCGCTCACGTCGGTGAAACCGTCCGCCTTTCGGGCTGGGTTCACCGCAAGCGCGATTTTGGCGGGTTGTTGTTCGTTGATCTGCGCGATCATTACGGCATCACGCAGATCGTTGCCGATGCGGATTCGCCCGCGCTGGCGGTGCTTGACCGGTTGCGGGTGGAATCGGTTGTGACGATCGAAGGCGAAGTCAAGGCGCGTTCGGCCGAGACGGTGAACCCGCGCCTCTCCACCGGCGAAGTCGAGGTCTATGCGCGCAGCATCACGGTGCAGAGCGCGGCGGAAGAACTGCCGCTGCCGGTCGCTGACGAACAGCCTTACCCCGAAGACGTGCGGCTGAAATACCGTTTCCTCGATCTGCGGCGCGAAACGCTGCACAAAAACATCATGACCCGCGTGGCGGTGGTGTCCGATATCCGTGCGCGGATGACGGCGGCGGGGTTCAACGAGTTTTCCACCCCGATCCTGACCGCATCATCGCCCGAAGGCGCGCGCGATTTTCTGGTGCCGAGCCGCATCCACGCGGGCAAGTTCTACGCGCTTCCCCAAGCGCCGCAGCAATACAAGCAATTGCTGATGGTGGCGGGGTTTGACCGCTATTTCCAGATTGCCCCGTGTTTCCGCGACGAAGACCCGCGCGCAGACCGCCTGCCGGGCGAGTTTTACCAGCTCGATCTGGAAATGAGCTTCGTCACACAGGAAGAAGTGTGGGAAACGATGGAGCCGGTGATCGCTGGCACCTTTGAAGCTTTTGCGGATGGCAAGAAGGTCACGCCCGCAGGCCAGTTCCCGCGCATTGCCTATGATGAGGCGATGCTGAAATATGGCAGCGACAAGCCCGATCTGCGCAACCCGCTGATTATCAGCGATGTGTCAGGCCATTTCACGCAAAGCGGCTTTGGCCTGTTTGAAAAGATCGTCGGCGGGGGCGGGGTGGTGCGGGTGATCCCGGCACCCGGCACCCACGAAAAGAGCCGCAAGTTCTTTGACGACATGAATGAATGGGCGCGGCGGGAAGGCTTCGCGGGCCTTGGATATGTCACCAGAAAGGCGGGCGAATTTGGTGGCCCGATTGCCAAGAACCACGGTGCTGACCGTATGGCGGAACTATACGCCGAGCTTGGCCTTGGCGACAATGACGGATTGTTTTTCGCCGCAGGCAAAGAAGCCGACGCCGCCAAGCTGGCCGGTGCCGCGCGCATCCGCGTGGGTGAAGAACTCGGCCTGATCGACGAAAATGCCTTCGCCTTTGCCTGGATCGTCGATTTCCCATTTTACGAATGGAACGAGGACGAAAAGAAGGTCGATTTCAGCCACAACCCGTTCTCGATGCCGCAGGGCGGGCTTGACGCGCTGAACGGGCAAGACCCGCTGACGTTGAAGGCGTTCCAGTACGATCTGGTCTGCAACGGCTATGAAATCGCCTCAGGCTCGATCCGCAACCATATGCCTGAAACAATGGTCAAGGCGTTCGAGATTGTCGGCCTGTCCAAGGCGGATGTGGAAGAACGGTTCGGCGGGATGTACCGCGCGTTCCAATATGGCGCGCCGCCGCATGGTGGGATGGCCGCCGGGGTTGACCGGATCGTGATGCTGCTGTGCGGGGTGAAAAACCTGCGCGAAATCTCGCTGTTCCCGATGAACCAGCGCGCCGAAGACCTGCTGATGGGAGCGCCCACCCCGGCCGAACCGCGATCCTTGCGCGAATTGCACCTGCGTGTGGTTGAACCGCCGAAGAAGGATGGCGCCTGAAGCTTTTCTTTCACCGGGCATGGCTGGCGCTGATCCCCTGTGGGCAGCGCGCCTCATGCCCACTTGCGCTTGCCCGCGCCGTTGATTAGGGCAGAACCGAGTTTTTCTAACCCCAGTTCAAGAGGGAATAACATGAGCGATACTGCCGATCGGGTGGCCAAGATTGTCGTCGAACATCTCGGCGTTGAAGCTGACAAGGTAACTCAGGAAGCCAGCTTCATTGATGATCTGGGCGCTGACAGCCTCGACATCGTCGAACTGGTGATGGCCTTCGAAGAGGAATTCGGTGTCGAAATCCCCGACGATGCGGCTGAGAAGATCACCACTGTTGGTGATGCGACCAAATACATCGAAGAACACAAGGGCTAAAACCCTTTTGATGGCCCGTTCGCCCTGAGCTTGTCGAAGGGCCGGTCTTCTGCCGGGCAGCTTGCCCGGTGAAGTCGCAGGGATCAGACAGGCTCAGCCCTTCACGGGTTGGGCCTGTTGTTTTTTCGGAGCCAATCCTTTTTTCGGAGAACATGAATGCGCCGTGTGGTTGTAACCGGGCTTGGCCTCGTCACCCCGCTGGGGGCCGATGTCGAAACGACTTGGGCAAATCTGATCGCAGGGGAAAGCGGGGCGGGGCAAATCACCCGTTTCGATGCCTCCAACCAGAAATGCACCATCGCCTGCGAAGTGAAAGGCAAGGATCATCCGTGGGGCTTTGACCCCGATTTGCGGGTCGATCACAAGGTGCAGCGCCAGGTCGATCCGTTCATTATCTACGGCATTGATGCCGCCGGGCAGGCGTTGGAAGATGCCGGCCTGACTAACATGACGCAGGCTGAAAAGGAACGCACCGGCTGTTCGATAGGTTCGGGCATCGGAGGGCTTCCTGGGATCGAGATCGAAAGCGTCAACCTGCACGAACGCGGCCCTTCGCGCGTATCGCCGCACTTTGTGCACGGTCGCCTGATCAACCTCATCACCGGGCAGGTTCAGATCAAATACGGCTTTATGGGGCCAAATCACGCGGTGGTCACAGCCTGTTCCACCGGCGCGCATTCGATTGGCGATGCGGCACGGATGATTGCTGCCGATGATGCCGATGTGATGCTGGCTGGCGGCGCGGAAGGCACGATCAACCCGCTCGGGATCGCCGGTTTCGCGCAGGCGCGCGCGCTCAACATGAGCATGAATGACCGCCCGACCGAAGCCAGCCGCCCCTATGACAAGGCCCGCGACGGGTTCGTGATGGGCGAAGGTGCGGGCGTGGTGGTGCTGGAAGAATATGAACGCGCCAAGGCCCGCGGTGCGAAAATCTATGCCGAAGTCACCGGATACGGCCTGTCGGGCGATGCCTATCACGTCACCGCCCCGCATCCCGAAGGCCGCGGCGCGGAACTCGCGATGCGGATGGCGTTGAAGAAAGCGGGCCTTGGGCCGGGCGATATTGATTACGTCAACGCCCACGGCACCTCGACCATGGCCGACACGATCGAACTTGCTGCGGATAAACGTGTGCTCGGTGACGATCTCGGCGGCGCATCGATGAGCTCGACCAAAAGCGCGATCGGCCACCTGCTGGGCGGCGCGGGCGCGGTTGAGGCGATTTTCTGCATCCTTGCAATGCGCGATCAGATCGTGCCGCCGACGCTGAACCTGCACGATCCCGATGATGGCACCGAAGGCATCGACCTCGTCCCGCTGGTAGCGCGCAAGCGTGAAGTGCGCGCCGTGCTCAACAACAGCTTCGGGTTCGGCGGCACCAATGCCTCGATAATCATGCAAAAGGTCGATTGACCCGGTGAAGCGCGGGCGGCTCGTCATTGTCGGCCTGCTCGCGCTTGCCGCAGCAGGGCTGGTGTTTGCGTGGAGTTTGATGGGATCAGCGACGGTGTCGCAGGAAACCAGCTTCACCATCCCCGCAGGCAGTTCGGTTTCGGCGGTCGCGGACAAGCTCGAAACCGAAGGGCTGATTTCGTCGGCATCCGGTTTCATGTTGCAGGCGCGCATCTTTGGTTCGGACAGGCCGATTCAGGCTGGCGAATTCCTGCTTAAGCCGGGGATGAGCCAGGGCGACATTCTCGCCGCGTTCCAATCGGGCGACGTGATCCGGCGTTTCGTGACCATCCCCGAAGGCATGCCGTCGATCCTCGTGTGGGAACGGCTGATGGTCGAGGAATTGCTGACCGGCGAAATCGGCGTGCCGCCCGAAGGATCGATCCTGCCCGATACCTATGCCTTTGAACGCGGGCAATCGCGCCAGAGCCTCGTCGAACAGATGCAGGCGGCGATGGACAAGGCGTTGGCCGAAGAATGGGCCAATCGCGCACCCAATGTTGCGGTGGATACGATGCGCGACGCACTGATCCTCGCCGCGATTGTTGAAAAGGAAACTGGCAAGCCCGAAGAACGCCGGATGATCGCCGGGCTCTATTCCAACCGGGTGCGCACGGGGATGCTGTTGCAGGCCGACCCCACGATCATCTATCCGATCACCAAGGGCAAGCCGCTGGGCCGCCGTATCCGCCAGTCCGAAATCGCGGCGGTCAATGGCTACAATACCTATACCCGCGTCGGTCTGCCCGAAGGCCCGATCACCAATCCGGGGCGCGAAAGCATCGCCGCGGTGCTCAACCCGGAAAAGACCAGCGCGCTGTTCATGGTGGCGGATGGCACGGGGGGGCACTGGTTCGCCGATAGCTTGGCGGAGCACAACGCCAATGTTGCCAAGTGGTATGCCATCCGCCGCGAGCGGGGCGAGATGTGATGAACACAAGGCCCGCAGAGCTGCGCGAACGTGCAGCCCAAAAACAACTGACGCTTGGCTGACCCTTTCATCCTCACCGCCGCGCTGCCGACCGACCTTGGCGCTTGGGCCGAAGGCCTCAGGCGCGCGCATTTCCCGGTCGAGCGAAATCACCTCCACGCGCACGTCACCTTGTTTCACGCCTTTGCGCCTTCGTTGCTGGATGAATTATGCGCCTTTCTGCCCAAGGTGGCCGCAGAGTTTGCCGCACCACAAGGCGCAGTCACCGGAGTGATGGATTTGGGCAAGGGCACCGCCATCGCGCTTGCTGCGCCGCAATTGCTGGCGCTGCGGGCGCTGATTGCCGAACATTTCCACGGCAGCTTGACGGTGCAGGATCTCCACCAACCGCGCCTGCACATTACCATTCAGAACAAGGTGACGAAGGATGAAGCGCGCGCGTTGCAGGCGAGCCTTGGGCCGGTACTTGCTCCGTGGATCGCCAAGGGGCAGTTTACCTTCCCTTCGTTGGAACTGCATCGCTATCGCGGCGGGCCGTGGGAACAGGTCAAAACGTGCAGCTTTCGCGGGCGGGTGCGGTTGTAATTGAGTGAGCTGCAACAATGGCTGCAACAATACTTGACCACGCGCGACCCGCGCCTTAAGTGCCCGCCTCGCCCGAGGCTGCTGCCCCGCGCGAATCCGGCTGACAGTCAGCCGTTGGCCCATGGGGCGGAGTAGCTCAGCTGGTTAGAGCAGCGGAATCATAATCCGCGTGTCGGGGGTTCGAGTCCCTCCTCCGCTACCAATCTCGAATCCGCATGCGTCTGCTTGCATTCGCTTGAAGCCGGATTTGGCGTAGGGGTATTTTGGGGGCATTTTCCGGGAGTACCGAAAAGGAGCGATAACGCACCATCAGGGAGCAAAGGTATCTCGCTCTTCCTTGTGCCCAAGATTTTACCCGACGGAACTCGGAACGACCTCAGTTGTGTGTCAATCGAACATAAGTTGGGGATCCATGCCTCGGGCCTTGTCGGCATAGGTAGCAATGACCTCGAAGCCTTCGCGCTCGGCGTAGGATCGGCAAAGGTCGATCTGGTCTTCGATCGAGCGTTCGTTCTGCAAGTCTGTGCTGAAGCGCGCATAGATCGCGGCGCGGGACGGCTGGGTCATCGTGCGGCCTCCTGCGGATCGACCGCCATCACTTGCTCCAAGATCGCGACAATCTCGCCCGTCAGCGAGCGCCGGTTCGTGGCTGCGCGATCTTTCAGCTTTGCCTTGACCCTGTATTCTGTGGTTGCCGCACGTGAAGCAAGAAATTGCTGATCCGCAGATCACCATACCGGCCAGCGGCTT
>Ga0180009_10008697_pt1 | contig 10019 bp, 4 predicted proteins | sample OS_PC_MetaG_FD_123537 | JGI IMG/M metagenome (GOLD analysis project Ga0180009, IMG submission 123537) | Groundwater microbial communities from the Aspo Hard Rock Laboratory (HRL) deep subsurface site, Sweden - OS_PC_MetaG | ecosystem: Environmental > Aquatic > Deep subsurface > Groundwater... | reverse complement strand
GCCTTTCGGTTTCCACGCCTTGAGGCACGCAGGCGCCTCCCTGTTGGACAGCCAGAATGTCCCTCTGGGTACTATTCAGCGTATTTTGGGCCATGAGAACCGCACCACCACCGAGATATATCTGCACAGCATCGGGCAGCCTGAACGCGAGGCCATGGAGGCATTCGAGAGGGCCAGCCGACATGTCGCAGCCGAGTCTCACACAGGTTCTCACACGGGGCACCAGCCAGAGTCTCACACGGCAAAAAAGCGGGTGGCTGGGCTAAGACTTGTAAAGGGCTAGCCAATGGCTAACCCCTTGTAATGATTTATTGGCGGAAGTGCATGGGAATCGAACCCACCTACCGCCTTACTCAGACGGTACACCGGATTTGAAGACAGGCTCCTCTGACTTCCTAACCTCCTCAATTATTTGGAAGTCTTTAATATAATTGACCAATCAAATTCCAAGCTTTATCCAATTTTTGCAGATTTTTGCACGGATTCCACAAAAAGTCCCACCCAAATCCACACCCAAATTTTCTGGCTTTAAGATTCGGAAAACTGGCTGCTAAGGACGGTAAGGGCATTGAAGCTTATAAAACCTCCTGCCAAATGGCGTGGGAAGCAGCCATTGTCACTTCTTTTAGCACTGAATTCTAGCCACCCCAGCCCAATTGATACCTGTATATGCTCCATCCAGCGCAACTTGGACATATCCTCCAGAAACACTAGATTAAAACCTACCGCATCATGAATACGGATGCGCTGGAAATTGATTGACAGTAACTGCCATTAATTGTGTATAAGTGTCATGGGGTTCTGCCCTCCCCGTACAATACTTGAGAGAAGGCTAATGGAACCGATATCCTCAGAAATACTCACCATCGATGAGCTGGCTGTCTATTTAAAGATTTCTAAGTCAACCCTGTACAAGCTGGTGCGTGAGGGAAAGATCCCATCGCAGAAGGTCGGCAGGCATTGGCGGTTTAAGAAAACTGCTATCGACAGATGGCTGGAGGATACAAAGCCAGGTGAAAAATGATGAATGCCTCAGGTCAGCACATCAACCATTCAATCGCGCAACCCACTGAATTGGATCATCGACTGATTCTTGTCATGGGACCGGACATATCAGCTGCGCAGTAGTAGAAAATGCTGTCCGACAGGATGAGCACCGTAACTAGGCAGGTTAAGAAATGAATCTCGAAAGGCTCAAACTAAATGCCATCGCGCATGGTCCTGTGTTCCCTGAGCACGTTAAGATCATTGCCGTTGTCCCGATGGGTAGCTCGGTCAAAATTATCGCAGAGGGTCTGGAGTCAGGCAAAGTTCATCAGCCGGTCCTATCATCCGAACAAGTTGAGACATTGGAGATTTCTCCTGAATCAAAGCCTTATGATGGTGATTCGGAACGCTTCCGGCTTGGGATTGAAGCCATACGATTGGGGCTGGCATATGAATATGATCCATACTTTAGTCTCTCCATCGCTCGTGTAGACCCGCTGCCACATCAGCTTGAAGCCGTTTATGATTACTTTCTCAAACTACCTCGCATCAGATTTTTACTGGCTGACGATCCTGGTGCCGGCAAAACGATCATGGCGGGATTGCTTATCAAAGAATTAAAAGTACGTGGTCTAATTAGACGTGTATTAATCGTTACTCCAGCTAATCTTTCTTTCCAATGGCAGCGTGAACTCAAAGACCGTTTTCGTGAAGACTTTACGGTGGTCAGGAGCGATATACTGCGAGCCAATTACGGCGCAAACCCTTGGCAAGACCTAGACCAGGTGATTACATCCGTTTCTTGGGTTTCCCGCATTGAAGATGCAAAAGAAAGTTTGATGCGCAGCCATTGGGATTTGATCATTGTGGATGAAGCACACAAGATGAGCGCATATGGCGAGGATAAAAAGACTCTGGCTTATCAATTAGGTGAGTCGCTATCGGGCATGACAGACCATTACCTCTTGATGACTGCCACACCACACAAAGGTGATCCCAAGAACTTCTCTCTTTTTCTGCGGCTGCTTGATCCGGACGTTTATGCCTCTGTAGAGAGCATACATCTCGCTATGGAGCACAATGAGGCTCCGTTTTATCTGCGCCGCGTGAAAGAAGCGCTGGTTACTTTCCCTGATCCAGATACCGGAAAATCTAAAAGCCTATTCACCAAAAGGATTGTCCATACCGCCGGGTTTGAGATAGATGATGAGGAACTCGATTTCTACGATGCTCTAACTCAATATGTCGAGGATCAGTCCATTCGTGCATCAGAACAGAATACGGCTGCGGCCAGGGCTGTCGGATTCACAATGGCTATGCTTCAGAGACGTTTCGCGTCGAGCATCTATGCAGTTAGACGTACTCTGGAAAGAATGATACAAAAGCGCCGTTGGATACTCGAAAATCCCGAAGAATACCGGCAAAAACAAATCGAAAAGAAAATACCGGACGACTTTGAAGACCTGCCTGAAGACATGCAGCAATCCGTTCTGGATGCAGCCGAAGCAGCTGTAATTTCAATCGATCCTGAGGCCCTTCGTGAAGATATTGTCGAACTAGAAAATCTGGTCGGCAAAGCACGCGCACTGGAGAAACGGGAAATTGAATCAAAACTTATTCGCTTAAAATCATTCCTGACAAAAGAGAACTTTTTTGATGATCCACGTATGAAACTGCTCATTTTTACTGAACATAAAGATACACTTGACTACCTAGTGGCCGATGGCCACGACGGGCGTCCCCTCGGTAAGTTACGAGAATGGGGATTTAACGCTACCCAAATTCATGGTGGTATGAAGATCGGCGACCGGAACACACCTGGGACCCGTATTTATGCAGAACGCGAGTTCAAGGAGGAAAGCCAGATTCTCGTGGCCACAGAGGCTGCAGGCGAGGGCATCAACCTCCAATTCTGTTGGTACATGATAAATTATGACATCCCGTGGAATCCTAATCGGCTTGAGCAGCGCATGGGGCGCATCCACCGCTACGGCCAGGAAAAGGACTGTTATATTCAGAATTTTGTCGCAACGAACACTCGCGAAGGACGTGTTTTTGAGAAACTTTTTGAGCGAATTGAAAAGATCGAAGCCGACCTGGACCCGAATCGTACAGGCAAAGTATTTAATGTCCTGGGTGATATCTTTCCTGCCAACCAAATCGAGCGGATGCTCCGGGACATGTACGCGCACAATCAAATGACCGAGGAACTGATCAAATCTCGCATTATTGAACAGGTGGATACCGAACGTCTCCGAGAAATTACAGAATCCACATTGGAGGGGCTAGCCAAACGGAGCCTAAACCTATCAGCCATTGTCGGAAAATCCGAAGAGGCCAAAGAACGACGCCTTGTACCGGAAGTCATTGAGGGTTTCTTCCTTGGCGCCGCACCGTTGGCTGGCGTTTCGCCCAAAGCACAGAAACAGAACCAGCACGTCTACCGCATCGGGCGTCTGCCCCGCAACCTGATGCCTCTCGCCAATGAACTCGAACCACAATTCGGGCGTCTGGGCAAAGAATATAAAAATATCGTCTTTGATAAAGAGGAACTTCTGGGAGACCCAACCCTTGAGTGGGTGACACCAGGTCATCCGTTGTTTGAGTGCATCCGTGTTTATATTGAACGTGATGTTCGAGAGTGCCATTCTCGTGGCGCTGTATTCTACGATCTCCACGCATCAACCCCAGCGCATTTAGATGTGTTTTCTGCGGAGGTGCGGGATGGAAGGGCAAACGTACTTCACAAGCGGCTTTTTGTCGTGCAGACTGACGCCGACGGTCGGATGACGGTCAAGCAGCCAACGATTTTCCTGGACCTGGCAATATCGCCAAAAGGAATTGAAGCCCCAGCGGGATTGACCGCACCCGATATGACTGCTTTGGAAATTGCTCTCCATGAGCAAGCCCTACAACCCCTTCTTAATGAGGAGACCAGTCGCCGGGAGCAGGAAACGCGAAGAATTTCAGAACATATGGAGGTCAGTCTCAACGCGGTCATCGACAAGGTACAGTGTCAGTTTGCCGAACTAATGGGCCAAAAAGAAACGGGTGAAAATGAAGTAGGCCTTGATGGTCGCATCAAGATGGCCGAGGACCGCCTCGATGAACTTAATAATCGTCTGGAAACCAGGCGGGCTGAGCTGCTTCAGGAGCGTGAATGCACCATCAGCAATATTCATCATATCGCTTCAGCCTGGGTGTTACCCCATCCCGATCGCGAGGCTCCGGACATCAAGCCGATGGTCAACGATCCGGAAATCGAACGTATCGCCGTCGAAGCCGTCATCGCTCATGAGGAAGGTCGGGGCTGGAGGGTGCAAAGTGTTGAAAGCGAGAATCGCGGTTTCGACCTTATTTCACGTCGGCCCCACCCCGAGGACCCAGCGACCGCTGTGGAGGTGCGATTCATAGAGGTTAAGGGGCGTTCTCGTATAGGAGAGGTGGCTCTTAGTACAAACGAATTCCATACTGCTGAACGACTCCAGGATGATTTCTGGCTTTATGTCGTCTTCAATTGCTCAAGTGATCCAGAAGTGCACATCGTTCGTAATCCTGCCCGACTTGGCTGGAAACCCATAGTCAAGATCGAGCACTACCACGTTGGACCGCAGGTCATCCTACAAGGGGAAGACGGCACACAATGAAACGATATCCCAAGCGACTAATAGAAGTTGATTTGCCCATTAAACGGATTTCGGCGCACGCGCGGCGGGAGAAATCGATTAGGCATGGTCATATTTCGACGCTCCATATTTGGTGGGCGCGTCGGCCGTTGGCCGCTTGCCGGGCGGTGGTGTGTGCTTCTTTGTGGCCCGATCCTGGCGATGACATTTGTCCGCCACGGTTCATAGATGTTGCCAAACGGTTGATGCGTTATTGGGGAGAAAGTTGTCTACAAAAGTGTAGCGCAGACAGTTATCCCCGGTTCAACAAGATCACCAGGACACCAGGCTGCTTGGACGATGCTGCGGAATTGCGCAAGGCATTACTCGATTTCATTGCTGATTTTGCCAACTGGGACAACTCGACCGATCCAGGATACTTGGCTGTGGCCCGAACGCTGACGGTTTCCGCGCATGATGCGTTGGAACACGCCAACACCTTTACCTTTCCTGATTCAATTAGCGTTGAGTCTTTGAAAGAGGCCATCAAAGATATGCCCCAACCACTATTGGTGGACCCATTTGCAGGAGGCGGGGCAATACCACTCGAAGGGTTACGCTGTGGGGCCGATGCCTTCGCAAGCGATTTACAAGATATTCCAGTATTGCTTAACAGAACCATCTTAGAGGATTTAAATGACACCCCGGGAACTATAAAACAAGACTATTTACACTGGGCAGATCAACTTAATCAAAGAGTGACAAAAAAACTAAAAAATCTATATTTGAATAAGAATAAAACAGAGGAAATATTTGCGTATTTTTGGGCACGTACTATTGTTTGCGAAGGGCCGCGTTGTGGCAAGACGGTCCCATTAATTGGCAATCCTCATCTCTCCAAAAAGGAAACGGCAAAAGCTTCCATTTCACTGAAGTACTCAGAAGGAAATCAGTATCCCAAAGTTTTCTTAAGTAACTACTCTAAAGGCGATGCTAGCCAAACGACCAGAGGTGGAAATGCTATTTGTCATTGTGGCCATGTTACACCGGTGAAATCAGTTAGAAAGCAGTTAAGCGCAAGAAATGGTGGTGCCGATGATGCATTTCTCCTAGCCGTAGGATTCATAGACGGCAATGGCAATAAACAATATCGACTGCCTTCGGAAGTCGACTTTAGGTCTCGAGAGCAGGCGATCAAAGAAAGACAAAATTATAAAAATAATAACAGCAAGTCGATACCATCATCATTTCCAGAGGAAAAGCTATGGGGCAAAGCACGCATGAATGTTGGTCTGTATGGACTAACTAATTGGTCACATGTATTTACCTCGCGACAACTAGTTCTACTGAGGACATATCAAGAAGAACTTGCTTCTTTAGCAAAAGAGCATAAGAATCAAATCACTAATACACTTATTAATTTGCTCACCATTACAATTGATAAAGTCGTCGACTATAGTACGTCACTTACGAGATGGGTACCAGGCGGTGAGTTCATTGCTGCCACGCTCGGTAGTGAAAAAAAATTACCGATGATGTGGGATTTCGTTGAATGTGTTACTACCGGCACCGGCCCAGGCTCTTGGAAAAACATGACCGGCTGGGTTGCCAGAGTCATCGATCATATCAAAATGTCAGGCTTGATGAGAGGAACTGTTGTTCAATGTGACGCAAGAGAGTCTTCCCTGCCTTCGGATTCAGTGCAGTTTTTGTTTACTGATCCACCTTACTACGATGCAATTTGGTATGGGGATCTTTCTGATATGTTCACTGTTTGGTATCGGAGAACTATTTTATTACTTGGCCGACCTTTGCAATCAGAAACTTTATCGGTAAAAGAAGCTGAAATAATAAAAAGTACCTTTTCGATTAAGGATGGATTAAAAGATAAAGACAATATCTATTATGAAAAAGGAATGCGTGAATCTCTAGAGAGGGGAAGAGAAGTAGTTCAGCCTAGTGGATTGGGAGTTGTTGTCTTTGCACACAAATCTGCAGGTGGTTGGGAATCTGTTTTACAGGCAACAATAGATGCGGGATGGACTGTTACATGTTCGTGGCCAATCGATACTGAACGCGAAGCGCGGATGACCTCGATTGGACAAGCGGCTCTTGGATCATCCATTCATATTGTCATGAGACCTCGCGATAATAGAGATGGAAAAGTAATTGAAAATATCGGCGACTGGCGAGACGTTCTTTCGGAATTGCCAGGACGTATTGCTGACTGGCTGCCGCGATTGGCATCGGAAGGAGTAGTGGGCGCGGACGCCATTTTTGCATGCCTGGGACCGGCACTGGAAATATTCTCTCGCTACTCATCAGTTGAAAAGGCAAGCGGCGAGGTAGTGCCATTACGTGAGTACATGGAGCAGGTATGGGCCGAGGTGGCGCGGCAGGCGCTCAACATGATCTTTGAAGGTGCAGACGCCAGCGGCTTCGAGGAGGACGCTAGATTAACAGCTATGTGGCTCTGGACCTTGCGCACCGATGCTAACGGTAATGGCGATGATGACAAAAAAACAACGAGCCTACCTGGCTACACCCTGGAATACGACGCAGCCCGTAAGATCGCCCAGGGGTTAGGCTGTCACCTTGAGAACCTGAGCCAACTAGTCGAGGTAAAGGGTGACAAGGCTATGCTAATGTCTGCGGAGTCACGGGCACGGTATCTCTTTGGCAAAGGTGAGGTCAGAAGTTCAGCCAAACACCACAAGAAAAATGATGGCCGGGTTCAGCAAGACCTGTTCTCTATCTTGGGTCTGCCTGACGAAGAAGGAGCTGCAGCGGAGCGGGCCGAACTCAAGCGTCCTCCGGTGGGCAAGACCACGTTGGACCAATTGCATCAGGCTATGCTCCTGTTTACTGCGGGTAGGGGCGCAGCGCTCAAGCGCTTCCTGGTGGATGACGGTATCGGCACGAACCCGCAGTTTTGGACGCTGGCCCAAGCGTTTTCGGCTCTCTACCCGCCTCACACCAACGAAAAACGCTGGGTGGACGGCGTGCTGGCACGGAAAAAGGGACTAGGATTCTAAAGATAGAGGAACGACTCATGCCCAAATTGAAGCCTTGGTACAAAGTGGTCAACCCACGCGAGGATTTGCGGGAGGGTCGTCCCTTGGACGCCTCTGAGTTCGCGGTTCATCTGGACCATATTCGAGACGGGGAAGCCCATCCAGACTATCAAGACCCAGTACGATTCTTCGAAAGGACCTTCCTGACACGAAATCTGCGCTCCGTTTCTGGTGAAGTATTGCGCCGCTTGAACGGCATTAAAACTGAGGCTTCATCCCTATATAACATGACGACTCAATTCGGCGGCGGCAAGACCCACTCATTGGCTCTTCTTTACCATTTGGCTACTGCCGGTGATTCAGCCAAGACTTTCATGGGCGTTCAATCCATTCTTGCGGCTGGAGGTGTCCAGGAAATCCCAAAAGCGAATGTCGGTATTTTCGTCGGGACACGCTTTGATGTGCTGACTGGGCGCGGTGGCCACGATGGTACGCCCCAGCGGCGTACGCCATGGGGTGAGTTGGCGTGGCAACTGGGAGGGGAAGACTCGTTCGATGTCGTACGCGAACACGACGCACAAGGTATAGCTCCGGCAGGTGATGTCATCCGGAGGATGATCCCGGATGATAAACCTGCTCTGCTGCTAATTGACGAAGTCATGAACTACGTCAGCCCTGAGCGAAAAACCAAATACGCCGGAGAGATGTATAACTTCCTGATGAAGCTCTCAGAGGAAATCTCCGGGATGGATCGTGTGGTCGCCGTGGTGTCGATCCCAGCATCAGAGCTGGAAATGGGGGCAGAAGATGAAGCGGACTATACGCGTCTCAAGAAGATGCTGGACCGCAAAGGCAAACCGGTCATCATGTCCGCCGAGAACGAGATGTCCGAAATCATCCGTCGACGCTTGTTCGAGTGGGACCTCCGCGCAGTCGGCGCTGATGGGAGGCTCTTACTGCCAAGAGATGCCTCGAACGCCTGTAAAGAATACGCCGACTGGATTCAGGACAACCGCAACCAAGTCCCAAACTGGTTCACCGACCATGCCTTGGACGCGTTCGAAGCAACCTATCCCTTCCACCCGATGGTGATCTCGGTTTTCGAACGCAAATGGCGCGAACTACCACGTTTTCAGCAAACCCGTGGTGTGTTGCGGCTTCTGGCTCTGTGGGTCTCTCATGCCTTTCAGAGTGGATTCAAAGGGGCACAAAAGGAATTGCTGATTGGCTTGGGATCTGCACCACTGAATGATTCACAGTTTCGCACGGCGGTATTTGAACAGCTCGGCGAATCTCGATTGGAAGGGGCCGTTGTAACCGACATTGCAGGTAGCAAGGAATCGCATGCCACACTCTTGGACAAGGAGGCGGAAGAGACTCTTCGTAAGGCATGCGTCCATCAGAAATCCGCCACAGCCGTGTTCTTTGAGTCAAACGGAGGCCAGGGTGAAAATAGGCAGTCAGCGACCGTTCCGGAATTACGGCTGGCCGTTGCTGGGCCTAACATCGACATCGGTAATGTCGAAACGGCTCTGGAGTCACTTATTGACCGATGCTACTACCTGACACTTGAGCGCAATAGTTATTACTTCAGCATGATGGAGAACCTTAACAAGCGTTACTCAGACCGTCGTGCTGGCATTAAAGAAGATGATGTTTCACGATTGGTCCGCGAGCAGGTTGAAACCGTCTTTACCAATGCAGATGGGCTGGAGCTCGTATTTTTCCCCGAAAAAAGCGGACAAATTCCTAACCGGCCGGTCATCACCATGGCTATAGGTCAACCAGAGAAGTCTTTGCGTGATACGCCAGACCTTGTATCTGAGCTGACTGCGATGACGCAAGAGCATGGCGGTTCCATGCGCACTTTTAAAAGCGCTCTGATTTGGGTTGTACCGGACAACGCAGACGTCATGCGGGATGACGCCCGCAGGTTGCTTGCGTGGGCGGCAATCGACGCAGAAAAGGGCTCGATGAACCTAGACGAAGGTCAGCGACGTCAATTGACCGAACACCTGAAGCGATCACGCCGTGATCTGAAAGAAAGCGTCTGGCGTAGTTACAATAAGGTGATGCTGCTGGGAAAAGATAGTAAGCTGAAAACGATAGATCTAGGGCTGGTAACGTCAAGTTCTGCCGAGTCGACCACTAAGCTGATTCTATCAACATTGCGGCAGAATGATGAGATTGTTAAAGCCGTCAGCCCACGATTTTTGCTAAAAAACTGGCCGCCCGCCAAACCGGAATGGAGCACAAAGGATGTCAGAGATACGTTCTTCGCTTCTCCATTATTTCCCAGATTATTAAATGTTGATGCGGTTAAGAGTGCTATTGCTCGTGGAGTTTCGGAAGGTCAGATAGCCTACGTGGCTAAAAGCTCTGAAGGATACGATCCCTTCATATATAAGCAGTC
>Ga0180009_10008696_pt1 | contig 10019 bp, 7 predicted proteins | sample OS_PC_MetaG_FD_123537 | JGI IMG/M metagenome (GOLD analysis project Ga0180009, IMG submission 123537) | Groundwater microbial communities from the Aspo Hard Rock Laboratory (HRL) deep subsurface site, Sweden - OS_PC_MetaG | ecosystem: Environmental > Aquatic > Deep subsurface > Groundwater... | reverse complement strand
GCCACGGTGCTGGGGAGCCATGGGTAGTACTCCCTGAGCTTGACGCCCTCGTTCTGGAGGTGCTCCTTGAACTTGGTCTGGACGAAGTCGAACATGGCCTCCGCTGAGGGAAACTTTACGCTCTTGGCTATGATGCTCAAGCGGTCCTGCGGTATTCCTTTTCTCTTCATCTGCTCAAGGATCCTTTTGTAGGTGTCGTCCAGGCTCTTGACGTCAGGGTCTGCGATGTCCATGGCCAGCATGCTGAGCCTGGTGGCGCCGCTGCTGAGAAGCTCCATAGTCTTCTCGTTCTTGACGAAGTGCTCCACCACGTTGGTGCCTGCGCCGCCTAAGCCTACGAGGTGTATCACGCTGCTGTATCCGAGTTCCGACATTACGCTCTCTCCGCTTCTTTAAGTCTGTCATTAATCTCCTGCAGCTTCTGGGCTAGGCTGCGGTCCACCCGGGACGCTCTGCTCTGGAGGGCTTCCATCTCCCGGATCTGGTCCTCCACTAACATAGTTACGAAGCCCAGTCTGCTCCGCGACCTCATGAAGAGGGCAGCGGAGAGGATGAATAGTACGGCCAACGCGCCCACTGCTGGGAGGAAGTACTGCTCCTGCCAGCTTGGCCCGGTCTCCACGGGGGGCGCCTCCACCTGCAGATTGTTCATGAGGTTTATGGCGCTGTCCACGAGCCCCAGCTCCGCCTCACTTATAGCTATGTTCAGGAACTTCTCGTAGAGCTGGACGTAGGCCGGATCCACGCTGGTCTGCCTATACTGGGCCAGCTCAACCTCCTTCTGGCTCCTGAGCCGCCGGTAGTCGTCGATCCTGTTGTCGATGACGTTGAGGGTTATCTCGTCGTAGAGGGTCCCGCCCGGGCCCCAGAGGGAGATGAAGGTGAGGTCCACTGGCTTGTGGAGGACCACTCCCGTCCCCGTTGATGTCAGAGTCCTGTCTATGTCCCCCACTATGGAGAGCCCGTATACTCCCTGGGTGTGGTTGAACTTGATGACTCTCTTCGCAAGGTTGTAGTCGCTAGTCAGGGGCAGTTCAACTGACTCTATCTCCCAGAAAACCTTCATTGACTTCATCTCCAGTTTGTCCGATAGATGTAGCTCAAGCACGGCGTTGTCCACGGTCTGCCTCACTTTGATCCTGAAGCTCAGCATGTACTCGTTTCCGGCAAGCACGGGAACGTTCTGGGTCAGCTGACCGCTCTCAGATTTCCACTCGAGTATCCGCTGGTTTGTGGAGTAGTGCTCCAGCCGGTACTCCTCGATCCATGGTAGGTCTGCTCCCCAAACCGGGGGAAGCTGCGCCAAAAGCAATATGCCTACTATGACGAAGGATATTTTCCTCAACGTACTAGCCCCTGCAGTAACCATGGTAAGTGTTATCCATTTAAATTGTGCTGTATGCGGCTTTACCTACTCACGATCTATATCAGGCGTAGGCCCCATTCCACCCGCATAAATCGGGGCCCAGGATATTCCTAGAGGGGCTTCCTGCCATGATCTTTTATGTCGCCGCACCGGGAATCGTTTGATGAGTGCGCCCCTGATCACCAGTGGCGTGATCAACGCCAGCCTCCTCGTGATACTGTGCATAGGCTTCAACTTCACTTACATGATGGAGAAGTTCCCCAACTTCGCCCACGCCAGCTACGCCAGCATAGGCACCATGATAGCCTTCTACCTAGTCAGGTTCCAGGGGTTCAACCCCTACGCCACGTGGCCCGCGGCGGCCCTAGGGGGCGGCATCGTAGGCGTGCTACTGTACCTGGGCGTGGTGAAGCCCATAAAGGTGCACGGCTCGAGGGAGATCACCCTAACATTCACATTCTACATCATCAGCCAGATCATAGGCTCAGCCCTGGCCATGTTCAGTTACTGGCTCCTCATCGTCACGCGCATCCAGTCGAGGGGGTTCCTGCTCTCCAGCTTCGATTTCAGGGTTGAGGGCATGCCCGGCATAGGGTTTACCGCCCCCATTACGGTTATACTTCTAGTGGGTGCCCTGAACATCTTCCTGTACAGGTCCAAGTACGGCATCGCCATGAGGGCCACCGCTGAGGACGAGTGGCTGGCGTCCAGCTTAGGAATTAATGTGGACCTCATCCACGTCTCCTCGTGGTTCATCTCCGGGGCGCTGTCAGCGTTGGCCGGTGCAATTCTGCCCATGTGGAGGGCTACAAGCGTCAACTACAGCGACGAGCTTCTGGTTCAGGTAATGGCGGGCAGCGTCCTGGGGGGCCTCACCAGCATTTCAGGAGCCATATTGGGCGGCTTCCTGGTGGCCACGAGCCAGAGGTTTCTGGTGACGTATCTCGTGAGGGCCTTCGGGGTGTGGGTTATGTCCTATGAGGCTCTGATCCCCATGGTGCTGCTCTTTCTGGTGCTGGCTGTCGAGCCCAACGGGTTGACGGCCCTCAAAGTGGAGAAGGCATCGTTTCGCGGTGTTAGTGAGTCTATTAGGCGGCTGAGGAGGACTCTGTGGAACCTTCTCACATCTGAGTGAGCGTCGTCACGTTTCCGCTATTTGGTGCTCACCCACCCTTACAATCGTTTAACACAATACAGGCAATATTAGGCGATATTAGGCAAGTTATTGATTGATCGATATATTAACTAGTATATTATCCGCGTTTGAGACACTATATAAGCAATTAACAGATTAAAATCAAAAAAGCCTTAGATGATGACTAAAATTTAACCCATTAACATAAGATAAATCATTACTTCCCACCGAAGCTCAAATAAAACAGGTGAAACAAATGGCAAAGAAACCGACACCCGCTCCGAAGCCCGCGGAGAAGAAGCCTGAGAAGCCCGCCGAGAAACCGAAGAAGAAGTGAACGATGTAACCTGCCTTCTCAGTCAGGTTAGATCACCCCCTTTTTAATCAACCAAGCCTCACCGGAGGCTTTCCCCATTGATCACTGCCCTTAAATGAGCCTGGGGAGATTGCTATCGAGCCATGTCCTCCACCATCCATTGCCCCAACTGCGGCAGGGCCCACACGGTGGAGGAATACGAGGAGGACCGGTTCTGCAGAGGCTGTGAGACCCTCCTGACCCTGTCAGGTGACGCGTCCCCTGGTTCCTGGACGCGCCTGTTTCCCTACGAGCCCTACCCCCAGCAGGTGGAGTTCATAGAGGATGTGGTGACCACCGTCGGCCGCGGCAAGGTGCTCATAGCGGAGGCCTGCAACGGGTTCGGCAAGACCGTTAGCGCCCTGAGCTGCCTTCTGCCTCTCGGCCGGAGGATCATCTACGCTACCCGCACCCACGAGCAGGTGCGTCAGGTTCTGCTGGAGATGGAGAAGATCAACGAGAAGGCCGGGGAGGGCTACACGGCTGTCAACCTGGCCAGCAGAGACCACCTCTGCGTCAACCCCGAGTGTAGGGGCCTCCCAGCCAACGAGAGCCAGGAGCTCTGCGGCGTACTGAGGAAGAGCGGCGACTGCCCCTACATCAGCGAACTGGACAAGCCGCCCACGGGGCTGCCCAAGATTCTCACCAGGGAGGCCCTCATGGAGGAGGGCCGGAAAAGGAAGATGTGCCCCTACTACCTGGCCAGGCGCATGATGAAGGAGTGCCACCTGGTGGTAGCTCCCTACCCTTACGTGTTCAACCCCATGATCAGGCTCACCACGGGCCTGGACCTGGGGGGCCTGGTGCTGGTGCTGGACGAGGGCCACAACGTGGACCAGGTGGGCCAGGAGATACTCAGCGACACCCTCGCGGAGCGGGGTCTCAGCGCCGCCGCGGAGGAGATGAGGCTCATCGGGAAGTCGCCTCGGTTCATCGACAGGCTGGGGGAGCACCTACTCAGATCGAACTCCGAGAAGCCCCGGCTGGTCTCCGCCGAGGCCCTGGAGAGGGACCTGGAGCTGGCCCTGGGCATGAGCATAGGCGCCTTCATGGACGGCCACGCCCCCCTGGTGGAGTCCATAAGGGCGAGGAAGGCCAAGGACGGGAACCCTCCCGTCTGCTTCCTCAACGGACTCCTCGGCTTCTTCGAGCTCCTCCAGGGCAGCGTGAAGGAGAAGTACGTGGGGGTCTACACGCGGAGCTACTACGGGGCCCCGGTCATCGAGTACAGGTGCCTGGACCCCAGCCTGGCAGTGGCACCCGTGGTGGCCGAGGCCCGCGGCGTGCTGGTGATGAGCGGCACTCTCAGCCCCCTGGACACCTTCGCAGAGATTATCGGGCTGGGGGACGCCGAGAAGCGCTCCTACCCCAGCATCCAGCGCTCCGACAAGATCAGGATGGTGGTGGACACCTCCGTCACCACCCAGTACAGGGACCGGAGCGACGAGATGATCGCCAGGATGGGGGAGACCATAGACAGGGAGCTGGGGACGGTGAAGCAGGGGGCCCTCATCTTCTTCACCCAGAGGGGCTTCATGAACAGGTGCCTGGACGTCTGGGCAAAGGAACGGATACTGAAGGCCCACGGGGACCGCCTCCTCCTGGCCGGGAAGCAGCTGTTCCGGGAGGGCAGGGACGCGGCCCAGAACAGAGACGTGGTAACCCGGTACAAGAGGATGGCCGTGGGCGTCGGCGGAGCCGTCCTGTGCTGCGTCTTCAGGGGCAGGAACAGCGAGGGCAGCAACTTCCCCGGGGACCAGGCCCGGGGCATATTCCTGGTGGGGGTGCCCTACGCCAACTACGGTGACCCCCTGGTGAAGGCCCAGATAAGGTACTACAACGGGCTGAGACCCGGCCTGGGCAACAGGTGGTACACCATGGACGCCTACAGGGCCGCCAACCAGAGCTTGGGCAGAGGAATAAGGGGCAGAGACGACTGGTGCCACTACTGGCTCCTAGACAGGCGGTACGCCGAGAACCTAAGCCTCATTACCAGGTGGGCCCAGGGGGAAGGAGCGGAGATCAGGAGAGCCACCGCACAACAGACGTTTTAAGCCCACGGGGACCAAAAGAGTTTAGTGACCATCCGTGCCCACTGGCTACTTTCTGGGGGTAGACGGCGGAGGAACCGCCACCAGGGCAGTGATAGTGTCGGCTGGGGGCAGGGTCCTGGCCACCGGGAGAGCTGGGCCCTCTAACCCTATCACCGTCGGCGCCGACAGGGCCCTGGCCAGCATACTGGAGGCCGTGGGCAGGGCCTCGGAGAAATGCGGGGTCAGTCGTTTCAAGGCCAGCAGGCTGGGTGTTGCCGGAACAGACCGATCCAGGCTGAGGCAGGAGATACATGCTGGGCTGCCTCGTTCCTATGGCGACGCCGCCGTGACTTCGGACGCAGCCGCAGCGCTGGCCGGAGCAACGGGCTGCAAGCCCGGCGTGGTGGTGATAGCGGGCACAGGCTCCATCGCCTACGGGGAGAACCGCCGGGGCCAGGCGGCCCGGGCAGGCGGCTGGGGATGGAGGCTGGGGGACGAGGGAAGCGGCTACACCATAGGCAGGAACGCCATACTGGCCGCCTTGAGGGCGCACGACGGCCGAGCCCCGGATACCACCCTACGAGACATGATCCTGAGCCACCTGAGCATGGGGGCTGTGGAGGAGATCATAGACTGGATGTACGCCCCGGGGAGGGAGCCCCGGGACGTGGCCTACCTGGTGCCCCTGGTCAGAGAGGCCGAGGCGGCGGGAGACGAGGCCGCCAAGCTGGTGATGGCCGAGGCCGGCGCGGAGCTGGGCCACGTGGCCAACGCCGTCATACGGAGGCTGGGTCTCACCGAGGAGTTCCCCGTGGCCCTCAACGGCGGCGTGTTCAAGCAGCCCAGCGTCTACACCATGGCCTTCGAGGCGGTTGTCCGGAGGGAGGCGCCGGACTGCGCCCTCATCAAGCCGCGGATGCCCCCCGTCCTGGGGGCGGCCCTTCTCGCCATGAGATCCATGGGTGTGAGTTTAGACGACGGCCTGCTCCGGGCCGTGGAGGAGAGCTACGGTTCCCTGGGTGACAACCATGAGTAAGGTGACCGAGAGCCTGAACCCCGCCTCCAGGGGCATAGACTCCAAGGAGGTCGGGGAGATACTGAAGATCATCAGCGCAGAGGACTCCGTGGTGGTGGAGGCCGTGGCCGCTCAGCTACCCAACATAGGCAGGGCCGTGGAGCGGATCATTGAAACCGTCCGCGGAGGAGGCACAGTGTTCCTGGTGGGCTCCGGGACCAGCGGCCGCCTCTGCGTGCTGGAGGCCGCCGAAGTGCCGCCCACCTTCGGGGTGCCCCTCACCCTGTTCCAGGGAGTGCTGGCGGGGGGAATCCCGGCCCTCATCGGGTCGGTGGAGGCGGCCGAGGACAGCCCTGAGGCAGCCCGCACCGATCTACAGTCCCGAGGCTTGAAGCCTCGGGACCTGGTTGTGGGGGTCGCGGCGTCGGGGGGCACCCCTTACACGCTGGAGGCTGTGAGGTTCGCAGGTGAGGTGGGGGCAGCAACGGTGGGCGTGTCATGCAACCCGGGCTCTTCCCTTTCCGGCTTGGTGGACGTGGCCATCGAGGTGGTGGTGGGCCCCGAGGTCGTGGCCGGATCGACCCGGATGAAGGCGGGGACGGCCCAGAAGATGGTGCTCAACATGCTCACCACGGCGCCCATGGTCCGGCTTGGCCGCGTCCACGACGGTTACATGGTGGGGGTGCAGGCCACCAACGCCAAGCTGGTGGACCGGAGCAGGAGGACCCTCTCCGCCGTGACGGGGCTGCCCCTGGAGGAGGCGGGGCCCGTGCTGGAGGCGGCTGGCGGAGACCTGCGGGCGGCCGTCGTGATGACCCTTACAGGGGTCGGGGCAGGCGAAGCCAGGAAGGCCCTGGAGGGCTGGGTTTCGGTTAGAGAGGCTTTACGGAGACTAGAAGAATGATTCCTGAGAGGGGCGTATCCTACTACGGCGTGGCCTACCCGGACCGCGCCGCGGCCGACTACGTCGAGATGGTGGACCACGGCTGCAACGCCGTGCTCCTCGCGGTATCCGAGTTTGACTGGTGGTTCTGGAGAAAAAACGTCATCAGGCTCATAGACGCGGCCAAGGACCACGGGCTCAGAGCATACGTTGACCTGTGGGGCTGGGGCAAGACCCTGGCCGGGGAGCCCCCCAGCCTATTCCTCATGAGGAGCCTGGAGGGCAGGCAGAGAGCCGCATCCGGCAAGACCTACCACGCCACATGCCTAAACCACGGCACCTTCAGGGAGCACCTCAAGCGCAGCATAGAGGAGCTAGTCACCGAGACGTGCCTGGACGGCATCTTCTGGGACGAGCCCCACTACGCCAACTGGCACGACAGTGACTGGGCCTGCACCTGCAGCATCTACGGCGCACTGTACAGGGACAGGTACGGCGAGGACATGCCCCTTGAGCTGACGCCCAGGGTCATAGAGTTCAGGGAGGACAGGGCCGTGGGTTTCCTCAGGGAGCTGAGCGTCTACGTCAAGGAGGCGGACCCCACCGTGGACGTGGTCTGCTGCCTGCTACCCACCAAGAGCCCCCTAATAGGCATCACGGACTGGGAGAAGGTGGCGACCATACCGGAGCTGGACACCCTAGCCACGGACCCCTACTACTTCCACACCGGTATGAGCCGGGAGGAGGGCCTAGCCTTCTTCAGGGAGACCAGCATGGACTGCATGAGCCTCGCCCAGAAGCACGACAAGCTATGCCAGCTCTGGCTCATGGCCTTCAGGGTGCCTGAGGGAAGGGAGGATGAGCTATCAGAGGCCACCGACATAGCCGCCGAGCTGGGCGCCGACTCCCTATTCGCGTGGCCCTACAGGGGCGGCGAGGGCAGCGTACTGGCCTCAGGGGACCCGTGGAGGGTCTGGGACACCATAGGGGCCGCCTACAGGAGGCACGCGGCCTGACCGTGAAGGCGGGCATAGATGTTCTTCTTGTTGGTCCTCGAAGCTTCCTCGGGGGCGACACCGTCGGCCTGGTCACCAACCCCACGGGGGTGACCCGCCGCCTAGAGTCCACCTTGGACGCCCTTCACAGTCATCCCGACGTCAACCTGAAGGCAGTGTTTGGACCTGAGCACGGAGCTAGAGGCGACATCCAGGACGCCCTGTTGGTGGAGGGCCACGTGGACGAGACCACGGGGCTGCCCGTGCACAGCCTCTACGGTGAGCACATGGCGCCGACCCCGGAGATGCTGGACGGCCTTGACACCCTGGTCTTCGATATCCAGGACTGCGGCGCCAGGTTCTACACCTACGTCTCGACGCTGACCTACTGCATGGAGGCGGCCGCCCGGGACAGCCTGGACTTGGTGGTCCTTGACAGGCCGGACCCCATCAACGGGCTCAGCGTCGAGGGCGGCACCCTGAAGCCCGGCTTCGAGTCCTTCATCGGCCTGCACCCCGTTCCATATAGGCACGGCCTCACGGTGGGGGAGCTGGCCTCCCTCATCAACACGAGAATCGGCTGCCGGCTTGAGGTTGTGGAGCTGGAGGGGTGGAGCAGGGGCATGTGGTACGACGAGACCAGCCTGCCCTGGGTTCAGCCCAGCCCCAACCTACCCACCCTGGAGACGGCCACTGTGTTTCCGGGCACGTGCCTCTTCGAGGGGGTGAACGCCGTCGAGGGCAGAGGCACCACGCGCCCCTTCGAGTACCTGGGCGCCCCATGGGTGGACGGGCGGCGGTGGGCGGACGCCATGAACGCCCTCGGGTTACCCGGCGCCAGGTTCAGGGCCTGCCACTTCACCCCCGCCTTCTGGAGGCACAGCGGCGAGAGGTGCGGCGGCCTCCAGGTCCACGTCACCGATAGGGACGCGTACAAGCCCGTGGAGACAGGCGTCCACCTACTCTCCACCCTTATTGCGCTCCAGGGGGACAGTTTCAGGTTCAACGAGCCCACCTACGACAAGAGGAGACACTTCGACCTCCTGGCCGGCACCGACAGGCTAAGGCTCAGCCTAATGGACGCCGAGCCGGTGCAGGAGATCGTGGGGGCCTGGGCGCCGGAGGTAGAGCGATTCATGAAGAGTAGGGAGAGGCACCTACTGTACGGTGAGTAAACCATGGCTAGCTACACTATAAGGGGGACCCTGGTCACGCCCTTCGAGCTGATCTCAGGGGGCCAGGTGGAGGTCACGGACGGCACCATAAGCTACGCGGGGCCCAGACGGGCGGCCGCGGGCCACGTCATCGACCACACCGCCGACCTGGTATGCCCCGGCTTCATAGACCTCCACGTCCACGGGGGAGCCGGCGTCGACACCATGGACCCCGACAAGGAGGCCCTCAGCAGGCTCTCAACTTACCTAGCTGCTGGGGGCGTCACCGGGTTCCTAGCCACCACCTACACGGCCCCCAAGGAGGAGCTGGTAGCGGCCCTCTGCAGGGTCGAGGCGGTCCAGAGGACGGGCACGCCCGGGGCTGTCATCCTCGGGGCCCACATGGAGGGGCCCTTCATCAGCGAGAAGAAGAAAGGGGCCCAGGACGGCGGCCACGTGAGGCAGGTCACAGAGATGGAGCTGGATGCCCTCTACATGGCTTCAGGGGCCACCATGAAGATCATGACCCTTGCCCCAGAGACAGGGGACGCGCTGAGGGCCGCGGAGTGGCTGGTGGAGAGGGGCGTCGTGGCCGCGGCGGGTCATACGGACGCGTCCTACGAGGAGGCGCTGCGGGCCTTCGACCGCGGTATCACGCATATAAGCCACTTCTATAACGGCATGAGAGGGCTTCATCATAGAGAGCCCGGAGTAGTAGGAGCGGGATTGACCGACGGCAGGGTCAACCTGGAGCTAGTGGCCGACGGAGTCCACGTACACCCCGCAGCCCTGAGGCTGGCCATGTTAGCCAAGGGCCCCGCCAAGATAGCCCTGGTGAGCGACTCAGTGAAGCCCGGGGGACTCCCAGACGGCGAGTACAGCTTCAGTGGCAGAGCAGTCCACGTCAAAGGCAGAAGCATCACGCTGCGGGGCGGCGTCATCGCCGGCAGCGGGATAAAGCTCAACGACGCCATCGCCACCATGGTGGAGGAGGCCGGCGTCGCCCTCACGGAGGCCGTGCAGATGGCATCCAACACCCCCGCCAGGATACTCAAGCTGACGCCCCGCAAGGGCAGGCTGGAG
>Ga0180009_10008695_pt1 | contig 10019 bp, 9 predicted proteins | sample OS_PC_MetaG_FD_123537 | JGI IMG/M metagenome (GOLD analysis project Ga0180009, IMG submission 123537) | Groundwater microbial communities from the Aspo Hard Rock Laboratory (HRL) deep subsurface site, Sweden - OS_PC_MetaG | ecosystem: Environmental > Aquatic > Deep subsurface > Groundwater... | reverse complement strand
TGGCGCACCAGCGAAATCGACCCGCGCCTATCCCCCGGCACCATCGTGCGCATTCCCGATGCTCCCGGATACTGGTTGTTGCGCAGTTGGGAATGGCTCGACCGCGGGATTGAACTCGAATTGGAAAGGCTCGCGCCCGGCCTTACAACGGCCCGCATCAGCGATCCGGGCGAGCCCTTGCCGCCGTCAGATCTGGTGATCCCGGATACGAGGTTGGCCGCAATAGAAGTTCCGGCAGACGGCAATGCCAATCCCGCTGCATCTCTGATTTTCGCAGCCGTTTCGGCCGAAAATAATGCGTGGCGCGGCGCGGCGCTGTTTGCCGTTCAAGGCACCGCGATGGTCGATCTGGGCACCAGCGGATCACAGCGCGCCATTATTGGCACACTTTTTGAACCGCTGCCCCCTTCGCGGGCTTTGCTGTTCGAGCCGGAAGGCAAGGCCGTAATCGAACTCGTCGCAGACGACATCGCCTTCACTGAAACAAGCATTGATGCCCTCGCCGCAGGAGCCAACCGTTTGCTGGTCGGCAGCGAGGTCATCCAGTTTGTGCGGGCCGCCCCGTTGGGCAACCGCCGGTGGGAATTGTCAGGATTGCTTCGCGGACGCGGCGGCACCGAGCACAGCGCGGCGCAGGGCCATCCTGCGCAAACCCTTGCCGTCCTGCTGGATAACAGTCTGGTCGCGCTCGATCAGGAGCTAGTTCCACCGCTGCCGACCACGCGAATCGCGGCAATCGGGAGAGGCGATACCGAAGCGGTGCTCGCCCCGCTCGCCAATCCCGGCCTTTCGCGCCGCCCGCCGTGCCCGGTTCACCCGCGCCAAAGGACCGATCCGGATCAGACCCGGCATTTCACCTGGACCCGGCGCGCGCGCGGGCAATGGCGCTGGGACAATGCGGTCGAGGTGCCACTGGTGGAAGAACGCGAACTTTATCAAATCGGCTACGGCCCGACCGCCGCGCCGCACGTCACATGGACGCGCAGCGAACCACAATTGTCGCTGACTCAGCCAGAAATTGCGAGCCTGCGGGACACGCACGGCAATGCCGATCTGTGGGTCAGGCAGGTCGGAACATTCGACCGCTCACCGGCGCTGTTGCTCGCGTCGCTTTAACCAAGCTCAGGAGTTCTGCATGTCCGAACCTTTTACCTTCACCTCCTCCACGCCGAACATCGGCTTACCATTGCTGATCGCAGGCCAGGCACAAAAGGAATTCTTCCTCAATCAGTCGCTTGTTATTGTGGATTCGCTTCATCGCCGCTCTGTGATAGCCTCGCAGCCTGCACCGCCGACGAATGCCGACGAAGGCGACTGCTTCCGGATCACTGCCCCTGCAACGCAGGAGTGGGTGGGTTGCGAAGATCACATTTCCATTCGGATTGGCGGCAGCTGGCACTTCATTGCACCGCGCGAAGGCATGTTCGTGTTTGACAGCGCGGCGGATCAGTTCCTGCTTTATCAATCAGGTTGGCGGGTCGCTTCTACACCTGCAATCCCGGCGTCCGGCGCCGTAATTGATGCCGAAGCGCGCGCCGCGATCAGTGAGTTGATCGATGCTCTGCGCGACATCGGGATTTTTGCGCCCGTGGCCGATTGAAAGGACCGCTTCTCACCCGCCGAACATAGTTGCATTTTTCGACTAGAGACTGCCATCGCGACATTCTTGCAACACCCTTGCGTGATTGATGGCTTGCCTCTGGCATAGGGAAAAGATAGAGACAGTCTGTGCCTCAAGTCTAATATAAAAGGGGAATCTGAGTATGCGCAAACTCGTCATTGGAATGGCGATGGCTTCGACCGCGCTGACAACGCCTGCCATGGCCCGCGACGGCCAATGGTACATTCAGGGCGATGCTGGTGCCATGATTGTCGAAGACCAGGATCTCGATATCAACGGTGTGAAAGACAATGCAGGCGTCGGCTACGACACTGGGTTCGATTTTGGTGCCGCAGTCGGCTACGACTTTGGGGTTTTCCGCCTCGAAGCCGAGACCAGCTATCGCGCTGCTATCGATCCGGAAGATGTTACCGCCGGCAGCCAGGGCCTCGCGCTCTTTCCTCCCACCGTCCCCACCTTCAATGGGAAGCGTAGTGCGTTTGGGGAAATGAATGCACTCAGCTTCATGCTGAACGGCCTAGTAGATTTCGGCGACGACGATAGCCTTCAGGCATTTCTCGGCGGCGGCATCGGTGTGGCCCGTGTGGACATGGACGCCAGCGTGGATGACAGAGGCCCCGGTGTCTGGAATGACTCCGATACGGGTTTGGCTTGGCAAATTCTTGCAGGTGTTCGTGCTCCGATCAGCGACTCGTGGGATATTGGCCTGAAGTATCGTTACTTCAATGCGCCAGACATTGGCCTCGTCGACCCGTTGGGGCGTAACCTCGATACCGAACTTGTCACGCACTCGTTGATGGGGTCGATCACCTATAATTTCGGTGGTGAAGAACCTGTTGTCGCGCCAGTGGCACCTCCCCCGCCACCGCCACCGCCACCGCCACCGCCGCCGCCGCCGCCTCCGCCCCCGCCGCCACCGCCACCACCGGTGCCGTGCAACACGGGCCCGTACATCGTGTTCTTCGACTTTGATCAGTCGGACATCACGGCTGAGGCTGCAACTATCCTTAACAGCGCCGTCACAGCCTACGCCAATTGTGGTTCGGCAAACGTGATGTTGGCGGGTCACACTGACCGTGCGGGTAGCGTCAAGTACAACATCGGCTTGGCTGAACGTCGTAACGCATCGGTTCGCAGCTACCTGAACGGTCGCGGCATCCCTGATGGCCGCATTGCCGGTGAAGCGTTTGGCGAATCTCAGCCGCGCGTCCCGACCGCCGACGGTGTGCGCGAAGCGCAGAACCGCCGCGTGAAAGTGACCTATGGCCCGGGTTCGGGCATGTAAGTCACCCCACTAAGGGTATTGAAGAGGGGCTGGAGCAATCCAGCCCCTTTTTTGTTGGGGTCTCGTCAAATGAGTGTCGTTGAAGTGACGAGACCTTGCGCACTCAGGGTCGCCATAGCGAGATCCTGCCTTGTGCTGACATCACAAGTTCGATCGGGGATCCGCTGTGTGGTTAAGTCGCCGACGGTAGCTCCACTCCGGCTAGGATCACATGATTGGCGCGTCATCTGCTCGGCGATCTTGCTTCCTAACCTGGAGCATATTTCAGCCAAGTGGAAGCAGCTGGCTACTCAGAAAACGCAGTGCTTCAGAGACATGAAGTGTTGATTCTGATGAGGTCAGGATGGAATCTTTTCCGCAGGTCCGGTCATCCCGGTTCACCGTTTTGTGACGGTAAGCCCGATGGCAAGGCGCGAAGTGAAGCCTCAGGCTAGCCAACGCCGCAACGCAGTCTAGCAGGGCTCCCAGATGCAACCGCTTGGTGGCGAGCAGAATCCGCCATCCGTAACATCTTGGCCTGCACCTGATTGCTATACCTCGGAACGATCGGGAAGCACTCCCCGTTCTGGTGTCGGCACTGACTCGCCCATTGCTGCCCGGGCGCGCTGCGCGATGGTCGCTTCGGCAACTGGTAGCGCGCGGTAAGCGTAGATCAGCAGAATGAGCGATATCGGTGCCACCGCGATCAGCGAAAGAACGCCCATCCGCATGCTTCCGGTCAACTCTGAAATCTGTCCGACCATGTAAGGCCCAATCGCGAGGCCAACCAGCGTGGTCGCAAGAAAGAATGAGGCCGTCGCAGTACCTCGCATCCGCGGGAGAACCAGATCCTGCGTGGTCGCCGCCGCCGCCCCCAGAGCGGTCGCAGCGAACAGGCCGGCGAGGAAATTCATCACATAGAACAGCGCCGCGTTCTCTGTGGTGAATCCAACCCATATCGGGATCACCGGGGCGATAATGCCGAACATGATGACAAGAATGCGTCCCGATGGATTGCGGACACGCAGCCAGTCAGACATGCGCCCGCCCAGAATCACCCCAAGAAATCCGGACACAGCCCCGCTGCCACCGAGCACGAAGGCGAGCTCCTCCTTTGGCAGTTTGAGCACAGTCTCCGCATATGGCGCTGACCAGAACGCCAACGCGTATGCTCCGAGCGAGACCAGCCCATATCCCAGAGCCGTGCAAATGAAGGCCGGCGTACCCCAGATCAGGCTGAAGGTAGCAGGATCGTGGCGCCGGAGCGTCGCAGCCCAGGAAAACACCGCATAATAGCCGAACGCCATGGCTGACCATTGTGGCAAATTGTTAGTCAGCTTGGTCATGATTACCGCAAGGATGACCATGGCAGCCGCCATCGCCAGATTGATCAGCACCGCCATTGGGCCACGGCGCATGGCATGGATCAATGTAAACGGCGGGAGTAGCATCGAAAGGTCGGTGAAGAAATCAAACAACGGATGGCGGCCGCTCGCATTTTCTTCGGGCGGTCGCGCAGGTTCGCGCAGCGACGCCACCCACAGCGCAAGCAGCAGGCCGGGCAGGCCTACCGCCATGAAGGCGGCCTGCCAGCCAACCAACCCACCGATTCCGCCACCCGGATAGGCCGCGTCCCAGACCTGCGAAATCTTGGCGCCAATAAAAAGGGAGACCCCTCCGCCAAGATACAGGCCGGAAGAATAGATTGCCAATGCAGTAGCGCGCTGGCGGGTGGGAAAATAATCTGAGATCAGCGAATATGCGGTCGGGCTTGCGGTTGCTTCGCCAACCCCCACCCCCATCCGTGCCAGTGACAACGTAAAATAATTGCGCGCAAGCCCGGATAGCGCGGTCATGGTTGACCACAGAACCAAACCGATAGTCAGCAGACGCACGCGATGCCAACGGTCCGCCAGCCGGCCCAATGGCACACCAAACAACGCATAGAACACCGCAAAGGCAGCCCCACCCAGGAAACCCAGCTGTCCATCGGTCAGGTCGAGGTCGCGCTTGATATCGACAGCGAGGATCGAGAGGATCTGCCGATCGATGAAATTGAGGATATAGACCACAACCAACACGCCCAGGACATACCAGCTATATGCGGACGCTGGCGCATCCTCACGGGCCTGCGCCGCAGTTGCTTCCTCGCTCAAGAATGATCCCCTATCGGTATGGTCTGGTTAAAGGTCAGCCAGAAGGCTGCCGTCAGGCGTTATAGGCTGTGCTATCGACTATTCCGGCTTCGGCAAAACCCTTTTTCCGTAAACGGCACGAATCGCACAATCCGCACGCCGTGCCATCGGGCGTTGGATCGTAGCACGACCAGCTCCATGCCGGGTCAAGTCCGAGCCGTGCGCATTCGCGGGCGATATCGGCCTTGGTCATGTGCTGGAGCGGGGCGTGGATCGTGAAGGGCGCGCCCTCAACCCCGGCCTTGGTGCCGAGCCGCGCCGTTTCGGTAAAGCTGGCGATGAATTCGGGCCGGCAATCGGGGTAGCCGGAATAGTCGAGCGCATTGACCCCGATGAACACGTCGCGCGCGCCCGCCGCTTCGGCACAGGCTGTGGTCAGCGCGAGAAACACGAGATTGCGCGCAGGCACATAGGTGACCGGAATATCGTGTCCCACCCCGCCTTTAGGCACATCAATGGCATCCGTTAGCGCCGATCCGCCAAACGCGCGCAGATCAAGCGTAATGCAGGTCTGACGTGCCAAGCCCAGCCGCTCGGCAATCCGCGCCGCGGATTCCAGCTCCAACCGGTGGCGCTGGCCATAATCCACCGACAGCGCGTGAATCGCAAAACCGCGTTCCTGCGCCAGTGCGGCGGTCACCATCGAATCCAGCCCGCCGGATAACAGCACCACAGCAATCGGCTGCACGGAATTGTCTTGAGAACCAGTCATGCCGCGCCCCTAACATGGGTGCGCGCAAACGCAATCCGGCCTGCTCAACAGCTACCGGTGCGGCGCGCCTCAGCGACCAGCTGAAACGGCATTCCATCATGAATGCCCTGGCTTTCGATCTGCACCAGCGCCCCGGTTTCGCGGCGAATGCTGGTGCGGCCATAGCCATTGCCCGGACAGGTGTATTGCACCGTGACACGCGCGGCTCCATCTTCCACTACGAATTGATTGCAGCCATTTTCCTGGTGCATGATCTGGATCAGCTCCGCCCCTGACCTCAGGCAGATTTTGCGGTCAGGCGCGCCATCGCGCTGTTTAATCGTCCATTCGCCCTTGGTCAGCGTGCCCAGCATGGCCAGACCCTTTCCCTGCGCCAGCCCCGGCGCGGCCAGCCACAGCGCCGCTCCAGCCGCGAGACTGCCAAGCGCAAACGCGCGCATCCGGCTGATCGAAATGAGCTTCATAATTCCCTCAATAGCCGCTGTTAGCTTAACCACGGATGGCACAATTTAGGCCTTCGCGCACAATATAGCGAATTTTTGACTGGCTGTCAGACGGCCAGCGCAAAGGCGCGCGAACAAAACGCGCAGTCAACCACGATAATGCCGTCGTCATTGCGCATCTCCTGCTGCTCCTCGGGCGGAAAGCGAGCGATAATCGCAGCGTAATGTTCGCTGCTGCACCGGCACCCGCGCGAAAGTGCCGCCCCAGTCTGCACGCGCACTTCGTCTTCCTCGTGGAATAATCGCCAGATAATCGCTTCGAGCGACAGCGCGGGATCGAGCAATTCGTCATGGCTGATGGTTCCGGCCAGCACCGCGACATGTTCCCAATCGGGATGGTCAAGCCGCACGTGCAGCCGTTCGCGCCCTTCCTCGCCATCGGCCAGGTGCTGCACCAGCAGCCCGGCGGCAGCACGGCCCTTGGCCCCGGCACGGCTGGCCACGCGGATTAGTGTCGGGATCTGTTCGGATTGGCTGAAATAGCTCTCACATGCTTCAGCTAGGCTCGCACCTTCCAGCGGCACGATCCCCTGATACCGCTGATTGCCCTCAGTCTCGAAGGTGATGGCAAGGTAGCCTTCGCCGAACAGAGCCTCAAGCGTGGGGTTAGCCCCAAGGCGTTCAAGCCGCTCTCCATCGAAATCGACATAGCCGCGCACCGCGCCCGCGCGGTAATCGCACACCAGCAGTTTCACGATCCCGCCGCTGGTCTGCGCCTGGATCGTCATCTGCGCAGTTTCGCCTTGAGCAATCCGCCCATCAGTGCGCCCAGCACCAGCGCTTCGCCCAGCAGATGCGTGATCGGCGCAGGGTAATCATGCGCCGACAGCACCGCATCGAGCACACTGTCCATCCGCACCACCCGCCCGCGCGCACTGCGGTCAGGGAGGGTGAAACCCATCAGCTTGTCGGAAAAGGTCTCGGTCATTGCGGTCATATCAGCCATGGCGGCGCATATGGGGATTGCGAGCAGCCGGGCCAAGACCCCCGCCGACAGGCTCAACTGCCGCCGATGCGTCCGAAACTCCACAGCAGCACCGATTTTTGCGCGTGGATGCGGTTTTCCGCTTCATCGAAGACGACAGATTGCGGGCCTTCGAACACATCCTCGCTGACTTCATCGCCAACGTGTGCGGGCAGGCAGTGGAGGAACACCGCGTCGGGCTTTGCCGTAGCCATCAGCGCAGCGTTGATCTGAAACGGCGCCATCGCGGATTTCTTTTCCGCCGCATCAGCCTGCCCCATCGAAATCCACGTATCGGTGACCAGCACATCGGCCCCGCACGCAGCAGCTTGCGCATCCTGCGTCAGCGTCACCATCGCCCCGCCTGCCCGCGCCATGGCAACGAAGGTCGGATCGGGTTCATACCCCGCAGGTGTCGCCACCCGCACGTTGAACTTGAACAGGCCTGCCGCCTCGAGGATCGAATGCAGCACGTTATTGCCATCGCCAAACCACGCAACCTCCAGCCCGGGCAGCGCCTTGCCATGTTCGATCATGGTCAGCAGATCGGCGACGATCTGACAGGGATGCGATTTGTCGGTCAGGCCGTTGATCACCGGCACGGTCGCGTGGCGCGCCATTTCCTCGATCTTGGCATGATCGTCGGTGCGCAGCATGATGGCATCGACCATCCGGCTCAGTACCCGCGCGGTATCGGCGATACTCTCGCCGCGCCCCAGCTGGCTGGAGGCCGAATCGAGGATCAGCACGCTGCCGCCCAGCTGCCGCATCGCGATGTCAAAGCTGACACGGGTGCGGGTCGAATTCTTCTCGAACACCAGGCCCAGCACATGGCCCGCCAGCGGCGCATCGGCATCGGCTGCGCCCTTGGGTCGCCCCGCGCGCGCGGCCTTGCGGTCAATCGCATCAGCAATCATCGCGGCGACATCATCCGCCCCGGCATCCGTCAAATCGAGGAAGTGGCGGCCTTGCTTTTGTGCCCCCATCACGCGGGCTCCGGCACAGTAAAGCTGGCCGCTCCGGCTGACAGCTTGTCGAAGAATTCGTCGATCTCGGCATCACCTACCACCAGCGGCGGGATGATGCGGATGGTGTTGTCGCCCGCCGCCACGGTCAGCAGCTGGTGATGATCGCGCAGGTGGACAAAGAACGGGCGGCTTTCCACGGTCATCTTGAGGCCGAGCATCAGCCCCTTTCCGCGCACCAGTTCGAACAGGTTGGGATAGTTGCCGATAAACTGTTCGAGCCGGGTACGCAGCCGCTCGCCCTTTTCGCGCACTGAAGCGAGGAATGCTTCATTGGCGACCGCTTCCATCACCGCCGTCCCCGCCGCCATCGCCAGCGGATTGCCGCCATAGGTCGATCCGTGGGTGCCCAGGGTCATGCCACGCGCGGCCTTTTCGGTGGCGATGCAAGCGCCCAGCGGGAACCCGCCGCCGATGCCCTTGGCGGTCGCCATGATGTCGGGCGTAATCCCGTAATGTTCGTGGGCATACAGCTTGCCCGTGCGCGCGACGCCGCATTGCACTTCATCAAGGATCAGCATCAGATCATGCTCATCTGCCAGCGCGCGCAGGCCCGCCATGAATGCCTGCGATGCGGGACGAATCCCGCCCTCGCCCTGAATTGGTTCGACCATGATGCCCGCAGTGTGCGGCCCGATCAGCGCCCTTGCCGCTTCAAGATCGTCGAACGGGGCATATTTGAACCCTTCGAGCAGCGGCGAAAATCCGTGGTGCATCTTGGTCTGGTTGGATGCACTGATGGTCGCCATCGTGCGCCCGTGGAAAGCGTTGTGGAAGGTGATGATCTCAAACCGGCTGGCATCGCCCGCATCGCCTGCGTTCTGGTGATAGGCGCGCGCGGTCTTGATCGCGGTCTCCACCGCCTCGGCACCCGAATTGGTGAAGAACACAGTGTCGCCAAAGGTATTGTCGACCAGCATTTGCGCCAGCCGCTCACCCTGCGGGCTGCCGTAGAGGTTGGAAACGTGCATCAGCGTAGCGGCTTGTTGCTGGATCGCACCGATCAGCCCTTCATGCGAGTGGCCGAGCAGGTTGACCGCGATGCCGCTCGCAAAATCAAGGTAACGCGTGCCGTCCTCGTCAATCAGGTGGCAATGCTCCCCTCGCACGGGCCGCACGCCGCAACGCGGATAGACGGGCATAAGCGGGGTGATCGACATGGGCAAATTCCTGAATTGAGAAACAACAAGGTCTGAAACACAAATGGCGGCCCCCGAAGAGCCGCCATCTGCAATTGACTAGTCCTGTGCGAACCCGCGGTCAAACCGGGCGGGGCGCAAGGCGTTTTTGGTCAGCCTTCGTGCGGCGAAAGGTTGACGGCCGAGTGCTTGCCCCGTCGGTCAACTTCGAGATCGAACTGATAGCGTTCGCCTTCGTTCAGGGCTGAAAGTCCCGAACGTTCAACCGCACTGATGTGCACGAACGCATCGGGTTGGCCATCATCACGGACGAGGAAGCCGAAGCCCTTCATCGCGTTGAAGAACTTGACCGTGCCGGTCACGCGTTCACCCGTCAGCTCGCGCGAAGGAGCCGCAGGCTTGGCCGCCACGGCAATGACATCGCCAACGACCTGAAGATCCTGAGCGGAAACCTTTCCGCCGCGATCAACGAGGTTGTATTGCAGTTCCTGCCCTTCAGCGAGGCCTTCAAGCCCGGCACGTTCCACAGCGCTGATATGAACGAAAATGTCTTCGCCGCCACCTTCCTGCTGGATGAAGCCAAAGCCTTTCTGGAC
>Ga0180009_10008694_pt1 | contig 10020 bp, 8 predicted proteins | sample OS_PC_MetaG_FD_123537 | JGI IMG/M metagenome (GOLD analysis project Ga0180009, IMG submission 123537) | Groundwater microbial communities from the Aspo Hard Rock Laboratory (HRL) deep subsurface site, Sweden - OS_PC_MetaG | ecosystem: Environmental > Aquatic > Deep subsurface > Groundwater... | reverse complement strand
GATCTGATGGTAGAGATCGTTTCCAGGACAGCAGGCAAAGCCCAGTTCAAGTATTGCGAAAATATTGATGAAGCTGCATTTGATGTCTCATTCCCCGGGTTTTACACACCAAAGAAAGACCCGGCAGTCTTTATGGCTGACTATACCAGAAGTCCAGGGGTCTTCTCCTTTTCCGAAAATCTTTTTTTTGACCACCCCAACCCGTCGCAGCCCTTTGATTCCACTGATCCGATCCCCTATTATGTCAGGGGGCCGGATGCCGACCTCACGCTAAAGGTGAAGATTCAACTTGAAAAAAAGAATTTCGGAAAAACTATCCGGTCAGGCAACCTGTTTCTCATGCCGGTGGCCTTCAATCTTGCCATGTGGAAGGAGGCCAAGGACAGACGCAGCCGGTTTGTGGGTGCCCCCCTGATGGGGTATGCGATTTACGGAACGACACCGGGAGCATATGCAGGTCCTGTGCCCCTGGCTTTCGGAACCCGGAAAAACACGGGTGATAAAGAGGGACCCGGCCTTGATCCGGATGCACCCAAAAGCCTGAATCCAGCTCATCCAAAAGTTGCACAGCTCATTAAAGAATGGATAAGCGTGGCCGAGCCTCCCTCCAATGCCACCCACGGAAATAACTTTCATTTTTCAAACCAGGGGGTTGCCATTGGTCAGGGGAAAGGTTTTACCGCTGAATCCCGCCATGAAAGCGGGCAGTTTGACCCGGTTTTTCTGTGGAAATACAAGCGTCGCCTGGATTCGGTAAACCATTGCACCCTGGAAGAGTATGTGATCGCCAAACTCAAAAATCTGTCCATTGAGCACTGCAAAGGCCGCTATAGGGCCGGGGATGATCAACACTCCCCAAACGAACCGCCGCCTGAAGCGGGCCTGATCATTCCAAACCTGATCGGGAAAAAAGCCAGTGAAGCAAAGGCAACATTAATCGACAAAGGATTCAAGGTAACGCTGCTGGCAGGCAAACCTGCCCCGACCCATGAGCAAGCCTTTACCGTTACCCATACACGTCCTCAACCCGGGACGGTTCAAAAAAAAGGGGAAACCGTTGAAATAACCGTTTTTGTTGATTACGCACCAACCGTTAAAATTCCGGCTGTTGCGGGTTTAACCACTGTTGAAGCCAGGAAACGGCTCCAGGATGCAGGCTTTAACGTCAGCTTGAAAACCCGGGGGAATTCGCCTGATCCCGACACGGCGTTCAAAGCCATGGGCACCGATCCCAAGGTCGACATGGCTGTGCCCAAAGGATCGACCATCACCCTGATCAGTTTTGGTCCCTACAAGGAAAGGGTAGAAATGCCGCTGCTTTTAGGGCTCAAAATTTCCCAGGCTGAACTGGAACTGGAAAAACTGGGTCTGGAGGTTTATTCCTCTCCAGGTGATGCGGCATCGACAAAGCAAGATGAAGGCCTGGTCACGGCCCAAGACCCTGCAGCCGGTAAAACCGTCTCTCCAAGATCCAAAATCAAGTTAACTTATTATGATAAATATGTGTGGGAAGGGTCCATGCCGGATCTGACCGGACTTACGGTGGAAAAAGCCAAAAAAATCCTGGAGGCGAACAAGGTCCGCATCTATGCGAATTCCGGAATTCCCGCTTCCGCCACCCTCCAGGTGAATACCATCTATAAACAGTCGCTGCCGAAAAACAGTGCGGTCCGGGAAGGAGACTATGTCACCGTCACAATTTACAGCAAAACCAAAGAACAATGGGTGGCGGCAACGGATTGCCTGAAGTATCCCGGCACCGAAGCGTTCTGGAACGAAAAAACCAATACGACCGGCTGCAGGTGCAAAACAGGTTATGTTTTGAGGAATGACAAAAGCGGATGCGATAAAAAGGCAGAACCGACTCCATTGCCGGCAGTTGTGAAACACCCGGCTAAAACCCAAGAGCCTGTTAAGCCGTCAATTCCTGTCAATACCGGCAGCAAAACAACACCCCCGACGGAAAACAATACAGAGCCCAATGAAATCCAGTTGTCCGCAACTGCCTGTGAAAGGATAAAAAACCCCGGCATGCCGATTGATAAGGCAACCCGGGACAGAACGGCAGATGAGACAAAATCGGCATTTAAACACCTTTTCACGCCGATTTTCACCTCCATTTACGGGGAACGCAGCCAGGATCCGTGGAAAATGCAGGTGCTTTACAGAACCCATAAAAACAGCACGCGCACGGTAACTGCGATACATGTTCAAGTCCAATACAAGACCACTCCCAAAGATTATCAAACCGAGGAGGCCATTAGTTTGGGTTTTTACTTTAATGATGTTGATCCGTCTGCTGCTGAATATGATGCGGCTGCTTTTATAAAAAAAGTCAAAAGCTATAAAGGGGAGATTCAATCGCTTGACGGCATGCCGGTATACGCCAATCCGGACAGACGGACATGGACCTGGGCAACCCCTGACACACGGATGCTGATCGTGGTGAGAGGTGTTGACAAAAACAAAGATTACCTGGATTTTGCAAAGAAAGTGCATCAACACCTTAAAACCCGGGGCCTTTATGATATCAGATCAAAATTGCCTTGCTGGTAAACCGGGAAAAAAAAGGAAACACTGTGAAAAAAACAATTAAAACTAATTCATGCGCAAGATTTCGTATTCTGCTGCTCATATTTTTTATCCCCCTGCTTTTTACCGTGAACAGCCTTGCTGCTGAACTGACCGGCACAGTCACACTCGTTAAAGGCAGCGTGGTTACCATTCAGCTGACCGGTGACAGCATGCCGGCCATCGGTGATACAGCAACCCTTTTTCTTGAACATGCCGTGCTCGGACAGATGAGTATCGGCACCTGGAAAGTAACAAAAGTGGATTTCCCAATTATTTCAGCCATAAAAGTCGATGCCACAGGGGATGCAAAGGAAGGTGTCAAGGCTGTTATTCAGGCACCCAATCCCCGTCCGGCTGATATTAAAAAAGATTCCATTGCGAGACCGGATCCTGTCAAAGGCCCCTTTGACACTGCCTTGATGGATGCCGCAGAAAAAGGCAGCCTGAACGATCTCAGACAGGCAATTCGAAACGGAGCAAACCTGAATGCCGCCAGGGATACGGGTGCCTTTGCCCTGGCCCTGGCAACCCTCGGCAATCACAGGGACGTTGTGGCCGAACTCTTGAAATCCGGTGCCGATCCCAATCTTGAGGATGCTGAAGGGAGAACAGCCTTAGGGCTTGCTGCATTAAAGGGACATGATATTATTGTTCGACTCCTGGTTGAAAAAGGTGCTGGTATCAATTACCGGATTCATTCGGAAAAAGGTGAATTCGAAGCCGGTTCCACTGCCCTGTGCATGGCGGCCAAAAAAAACCGCGAAAAAACAGTTGAACTGTTGCTCGCCCTGGGTGCAGACCCATTAATTGAAGACAAAAAAGGAATCTCTGCATTGGGGTATGCGGTTCAAAGCCGGTGGCCGGAAATGGTAACCCTGCTGTTGGATAAAGGCATTTTGCCGAAGCAGTCCGTTTTAACAGGTATCACTCCGCTTCATATTGCAGCAGAGTCATTTGCGCCATGGGATATTTGTGCACTGCTCATTGCTGCCGGTGCCGATATGAACGCCAGGACCAAAAACACGGACCGTCTGCCCGTCTTCTATCATGGTGTGACGCCGTTAATCATTGCTTCGGGAAATATCCATGAAGACCTGGTCTTTTTTTTGCTCCTTGCCGGTGCCGACCCTTCAATAAAAAGTGCTGCAGGCAACACCGCCCTGGATGAAATCAGGATCACAAAAAAAGAAAAACTGGAAAGAAAAAAAAAGCCGTCCGACTCTGAATTAAATGAAATGGCCCTGATTGAAAAAGCGCTCACGGATATTGAATGGGGAAAACAAAAAGCACGGGACTATTTCCGGGAAAAAATCATTGAGACTGTTAAAGACAATGATATGAATACGCTTCTGGCACTGGATGCCATTGGATTTGATCTGGGCAGCAACCTAAAAGACAAAGGAGAACTGCTTATCCGCGCCCTGGAAGATGGGAATCTTAAAATGGCCGAACTCCTGTTAAAACACGGTGCAGATCCCCTTACAAAAGGAGATGAAGGGCGGACACCTTTTTTAATGGCGGTTTATAAAGGCTATCTTGATCTTGCAAAAAAGTTCCATGAAAAAGGGGCGGATCCCAATGATATACCGTGGGGGATGCCGTTCGGCACCCTGCAGCTTGCCTATGAAGAATCAAAAGGAGACCGCAGGGAAATCATTCCCTATCTGATCGGTATTGGTGCAGATGTCAACTGGCAGGATAAAAATGGAGAGACGCCCCTGCACCTGGCTGCAAAAAAAGGGGATGCCTGGTTTTTTGAACTCCTGATCAAAAACGGCGCCAATCCAAGATTAAAAAATGAAGATGGAGAAAGCGCCTTTGACCTTGCCCCGAAAGACAGTCAACCGGCCTTTATCAAAATCCAAAAAACGGTCTGGCCACCCAAATCCGAGATTTATAAACTCACTGAAGAAGCCCTTGAAACTGCAAAAAAAAACAAGGACTGGTGGCGATATGAACAAACAGCTCAAGAACTTATCAAAAGTAATGATCCCAAAGGATTTTATGCCATGGGCCTTATGTATCATGATGGTGCAGGAAAAGACATGGATTATAAAAAAGCACTGGATTATTTCAACCAGGGCGCACGCATAGCTATCGGGGACAAGGACCTGTTTTATATGCTGGGCGTATACCATGAATTCGGACTGGCAGGACTTGCCACAGATTACCCGAAAGCGGTCCAGTGGTATGAGAAAGCCATCAAAAAAGGGTCACTTGAGGCAGGTTACCGAATGGGAAAAATGGCGTTGGACGGTAAAGGAATGAAAAAAGAATCCTATAAGGCATTTGTGCATATCCAGAGTTCAGCCGTCCAGTGCCAGGGCTATCCTGAAGCCGTCCATCTGCTGGGATATTTGTATGACACCGGCAGGGGGGTTGCCAAAGACCCTGAAACGGCGAAAACCTTGTATGAGGCTGCGATCAAGCTGGGATTCGATAAAAACAAGGCCATGGAAAACACAATGGATCTAAATCCGGCCGAAACCAATCAAAAAATTGCTCAGGCCTACTCAAAGTTGAAAAACGGGAAGGATGACGCAAGTTTTGCATTTATTCAAGCGCTATCGCAAAAAGGAAATACCAGGGCGCAGCATTACCTGGGGGTTATCTATTTCTACGGCACAGGAAGCAGGGCGGTGGATTATAAATCCGCTTTAACCTGGTTCCACAAGGCTGCCGAGCAAGGCTTCGCCACTGCTCAGGATTTCCTGGGGTATATGTATGAAAAAGGCCTGGGTACATCAACAGATCCGGGAAAATCTTTGCTGTGGTATCTGGAAGGCGCAAAAAACGGGAACACCCATGCACAGTATATACTGGGTGTCAAATTTCTCAAAGGCCAGGACGGGATATCCCAAAACGATAAAACCGCCATGAATTATTTTCGTGATGCCGCTGAAAAAGGCCATGCATCTGCCCAGGATTATCTGGGCTGGATGTACGAGACCGGAAAAGGAGTGGCGGTAAATCATACTGAAGCCGTGACATGGTATGCAAAAGCGGCAGACCAGGGTCATGCCGTTGCCCAGAACAGCCTGGGCCAAATGTATGAAAATGGTCGCGGGGTGAAAAAAAGTCTGGCCAAGGCAAAAGAATGGTATAAAAAAGCAGCTGATCAAGGGGATGAAACAGCGAAAAAAAACCTGGCCCGGCTTCAATGACAATACCCTTTAAGCCTGGTAAACATTAACGGCCTGATGTCAAAAAATGTCGGGTATTGAAAGAGATGGTTTTTTATGTTGAAAGTATCTTTCTGGGGTAATATTTTATTGATTTTCTTGTTTTGGTTTGCCAGTATTCTTAGCATAACGCCTGCTTATAATCATTTTGTCCAATATGCAGATCAAGGCGTTACATTGCCGTTGCCGACTCTGGTTGTGCTAAAACATCGCATGCTTTCTTTTATTATTCCTGCTGCCTGGAGCACCTTTTTATTTTTCATTCATTTAAAATTTAAAAAAAAGAGGACCTCCCTCCCTGATAGACAACTTCTTTCGCTTACGGTCTTAACACTGTGCATCGGGTTGGGGATGCTTGTGATTTTCATATTTTCAGGCATGTTGCCCTTTTTAAAAATAGGGTCCCCTATTCATTAGAATTCATTCCTATGAATATTTTGTTTCTGCTTGACAATTAGTATGGGAAAAAATAACTTCGTGTTAATCAGGCAAGGGTGTGAAACCGGGACTTGAGTTATTATCAGCAAAGGAACCCGGCCATTTTTTTTGAGGTGCTGAATAAAACTTGATAGGAAAAATTATTTTTAAAAACATAACTCAAATTATTCCTCACAGAAATCCGATGCTCATGATAGACGGTTACCAGAAAATAGACAATGACAATGGATTTTCAGAAAAAACTTTTCAAGAAGGCGACTATGGCTGTAAAGATGGGATTGTCATTGACAGCATTCTTATTGAATGCGTTGCCCAAACAGTTGCTGCCCATTACGGTTATCAATCATTATTAAAAAAGGAGAAAGCTGCCGGCATCGGCATGCTGGTTAGTGTGGACTCATTTGATTTTTATCATCCGGTAGTGGAAAAATCAAAAATTGATATTGTCATTTCAAAAACTGACAGAATAGGCGCATTTAAACTATTCAAGGGAGAAATCCGACTGCAAGACAAGATAGTGGCGTCAGGAAATATAAAAGTTTTCAATCCTGAAAAAGAGGTTGTATAATCCATGATAGCCAAAATCACTGCTATTTTTCTTATTCTGACATCTGTGATTTTATTTGCAGTTACACCCCTGTTTGCAATAACGTCACCCCCAGTTTCCGATAACCAATTAAGCCTGCTCCTGGAAACTATCGAAAAAAATTTTTCTAAAATTAAGACGTTAAGAACCCTTTTAACCCAGGAAAAAAATATTGCCTTGTTTTCAGAAACCGTCATTTCCACTGGATTTTGTGTTTTTAAATCCCCGGATAAATTACGGCTGGAATTTTTAGAACCCTTCAAATCATCCTTGATTGTAAATGGCAATCAAGTTTTTAAATATGAATTTTTTAACGGCAGGTGGCAAAAGCTGGAGACCGGGGATAAAGAAATGATGCTTTTAATTATGGAGAATATCACTTCCTGGTTAAAAGGCAGATTTAAAAATCCTGACCTTTATAAAATCAGTGTATTTAAAAACAAAAACATAACGGTTTTACTTACGCCGAAAGCCGATGAATTCAAAAAATTTATCAGCTCATTTGAGTTGGGGTTAAACAGTGAAATGAACGGGCTGGAATATATTATCATCAATGAAACAAAAAATAATTTCACAAAAATACGATTTCACAATGATGACATCAATAAAGAAATTCCGGATACCGTCTTTGATGGAAGCAACGACAAACCAAGCCCTGTTTCACAATGGTAACCCCTCTATTTTCCATATGTTATAAAAAAAACTTCTTTTTTGTTTTATGCTGTGCTGTTTCAATTATCATAGGGTCAGGATGCGGCCTGTACAAAACTAGGCACATTAAGACAACAGATCTAAAACTTAAAAATGATATCAATGACAGCATCATTGATTTATATCCAGACCGATTCAAAGCAATTCATCGCGTAATCCTTACCCTTTCAGGAAAAAATTATGTCTTGAACGGATATCTGTCTGTTGACAGGCCAAACCGGGAAATTAATTTAATTGCGCAAAATGATCTTGGCGGAATTATTTTTGATGTTCATTTTATTAAAAATGTTGAAACATCCATCCGAATTACTGCAAATATGATTAAAAAAAAATGGCTGGAAACTTCCGTATTAAGAGATCTTGAAACGATTTACCTTAAGGAACCCTTTTCATCACCAACTCTTTTTTCTGATCAGCATGGCGCTCTTATCTTATCTGAAAAACAAGGTCAGATAACCCACGAATTGATCTATAAAAAAATCAACTCGCCTGAGTACTACCAGCTGGCTGAAATCAGACATCTGAAAAACCGGCGCTGCATTTATGCCGTTAATTTAAAATACGGCAGCGCCCATAATAATCTTTATCCTGAAATTATTTTTGTTAGAGACACAAAAATGAACTACACGTTACAGATTACTGTCCAGTACTTTATGGAATGATGGATAAGTGGAATTTAACAACCCCCAACAGGGAGAACATGGTTTAACAATGAGTTTATATAATGATTTAAAAACTTCAGAAATATCTGTTTTGAAAAAAACTTCCCAACATATTTCAGCGGTTTTTTGTTTTAAAAAAGAACTTGATCTTTTTAACGGTCACTTTCCGGGGAATCCGATTTTACCGGGTATTTTTCAGGTTGAAATGGTTAAGTATGCAATGGAAAAAACCTTTGATACCGGTTTTTATATCAAGTCAGTCAAAAAAACCAAATTTTCCAATCTGATACATCCGGGAGAAACTGTCTGTATCGATATCACGGCAAACAAAGAAGAAAACAGCCGGTTCAATGTAAGAGCCATTCTGCGGGTGGGTGATACAATTGCAGGAAAAATAAACATGGTCATTACTGAAAAATGAATATCAAAAAAAATTATTGCTTTTCTTTTAACAACTCATCAATCGTATTATAGACATCTTCCAAGGTCCTTATGGATCTTGCCTGCTCTTCATCAATCCTTACACCCAGCTGCTTGTCAACCATCACAATGAGATCGACAGCATCCAGGCTGTCAAGGCCGATATCTTCATATAACAATGATTCCGGCTTTAAGAGGTCTGCATCAATTTCAAATTCTTCTTCCAGCACCTGATTTACGATCTCTATAATTTTGTTCATCAAAAAAACGATACTCCCTGTAAAAAATCCAGCATATAATTCTTAATCAATCCAATTTTAAAAATACTGACCAATTGCGAATACAATAGTATTCTGTCCCCTGTTCGATGAACCAATCCCTGCGTTGGAAATATGATGCATTCTAAACGAGATAAATCGATTCTGGTTTTTTTCTCCTTTGAATTCAATACCGATTCCCGCCTGGGGATTAAAATTAATTCGATACCCCTGACCTTTAACGCGGTAATCGGTATATATAACACCTATCCCGGCTTCAAGATACGGTTTGATCCGGTTTGTCTCAAACCTGTCCAGATATATCAAAGCCAGCATCCCTGTATTTGCGATAACCTTCACGTCACCATCATCAAGCAAAGCACTGCCCACTGAACCTTCCACTTTAAACCTGAGGTTATCCGGTGCTTTATGCTTCCAGATCTCTTCATAATCATACAGCCTGAACAAAGATATCTGTGAAAAAAAGGCCCCATCCGAAGGATCATAGGTATACCCGGCGTTCAGGGAAATTCCGGATCGGGCAGGAATGTATCCTTCATCGCTTTGGGCAAACAAGAGGATTGGGTAACAAAAAATTACCAGGGCTGATATCAATAAACACAGCATCTCTTTTTTTTGAAATATCCACTTCTGTCTGTCTGAAACAACCGCCATTAACCTACATCCCCCTATTCGCACAAATAGGAAATAATGTTCGCATCACTGAGCATAAAAACAACAGCCCTGGCAAGAGCGCCATCGGCGGCATTATATAAATATCCGGAAGGGACTTCTACTTCAAACGTCTTCTCATAATCATTACCTGTCTTCACGTGGAGATGGAGATATCCCCGGAACCCCCAGCCTCCGGTGGTTACTTTTGTTGATAGCACAGCAAGAGTCATTGATTTTTCAGCACTATTTGAGACTTTTCCACCACGCTTCGTTAATTCCCGATCAGTAATGGATATCGCAATGTCGGTCCACTTATTTAAGTCAGCATAGAACTTGTGACCCATATTTTGAGCAAAAAGCACCTGTTCTGTATCACTCTGTCCATTGATCAATGAGACCGACTTCTGGGTTGAGAACTCAGGGATTTTTACCATGTCAAATCGACTCATCTTAGGAGTATGCATGTGGGTACACCCTGAAACAAAAAGGACCGCAGTGAAAACCATAACTAACAT
>Ga0180009_10008693_pt1 | contig 10021 bp, 8 predicted proteins | sample OS_PC_MetaG_FD_123537 | JGI IMG/M metagenome (GOLD analysis project Ga0180009, IMG submission 123537) | Groundwater microbial communities from the Aspo Hard Rock Laboratory (HRL) deep subsurface site, Sweden - OS_PC_MetaG | ecosystem: Environmental > Aquatic > Deep subsurface > Groundwater... | reverse complement strand
GGGGATGCAGTGCAAGGCGGGAACGGGCGAAAAAGCGGAGTTTACACGGAGTAAATGAGCATTTTGAGGCCGTTTCCAACGTAGCGGTGCGCCCCTCAGCGCGTTTTTCAACAGCCTGTTAATAGGCATCTGGGCCTGCATCCGTAAGCCAGGGCCGTTATACTGACAAACATGTCTACCAGCACACCCCATCGCGATACTCTGTGGCACCGCCAGCATGCCGAGGCCTCGTTGAAGCGTTTATTGCCCCGGCTGGAAGCGCGCTTTTCCGCGCAGGTCGACAGTGATGCCTGGCAATGTTATCTGCAGCGTCTGCACAGTCATTTCCCCAAATTATTTACCTGTCTGTACCAGCTCTACGGGCAGCAGTACGATTTTTTCTATCACCTGGAAAGCATTGTCGCCTCGGCCACCGATATGTGGCTGGTGCGTCCCACCGAGTTGAAGGCACTGGACGCGCTGCGCGAGGTCGATCCGAGCTGGTATCAATCGCAGCGCATGATCGGTGCCATGGCCTATGTGGATCTGTTCGCCAACGATCTGGAAGGCCTGCGCGAGCGTATACCTTACCTGCTTGAATTGGGCGTGACCTATTTGCACCTGATGCCGCTGTTCAAGATGCCGGAGGGCGATAACGATGGTGGCTATGCGGTATCCAGTTACCGCGAAGTCAGTCCGAACCTGGGCACGATGCAGCAGTTGGCCGAGCTGGCCTCGGAACTGCGCCATCATGGCATGTCGCTGTGCCTGGATTTTATTTTCAACCACACCGCCGATGATCACGACTGGGCGCGCCAGGCCTTGGCCGGTGATGCCGAGCATCAGGCCTATTACCGCATGTACCCGGACCGCACGTTGCCGGATGCCTACGAGAAGACGATGACGCCGGTGTTTCCGGACGAACATCCCGGTTCCTTCACCTATCGCAATCGCCTCAAGCGCTGGGTGTGGACCAGCTTCCACAATTACCAGTGGGATCTGAATTACGAGAACCCGGTGGTGTTCAATCGCATGCTGGAGGAGATGCTGTTCCTCGCCAATCAGGGTGTGGAGATTCTGCGTCTCGATGCCGTGGCATTCGTCTGGAAGCAGCTCGGCAGCAGTTGCCAGAATCTCCCTGAGGCGCACACGATTATTCAGGCCTTCAATGCCCTGGTGCGGATTGCCGCCCCGGCGATGGTGTTCAAGTCCGAGGCCATCGTGCATCCCGACGAAGTGCGTAAATACATTGGCGAAGACGAATTCCCGCTGTCCTACAATCCGCAACTCATGGCGTTGCTGTGGAATTCGCTGGCCACGCGCAAGGTGCGCATCCTCACCCATGCCATGATGAAACGTTTCGCCTTGCCGAACGGGTCTGCCTGGGTTAACTATGTGCGCTGTCACGATGATGTCGGCTTCGCCTTTTCCAACGACGATGTCACCGATCTTGGATTGGATCCGGTTGCCCATCGACGTTTTCTGACCGAGTTCTACACCGGTCGTTTCGACAGCAGCTTTGCGCGCGGCCTGCCGTTTCAGGCCAATGCCGTCACCGGTGAAGCGCGCATCTCGGGTACCTGTGCCTCGCTGGCGGGTTTAGAGCGGGCGCTGGAGCTGAATGATGAAGTGGAAATCGACCTGGCCATCCGCCGGATTCTGCTCCTGCACGGTGCGATCATGACCATTGGCGGCATCCCCTTGCTGTACCTGGGTGATGAGATCGGCATGCTCAATGACAACGACTATGAGTAGGACACCGCCAAGATCGGTGACACCCGCTGGCTGCATCGGGCCGCGTTCGATTGGTCGCGTGCCGACCAGCGCCGTGACCCGACCAGCGTACCGGGGCGTATCTATCAGGACCTGCTGCGGCTGATCCAGATCCGTCAACAGAATCCCGCCTTCGATCGAGGCGAGACCGAGATTGTCGAAACCGGCAACGATCATGTGTTCGGCTATTTCCGTACCAACAACGACCACAGTGTGCTGGTGCTTGCCAATTTCAGTGAAAAGCCCCAGCACATCGAGGGCACCCGGCTGCGGCTGCTGGGCCTGCGCAAGACCGTGGTGGATCTGGTGGCCGGGCGCACCATCATTGCCGCGCATACCTTGGAACTGGAACCTTACGATCTGATGATCCTGGCCCGGCCGGCTAATCGCTAAGCCACTGCTAATTTCCTGCAACACTGCTTCGGGTGCAGGGCAAATTTGTTCTCAGCTAAACGACGTAGGTCGGGTTAGCAACCTCATCGCGTAACCCGACGCCGGTGCTTGAAAATGTCGGGTTACGCTAACGCTAACCCGACCTACGCCCCTTGCTCGGCAGGCACGGTAACTCACGCGTCAGCGTTAGAACAAATTCACCCTGGTTCGGGTGTGCTTTGTTTGCCATAAGCGGCGATCCGTTGCCGCTCTCCTGTGTCCTGATACTGGGCATTAATTCATTACTACCTAATTTATATAATAAATATATTCCATTGCGCCTGTGATTTAGGCCAGATCGACGTGGGAACGGATTTTGCCTGTCTATAGGTCAAGGTAGATCGCCCCGCGCAGCGCGGGGGTCTTGGCTAATGACAGGGGTACACAGATGACAGCCTATCGACAATCCACAGTGATCGGACTGGTCAGCGGATGCGTGCTGCTGATCGGGATGATGATCATGTCTCCGGAACATGCCGGCATGTTCCTCAACATACCCGGTTTGTTGGTGGTGTTGGGTGGCACCCTGGCGGCGACCATCGTCAGTCGTCCCATTCGTGACGTGAAAGCCGTGTTGCGCTGCATGCCTGAATTGTTCCGCGACGAGTTGCCGCCGACCCAAACAGAAGTCACCCAGCTGCTGCGTTTCGCCGACTGGTTCCGGATGGGTAATCTGCGTGCCGCGGAGCGCGAACTCGCGGAGGTCAGCGATCCATTCCTGCATGCGGGCTTACGCATGCTGGTCGATGGGTGTCAGCCACAGGATCTGGCCAAGTCGCTGCAGTGGCGTATGTCCGGTTTGCGCACGCGCGAGCAGGGCGAGTCACAGATTCTCCGCACCATGGCGGTGCTGGCGCCGGCCTTCGGTATGCTCGGCACGTTGTTCGGTTTGGTGCATATGCTGTCCGGTCTGGGCGACAGCGGACTGGGTGAAATCGGTAACAGTATGGCGTTCGCCATGATCACGACTCTGTATGGCATTGTCGCTGCCAACCTGTTTTTCAAACCCCTGGCGATCAAAATGGAACACCGCACCCATCAACGCTTGCTGCAAATGGGCATGTTGATGGAAGGCATGTTGATGACCTATGAAAAACGTCATCCGACCCTGATCCGGGAAACCCTGGAGGCCTTCGAGTTACACAGCGAGCCGAGCCAGTCACCGCAAGTGCTGACCCTGGTGCGGGCTTAGTCAGCATGTATACCGGCAATCAGGCGCCAAGCTGGGAACGGCCGCAACTGCATGGCGTCGCCGCCGTACAGCGGACCGAGGCCGGTTTGCCCTGGGAGACAGAGCAGGCGCAGAACAGTATCGAGCAGGATACCTGGCTGCTGAGTTTCATTGATGTACTGACACTGCTACTGACACTGTTTGTGTTGCTGTTGGCCTATCAGAAAAGTGCCAGCGATCAGGATGGCGGCGCCGGCGTGTTGATTCCGGCGCAATTGGTGCAGGCGGTTACTCAGATCATCACGCCGGATCTTCCCGCACCGGAGACAGTCGACGAAGTACAGCCCTTGCCCGATTCACCAATACCGGGTATGGATCTGGTATTACAGCAACAACCCAGCGTTGTGCATGCGGATCTCACGCCGGATCCAACCGCGACCATCGTGGTTACAAAACCCGAGCAGTTGCTGATAGCGGATTCGCCGCTTGTCGATGCGCCGGGTGGTTCCTCGTTGTTCTTGTCCGAAACGACGCCATCAACCAGCATGGTTGATCCGCACTATTTGCTGCAGTTGGAATTTCAGACGTCCAATGAAGCTGTGAACGAACTGGCAAAGCTCGTTGAAGAACAGCAGCTGACGAGTGACATCGTGCCTGTCGATCCCATGCAGAAATTGCTGGGTGATATAGAAAACAGCGCATTGAGTGGGCGTGTCGAAGTCAGTGTGCAATCAGATGTCATTAATCTGATCATCAGCGACAACATTCTATTTACGCCAGCGAGTGCGGCACTCACGGCCAGTGGTCGCGATGTGCTGGATGATCTGGCCGCGACACTCAAGGCCTTGCCCTATGCCTTGTCTGTGGAAGGTCACACCGACAACGTGCCCATCCGGACTGCGCTATATCCCTCGAATTGGGAGTTGTCAGCCGCCCGCGCGACCATGGTGACCCGCCATCTGATCGAACAGGGCGTGGATGCCGAGCGCATTCGTGCCATCGGCTATGCCGATACCCGCGCACGGGCGGATAACAGCAGTGCCGAGGGAAAAGCACGCAATCGACGTGTGTCCTTTGTGCTGCGCATGCCGACGCAATCAGCTAACGCTGAGTAACAGGACGGTATTTGATATCTTCTTGGTGAGCGCGTGTGCTGTCTGTCGGACGCGCAGCTACGCGCCTGACGACAGCAAAAGGAGTATTTGCTGTATTTCTAAAGTTCCTTCGGGTATCTGACGCTAGCAAGGTATGCGTGTTGCCTCGACCGAGGCCCAGATACCGGGAGAATCTTTCATGCCTGTATATATACGGCCCGATGAGCGGCCTCTGTTCAGTAACCGCCCGCGGTCAAATCTGCGTATTCACCACATGGCGCTGATTGCTGTGCTGGGTTGGATTGCTTATATGTTGTTTACCCAGGGCGGGTTCTGATAGCAGACATTCATCTGTTGAGCTGTAGTTTGCATAGCGAACTGCAGCTGTTATTGGTTTCCTAGCGTCCTTGTTTCCATATCTCCGGCACCACAGTCACACTCCCGGTGTCCGTCGACAGCCAGATCTCCCCATCCTGTACCGTGCACTGCAATTGCATAGTACGTTGCGTAAGTTTCTCCAAGGCCTGGCCGGCTTCCACGGGCAGGTTGATCACTGACAGATTGTCGAAGCGTTCCAGACTGCCGCGGTTCTTTTCCCACCAGAGCTCGGCGCTGTGTCCGCTGTGACAATAAATAACAACCTGCTGTGCGCGACCACAGGCCTTGCGGATGCGTTTCTCATCAGGCTGTCCCAGTTCGATCCACAGTTCAATGCTATCGGTCAGGTCTTTCTGCCACAGATCGGGTTCGTCGTCGGTGCTGATACCTTTGGTGAAGGTGAGGCGTTCACTCGCATGGCGCACAAAGGCCAGGATGCGCAACATCATGCGGACATCAGTTTCCGAGGGATGCTGTGCCAGTGTCAGCGCATGGCTCGCATAATAATTGCGGTCCATGTCGGAGATCTGCAGATCGACTTTGAAAATGGTTGCTTTGAGGGCCATGGGTGATGTTGCTTTGCCGTATTTGAATTATGTTCACTTTTGTAAAGCCGGTATCCCGGCCTACGCCGGAATGACGGTGTTTGTATTGTAGGAGCTGTGTTGTTGTTTACGGCTTGCGCGGCTTTTTGCTCTTATCGGTTCTACTGACGCGCAGTGTCTGGCTGCCATCGTTGGTTTTTTCTTTGCGCGCGAGTTTGGGATTGTGGAAGATCTTGCCCTTGCTCGCGGGCTTCTCGGCACTGGTCGGTTTTGGGCCACGTGCAGGCTTGTCGGAACGGAACGGTTTATCGCCACGTGCCGGTCGATCACTGCGCGTGGGTTTGTCCTTCCGCGGCGGGCGCTCGCCGCTAGCTGGCCTATCCGCACGCGGGGGACGCGGCTTGTCGAGTGGCGGCGCTTCTTCATCAAGACGGTGCAGCCGCATCGGTTGACCGCAGATCCAGGTCTTCTGCAAATGTTTGAGCACGTCCTTGGGCATGCCTTCCGGCAAATCGACTGTGCAATGGTCATCATTGATACTGATGTTGTCGATGTGCTGACTATCGAGGCCGGCCTCGTTGGCAATGGCGCCGACAATGTGTTTCGCCTCGATATTCTGCGCACGGCCGACTTCCATGCGGTAACGCTCCATGCCAGGGCCGACATCACGGATGCGGCGTGGCGGGCGTGCGTCCGGTGCTCGTGCTTCACGGGGTTCGCGGTCTGCGCGACGCGGTGGGCGGTCATCGCGCGTATGTCGCTCGCGCTCACGCGGCGTGGACTGAACGGGACGTTCCGGTGCCATCGGCGCCGGCAACAGCGGGCGTTCCTTCTGCAGCAGGTAGGCGAGCGCAGCGGCGATTTCGCTCAGCGCCACATTGTGTTCCTGCTGATAGCTCTCGATGACCTCAGTGAAGAAGCCCAGGTCCTGCGCTTCCAATGTTTCGCTGAGGGTCTGTTTGAATTGGGACACGCGCCGGTCGGCGATGTCCGCATGCGAGGGCAGATTCATAGGCTCAATGGGTTGCCGCGTGGCCTGTTCGATAGCGCGCAGCATGCGTTTCTCACGCGGTGACACGAACAGAATGGCGGTGCCTTTGCGACCCGCGCGACCGGTGCGGCCGATACGATGAATATAGGGCTCGACATCGTTGGGGATGTCGTAATTCAACACATGGCTGATGCGCTCGACATCCAGGCCGCGCGCGGCCACGTCGGTGGCGACCAGGATATCCAGCGAGCCTTTTTTCAGACGGTCAACGGTGCGCTCGCGCAGGGCCTGATTCATATCGCCGTTCAAAGGCGCGCTGGAGAAGCCGCGTGCCTCCAGTTTCTCGGCCAGTTCCACTGTGGCAGTCTTGGTGCGCACGAAGACAATCATTGCATCGAAGTCTTCGGCCTCGAGGATACGTGTCAACGCATCCAGTTTATGCGTGCCGGTGACCTGCCAATAACGTTGGGTGATCGCGGCGACGGTGCTGGTTTTGGTGGCGATCTTGATTTCGACAGGATCACGCAGAAAACGCTGGGCGATTTTCTGGATCGCCGGCGGCATGGTTGCCGAAAACAATGCGACCTGTTTTTCGGCGGGTGTGTGTTCGAGGATCTGTTCCACATCGTCGATGAAACCCATGCGCAACATCTCATCGGCCTCGTCGAGTACCAGGGCCTGGAGCTTGTCGAGTTTCAAGGTACCGCGACGCAGATGATCTTGAATCCGCCCAGGGGTGCCGACCACGGCATGCACGCCACGTTTCAGTGGACGCAGTTGTACCTCCATGCTCTGACCACCATAGACCGGTAACACATGGAAGCCTTTCAGATGCCGCGCATAGGTCTGCATGGCCTCGGCGACCTGGATGGCCAGTTCGCGCGTCGGTGCGAGTACCAGAATCTGCGGCTGCTGCACACTGAGATCCAGGCGACTCAACAGCGGCAGCGCAAAGGCGGCGGTCTTGCCGGTGCCGGTCTGCGCCTGACCGAGGAGATCCCGACCTTCGAGCAGCGGCGGGATGGCCGCAGCCTGGATCGGCGAGGGGGCCTCGTAGCCGACCTCGTCGATGGCCTTGAGGAGGGGCGCGGCAAGTGCCAATTGCGCAAAACTAGTCAGCGTGTCATCGGACATGGGAAACCTTGGTCGTGGAGCCTGTGGCCGGGGCGGGATGGCCGGGCCGGAAACGTGCCGCGAAAGTATACGCTATCCGGGCGCGCGGGTGGGATCGTGGCCGCGTTGTTCGGGATATCCCTGTTAGGGCCTGTTAACATTATCCGCGCCATGGCGTTGCAGCCCCAAAAGGCGCCAGGCAAGGCGCGAGGAGAGAAGTTTGGTGATTCCAAATGAACGACGAGCAACGCGGCATGGCGCCTTTTGGTGCGCAACCCCCTTTTGGATATCTATGGGGGACGGGGCCCGTTTGCCGCGATCCTGCGTTGCACCTCGCTTATGTACGTCGAGTACACTGCGCTCAGTACGCCTTGGCTCGCGGCAAACGGGCCTCCGTCGCCAGGGCGCGGATAGTGTTAACAGGCCCTAGGCTAGCCGCATGTTGCGAATTGGTTGGAAATTATTGCTCTCATGCCTGGCTGTCGCGCTGGTTGTGCTGGCCTGGCGCGGCATGGTCGATGATCTGGGACGTGATTACACCCAGGCCGGGTTGTCGCGGGCCTTGATCACTTTCGGTAGCGCGCGCGGTCTGAACGGTGTGATCTCGGTGGCGCAGGGCACCGAAATAGCCATCGAACCTGCCGGCATCGGCGTGGTGCTGGCGCCGGGGCAGATTCTCGATCCTATCAACGATCTGGTCGAACGCTTCTCCTGGATCATGCTCGCCAGTGCGACCTCGCTGGGCATTCAACAGGTGTTGCTCAAGGTCATGGCCTGGCCTGGGTTGACGTTATTGCTTGCGGTGCTCCTGGCAGCAACACTGGTCTTGTTGTGGTGGCCACGAGCCGTGGCGACCGGCATCAGGCGCTGGGTCTATCGGCTCGCGCTGTTGCTGACCATTCTGCGCTTCGCCATTCCGCTGATCGCTATCGGCAATGAGCTGCTCTACACCGCCTTTCTGGAGCCGCAGTACAGTGATTCGCGCGCGCAGCTCGAGCAGAGTGTCGAGACAATCGGTGCTATCAATCAACAAAGCGCAGCGCCGTCTTCAGAAGCGCCATCCTCATCCTGGCTCGAAAGCGCCAAGCGTGCCTATGCCTCCGCGGCCGATACGGTGAATGTCGAGCGGCGTATCGAGGCCTTCAAGCTGGCGGCGGCGGATATCAGCGAGCATGCGATCAACCTGATCGTGGTGTTTATCCTGCAGACGATCCTGTTCCCATTGCTGTTTCTGTGGTTGATGCTGCAGGCGCTCAAGGCGGTCATTCGGACACAATTCGGCCTTGAACGGCGACATTGATGGCTATTGCACGGATTTATCTGTAGTATGCCGCGCATCCCGGACGCACTTCGGTCTGCGTTCGATCCTCGCGGTCACCATTCCCGGTCTACCTCGAAACCTACACTAAGCGAATTCCGCCTAGACCGTCCCGGGCACTGCCCGCGTAGGCCATTCCAGGAGTACTACCCTAAATGTCATTTTCCGCACTCGGCCTATCGGCCGAATTGGTCCGTGCTGTGTCCGATCAGGGCTACACAGAACCCACCCCGGTACAGGCCCAGGCCATTCCGATCATTCTCGAAGGCCGCGATGTGCTCGCCGGCGCCCAGACCGGCACCGGCAAAACCGCCGGTTTCACACTGCCCATGCTGCAACGTTTGAGTGCTGCGCCATTGCCCGCGGGCAAGCGCCCGGTGCGCGCACTGATTCTCACCCCGACGCGCGAACTCGCCGCGCAGGTCGGTGAGAGCGTGACCACCTATGGTAAACATCTGAAACTCAAATCCACCATCATCTTCGGTGGTGTCGGCATCAACCCGCAGATCTCGGCGCTGCGCAGCGGCGTGGATATTCTGATCGCAACGCCAGGTCGGTTGCTGGATCACATTGGTCAACGCAATGTGGATCTATCCCAGGTTGAAATCCTGATCCTCGACGAAGCTGATCGCATGCTCGATATGGGATTCATTCGTGATATCCGTAAAATTCTTGCACTGCTGCCCAAACACGGCGCGGGTGGTCGTCAAAACCTGCTGTTCTCCGCGACATTCTCGGATGAGATCAAGCAACTCGCCGGTGGACTGTTGCACAACCCGGCGTTGATCAATGTTGCGCGTGAAAACACCACGGCGGCCTTGGTTTCGCAGGTGATGCACCCGGTTGATCGCGCCCGCAAGCGCGAATTGCTGTCGTTCATAATCGGTTCACAGAACTGGCGTCAGGTGCTGGTGTTCACGCGCACCAAACACGGTGCGAACAAACTTGCCGAACAGCTGGGCCAGGATGGCATCAAGTCCGCCGCGATTCATGGCAACAAGAGTCAGGGTGCGCGCACCAAGGCACTGGCCGATTTCAAGCAGGGTCATGTGCGCGTGCTGGTGGCGACCGACATTGCCGCGCGCGGTCTGGACATCGATCAATTGCCGCATGTGGTGAATTACGAACTACCTAACGTACCGGAAGACTATGTGCACCGCATCGGCCGTACCGGCCGTGCCGGTTGCGAAGGCCAGGCCGTATCGCTGGTCTGTGTCGACGAAAAGG
>Ga0180009_10008692_pt1 | contig 10022 bp, 10 predicted proteins | sample OS_PC_MetaG_FD_123537 | JGI IMG/M metagenome (GOLD analysis project Ga0180009, IMG submission 123537) | Groundwater microbial communities from the Aspo Hard Rock Laboratory (HRL) deep subsurface site, Sweden - OS_PC_MetaG | ecosystem: Environmental > Aquatic > Deep subsurface > Groundwater... | reverse complement strand
CGCAGCACCATCGGATTTTTCAGCTGGATCGGCATCATGTATTCCGTAAAGGTTGGCTGGGCACCGCTGGTGGATCGGGTGCCGCTGCCGCTGCTCGGCAAATGGCTGGGCCAGCGGCGCAGTTGGTTACTGCTCGCACAATGCGGCATCGCCGTCGCCCTGCTGCTGCTGGCATCGGTCACGCCGCAACAGGATCTGCTGATGTTAGCGGGGTATGCGCTGCTTCTGGCGTTCGCATCGGCAACCCAGGATGTGGTCATCGATGCCTACCGTATCGAGGCCGTCGCCAGGGAATATCAGGCGGCGATGTCGGCCAGTTATATCCTGGGCTATCGCGTGGCGACACTCGCATCCGGCGCGGGCGCCCTGTATCTCGCCGATACCCTGGATTGGCAGGCGGCATACCTGATCATGTGCCTGTTCACGCTGGTCGGCATCGTTACCACGATCGTGATCCGCGAACCGCAGCGCCATATAAAAACCGAAACCCAATTGAACGAAGAGCGACTTGCCCACGATATCAGCGTCGCGCTGCATGCGGGCGGATTATGGGGGCGCGTCACCGAATGGTTTGCCACGGCGGTGATCTGCCCGTTCACGGAATTCTTCCACCGCAGCGGCAAAACAGCATTACTGGTTCTCCTGCTGATCGGCACCTACCGCATTACCGATATCACCATGGCTGTGATGGCCAATCCCTTCTATCTCGATCTGGGTTTCACCAAATCGGAGATCGCCGGCATCACCAAAGTGTTCGGCTTCTTCCTGACCATCGGCGGGGCGGCCCTGGGAGGCATCCTGGTGATGCGATACGGGATAATGCGTATTTTGCTGCTCGGCTCAGTGCTGGTGATTATCAGCAATCTGCTGTTTGCCGGCATGACGATAATCGGACCGGACATCACTGCACTGGCACTGATTATCAGCGCCGACAGTCTGGCCGGCGGCGTGGCCACGGCGGTGTTCGTCGCCTATCTGTCGAGCCTGACGAACACGGCGTACACCGCCACGCAATACGCACTGTTCAGTTCACTCATGACGCTGTTTCCAAAAATCCTGGCCGGCTTCTCCGGTGTCGTGGTCGAGCAGTTCGGCTATTTCACGTTTTACATTTATTCATCACTGCTGGGCCTGCCGGCATTGCTGGTCATTGTGTATCTACTGCGCGACAAATCAGGGTCAGAGAGCAATTAACGCTAATATACGCCCGCATCATTGGCCAAATAATCCGCCGGATCTTCCTCAACACCCGGCCGCCCTGGTAACCCAAGCCGGGTTTGCCGTTCGGTCATGGCTTCGATTTTGTCCTTGAAGTGCGAACGCCCCAACACAAGTTCATGGTTGAGCGACTCACGAATATCGTGCAAGTCATCAGCACCAAGATGATGTCGAAACAGCTCGCGGTAGGCTTGCTGTCGCAGAGCTGGCGATGCGTCGAGTGCGAGATAGAGAGTATGAGATGTTATCAAGGCATCGGAACGTCCCTGAGCATTTGCCGCGTAACTCGACCAGTGATACTCCCCTGGATGCTCCACCATTGCTGCCCGCACCGGGTTTAATTCGATATAGCGCATGCAAGTCAGAAGATAGGCTTCTGTGTCGATCAACGCTGCTTTGAATCGTCCTTCCCAAAGGGTTCCAGTCCGCTGGTGCTCATGATTGATGTAATACACATACCGTCGCCCCAGTGCCTGCATCATCTGTGATATGCCGTACGGTATATCGCTCGTCACCAACAGATGGACGTGATTCGTCATCAACACATACGCATGGATCGCACAGGAATACTTCTTGGCTGACGCATTCAAGTCATGCAGGTAGCGGTGGTAATCCTCTTCATCGAAGAAGCAGGGCTCGCGGTTGTTGCCGCGCTGGATGACATGTTGGGGTATTCCCGGTAGATCGAAACGGGTTTTGCGAGGCACGGCTCACCTCCTTGTGAACGTGAGTGCGGGAGTGTTTTGTTAGGGGAGTATATTAGCGTTAATTGCTCTCTGACCCTGTTTTTCCTGACCCTGTTTTTCACTGTTTTTCAAGGTAAAGATTAACCGGCATGTTCGGCTCAACCGTACCGTCCACGGGATACGGCTTTGGGCATCAATCTACCCTACCCCCTTCAATTCGCGGTACTCCCCGGGGGTGGTGCCCATCACCCGCTTGAATGCCTTGCCGAATGAACTCTCGGATTCGTAGCCAACGGCCGCAGCAACGCTGGCCATCTTGATGGCCTGCTGTTCGCGAAGCATGGAGGCCGCGCGAACCATGCGCCACTGCGTGAGGTGAAACAGCGGCGTCTCGCCAACAAGCCTGTGAAACCGCTCGGCGAACGCCGACCGCGACATGAACACACCCTTGGCCAGCTTCGGCACTGTCCAGCTCTTGCCCGGCTCTTCGTGCATCAGGCGCAGCGCTTCGCCAATCTGAGGGTCGGCGATGGCGCGAAGCCAGTTGGTATTCCCTTCGCCAACCATGGTCTGAATCTGGCTGCGCATGGCCTGCACGAACAACACCTCGGCCAGCCGGTCGACGATGGCGGCCGAGCCGGGCTGGTTTGATGATGTCTCGGCGGCGAGGTACTGGAGGGTGGAGGCGAACCACGGCGACTCATGCGACGAAGCCGGCAGGTGCACGATCGACGGCAGGTGCCTGACGAGCATCTCGCTATCCGGTGATGCAAAGGTAAAGCACCCGGCGACGACCGAAGTGGGCACGCCCCCGCCACCGTACTCTATGAGCCGCGTCTGGTGAAACTGGCGGGGGGGCACGATGTTAGCCGCCGCCCGGACGCGTTCCTTTGGCCCGCTTCTCAGCTCGTAGGCCTCCGGGGCCGGCAGGAATACGAAATCCCCGCCGACGAGCGGGATGGGCGCAGCGTCGTCGACGGTCAGCAGGCAGGAACCGCGCGTCACCACCAGGCAAATGCCCTTGTTTCCCGGAAAACGCAGGCCAAACGGCGCGCTGAGTTCGAGCCGGCCGTAGAGCTGGCCTCGGGTTCTGAGGAGCGACATCACTTCCGCTAGTACGTCCATAGTAATCCTGCTTTTCTGGCTTTTCAGACTATATATTGGGTTTATTAAGCATAGATCGTCCATAAGGACAGGTCTAGTCTTGTCCTGAACTAATAGCAACCCACTGATCGGGAGGATCTATGAACACTGAACTACCAGAACCGGTTGTCGCTTACCTGGCAGCCGAGAAGCGAAAAGACTCGGCGGCGCTCGCCCAGTGCTTTGATGACGCGGCCATCGTCCGCGATGAGGGTCGCGAGCACCGCGGCGCCGCCGCCATCGAGGCGTGGCATCGCGAGACCAACGCGAAAGTCAGCTATGTGGTCGAACCGCTCGACGCATCCGTTAACAATGCAACGGTCATTGTCCGGACCCGAGTTTCCGGCGACTTCCTCGGAAGCCCGGCCGAGCTGCGGAACCACTTCACCCTCAATGGTGACCACATTGCGCTGCTGGAGCTGAAGCCATGACTACTGCAAGCGGTTTCTCATCCAGCACCAGCGAACTGCAGGGCAAGCGCGCCCTCGTGACTGGCCGTACCAAGGGGATTGGCGCAGCCATCGTTCGCCGGCTGCTGGACGATGGTGCGATGGTTGCGACCACCGGACGATCCGAACTGCCTGACGGCCAGCACCCCTCGTTGTTCGTGCAGGCCGATATCAGCACCACGAGCGGCGTGCAGCAAGTTACCGAACGCGTGCTCAAGGAATGGAACGGCATCGATATTCTCGTCAACTGCGTTGGCGGATCCGACGCTCCGAACGGCGGATATGGTGTTCTCACGGATGAAGCGTGGGAAAAGGCGCTGAACCTGAACCTTCTGTCGGCAGTGCGGTTTGACCGTGCGCTCCTGCCCGGCATGGTCCAGCGCCGCCACGGCGTGATCATTCACGTCGCGTCCATCATGCATCGCCTGCCGTTGCACGACTCAACACTCGCCTACGCGGCCGCCAAGGCGGCGCTGCGCACCTACAGCAAGGGGCTGGCCAATGAGGTCGGACCAAAGGGTGTGCGGGTCAACACGGTATCCCCGGGTTTCATCGAGACTTCCGCTGCACACGACATGATTCGCCAGGTGGCTGCCAGCAGAAGTATCGACGAATCTGCCGCCCGCCAGGCCATTTTTGACGGGCTTGGCGGCATCCCGATCGGTCGGCCCGGGCATCCTGCCGAGGTCGCAGAGCTGGTCGGGTTCCTCACCTCCGAGAGGGCCGGGTCGATCCACGGCGCCGACTATGTCATAGACGGTGGCACCGTTCCGACCACTTAACGCTGTAGAACCATTGAACCATTCACTTTAACGACTTAATGAGAGGTACATCATGTCTCCAACTACCAGAAACTTAGTTATCTCCGGCGCCTTGGCTGCCAGTGCCCTGGCAAGTGCCGAGCCGCTCACTCAAACGGCCTCCGTTGCTGCTGCACTGCCACAAGAGGTTGAGCGCATGGCCAGCCACATCACCACGCCCGATGGCGTACAGCTCTACTACAAGGACTGGGGGCCGAGTGACGGCCAGACCGTTGTCTTCAGCCATGGCTGGCCACTGAACTCGGACAGCTGGGAATCACAGATGATCTTCCTGGCGGAGCAGGGCTACCGCGTTGTCGCGCATGACCGACGCGGGCACGGGCGTTCCAGCCAGCCATGGGAAGGCAACGATATGAATCACTACGCCGACGACCTGGCAACCGTGATCGAGGCGCTCGACCTGCGCGAAGTGACCCTGGTGGGCTTCTCCACCGGTGGTGGGGAGGTGGCGCGCTATATCGGCCGTCACGGCACCGGCCGGGTGCAAAAAGCCGTGCTCATCAGTGCCGTTACGCCGCTAATGCTGCAGACACCCGACAACCCCACTGGCACGCCGATGGATGTTTACAACGATATCCGCAAGTCGTCTCTGGACAATCGCTCGCAACTCTACCTCGACATCGCATCGGGCCCCTTCTTTGGCTTCAACCGGCCGGGCGCAACCGTGTCGCAGGGGCTGATCAATTCGTTCTGGAGCCAGGGCATGCAGGCGGGCCACAAGAACACTTTCGACTCCATCAAAGCGTTCTCGGAAACGGATTTCCGGCAGGACCTGAAGAAGTTTGACGTGCCGACACTGATCCTGCATGGCGACGACGACCAGCTGGTCCCGATCGACAACAGTGCTCGGGCTGCTCACAGGCTGATCGAAGACAGCAAACTCATCGTCTACGAGGGCGGTCCCCACGGGATCACCGATACGCACAAGGACCGGCTTAATCGGGACTTGCTGGAATTTCTTCGCGATTGATCTGTACCGGGACGCTGCGGGAAACCGCGGCGTTTCCGGCTGCCCTGGGTAATGCCCTGATATTTGTGGTCACCCCTTAGCCAGCCCGTGTCAACCGTTCAAGGGGTCACCCCTTGATCCTACCCCTTGATCCTCCTTGATCGCCTTGATCGCTGACCCCTTGATCGGAATATTTTGGCTTAGAGTAAAAACCCCCACCAGCTTCTGAAAACTTCGCCCCATGGCTACGCGTTTCACGCTCTGGTGAGAGTTGGCCTTGTCAGCCTGTGACAAGCCAAACCAACGGACGATGCATCGCATGCGTCTTTCCTCCCTGATCTTATTATTTGTTGTTATTACTGCCCCGCTCACTTCACCATTTAAGGACGCTCTTATCAGTCCGTCATTGCGAGGTGCGTAGTACCGTGATGATCTCTAACCATTCGATTCTACTTTACGAGGTTGCCGCGCTTCGCTCGCAATGACGGTTTAGTGATACATCATGGGATGCTTAATTCCCTCATCCTGGCCTTCTCCCGGAGGGAGAAGGGATTCTGGTTATTATTGCTGTGGTGATGTGGGTGGTGCGTTGTTTGTTTTGTTTTGCTTTGGTTGGAAAATACGCACCCGGTTGCTGTGCGGTCAAGGGCTTTGTGCGTGTTTGTGCAGGAAGTCGATCAAATCGACGGGGGATTTGGTCAGTGTGAGGTTGTTCGTGAGGATTATCCGGGAAACCGGTTCGCGGCCAAGGCCGCTCCTACAGAGAGGGCGTTGTTCTGCGCAGCTGTTGGGTGGTTATTGTAGGAGCGGGCTTGCCCGCGAAGATTGCGCGGGTACTCCCGGTTCGAGGCCGATACTCAACCCCACGGACTTTATTTCACCGATTCGAGGATCGCGATTTCCTTTCTGAGCAGATCATTCGCCACATCGGACAAGGGGATGCCCTTCTTGGTTGCGATGGCGACGAGATACGCCTGTACCTCGGCATCCAGGTACACAGGCACGTTTAACGTCACGCCCGGTTGATGAGATTTCCCACGCGCTCCGCCTGAGAAGTCGATCTCGTCAGGTATGTCGTCGTTATCGGCTGGATTTTCGGTTGGTTTCATGAGTTGACCTATCGAGGTTCTTCCTCGTAATAACGCCGTTCACGCGGGGTGGCTGCACGTGCCGAGATAATGCGTATTCGAGCTTCGGCCAGCCCGGTTTCATGGAAAGTATGTGCCACCGCGAGCAGTACTCCACTTGTCGACCGTCCCAGTGTAAACCAACGGTCTTCTGACTGACTGTGAGCCACATCGTAAACCGTGATCGCCATGGCATCCAGAAAAACCGTAGCCGCCTGATCGAACATGATGCCGTGTTTAGTGGCATTAGCTAGTGCCTTGCCGATATCCCATTCAAAATCATAGACGAGCTTGGTGCTCACGTGGACATGTCCTTATGTCATCTTGGTTCGGAACAGCTGAACGTTGTGCATCCTGCATCAACGAATCATTGTTAATAGGATAGTCAGACAATCTTAGAGGTTCCAGGGTGATGGCATGAATTTTTTCATTGTTGAGCGGGGTGTTATATCTTCGCGCCACTCGCCGTCGCGGTTAGCCATCGGCCTGCGTGTGGTCAAGGGCTTTGTGCGTGTTTGTGCAGGAGGTCGATCAAATCGACGGGGGATTGTGGATTGAGAGGGTTGTTCGCGGCCAAGGCCGCTCCTACGGGAAGAGATAGGTTCTGTGTCAGGGCGTAGGGCGCATTAGACCGTCGGTCGTGGACCGTGCGGACCACGCGGTGAAACGAAGCCGCTGAGGAAACGTAACGGTGACTTGAACGTGGCGGTGAGTTGTTGTGCGAATCCGCTCTGCTGAGTGGAACCACAACGGGGACAGAGCTGAAGATCTGTCCCCACGGCGGCGGTATATCGTGATCAGGTAAAGGACAATTTCAGATTCGCCGCTTCCAGATATTTCCGTTCTTCCACCAGATCCGCTTGGGTAAGCGGATGCGCATCCAACCATCCTTCCGGGAAATCCAGCTTCAGCTGATTCCCCGAAATGCTGGCCTTCACCACGGGCGTGGACACATCGACGCGATCTCGGCGCAGGAGCGCTGCAAGCCGCAGCAACACGATTAAACGCCGCGCCGGCTCCTCCAAGGCTTTGGGCAAGGCTGCAAGTTCGACTTTCGGCAGTTTGCGACGATGACCGCGCACCAGTGCCGCGAGCAGGGCCTGGTCGCGCACCGAAAATCCAGACAGGTCGGAATGCTGAATCAGATAGGCGCCGTGTTTGTGATATTGACTGTGCGCGATCATCAGGCCGACTTCGTGCAGCGTCGCCGCCCAATGCAGCCAGGTCTGATACATGGGATGACTCAGCCCCCATGTATTGGCAAGCTGTTCGAGCAACCGTTGCGCGACAGCTTCTACGCGTTGGGCATGCTGTATATCAACTTGATAGCGAGTTGCCATGGCCTGAATCGCGGCCTCGCGCACATCGTCGTGATGAATACTACCGAGCAGATCATAGAGCAGGCCTTCACGCAAGGCGCCCTGAGTGATCATCATGCGTTCGATTTTCAGTGCATCGAAGGTCGCACCCAGGATGGCGAGACCGCCGGCCAGCACCGGACGCCGATCATCTGGCAGGCCTTTTAATTTCAGCTTGTCGATATGTCCGGCATCGATCATTGCCTTGCGCAGTTTACGCAGGCCATCTTGCGTAATCCCCTGCTCCGTCCAGCCGGCTTCCACCAGCAGGTCCCGCACGGTACGAATCGTGCCCGAGGCGCCGGCGGCCATCTGCCAGCCGAGTTTGCGGAAGCGTTCTTGGATCGGTTCCAGTTCAAGTCCGGCGGCAACTTCTGCGTCCTGAAAATTTCCCTTGGTGAGTTTGCCACTGCGGAAAAATTGTTCCGTCATACTCACGCAACCCATATACAGGCTGTCCATGCGCACGGGCTTGAAGCCATCACCGATGATAAGTTCGGTGCTGCCACCGCCAATATCCATGACCAGCCGCCGGCCGCCGCTGTCGGCCAGACTGTGCGCCGCGCCCAGATAAATCAGCCGCGCCTCTTCGACACCGGCGATGACCTCGATGGGATGACCCAGCGCCTGTTGCGCTTCCTCCATAAATTCCGGATCACGGGCGCGCCGCAACGTATTCGTGCCCACCACGCGGACACTCTCGGAGCCCAACTCGCGCAGACGCTGACCGAAGCGCTGCAAACATTCGATGGCGCGCTTACGCACCTCGGGATCGATACGGTTCTGTTTCATCAAACCCGCGCCCAGCCGCACCGGGTCGCGCAGACGGTCGAGGACACGCAATTGTCCATCGTGCAACCGCGCAACGATCATATGAAAGCTATTTGAACCGAGATCGACCGCCGCGATGGGGGCCGATGTGCTGTTGTCCGGTGTAGGATTTTCTGACGCTGTCACTGCACTACAGCCCTATCATAGCGTTTAAATCGAAATTATAAGTCATTAGAGGGCGCAACTATAACAGCCGATCTGGGTATGGGCCACGTGATGTTGCAGAGATCGAGTACAACGCGATCAGCGCTAGAAACACTGCCATCATGATGTGGCTTCCCTGGTAGGGACGGCCTTGGCCGCGAACCGCAGGTGGTACAATCCTGTTCGCGGCCAAGACCGCTCCTACAGACACAGCGATACTCGCCAAACCCGTATATACACAGACTCAACGTCGCATTGCGATATCTGTCTACAGGGCATTAAGACAACGATGCTCACGCCCATATTGGTCACACACCCAGACAAGACACGAGCAACACAAATTAGATTGGGCTTACCCATCCCACTTCGCGTTGGGGTTTAGTACAATACCGTGATCAGACGAGATGGCTCCCTCATCCGGATGTCGAGCTTAGATATTGGCATCATACTTGCTTTTCACATTCTGCCGTCTGATTTCTGGCATTGGGAATGCCTAGGGAGGAATCGAACATGACGATGGAACATCGCTGGAGTGAAAGAAAACCGATCGAAATGGAAGTTGCATTATTCTATGCGCCGGTCGGGACCGTTGTAGGCAAGACACGGGACATAAGTCTGGAAGGCATGTATGTACATGCTGATGGTGTCGACCTGCCTTTACATGCGGAACTGGAAGTCTCTTTCGTGACCCAGAACGGGACCGGAAGCACGCAAGGACACCACCTGCCCGCCTACGTGGTACATGCCAATGACAAAGGCATCGGCCTGATGCTGCGGCACGTGGATTACAGTGACTTCTATGCCCTCCGCTACATGCTGAGCGCCGCCTAGGAATTTGTGGATCAAGGCCGCTGCTGTCAGCGGCCCTGAAAACAACAACACCCCGTCGCAATGCGACAGGGTGTTGTGATCATCTACATTAAAACTGCAACATTACTTCTTCGTCAGGCTCGCGAAGAAAGGCTTTATACCTCGCTTTCATCTCACCGCTATTGCGCGATCTCGTGAACCAGAATGAGTCAATTGGAGATTATTCGCTCTGCTCACCCCCTTCGGGGCCGCCCTGCGGGCGTTCTGCGCTCGCAAGCTCGCTTGTGCCACGGCGCTACGCGCCTCGCAATGACTGCTCAACGCCTGTCGGGTTACGCAAACGACACTAACCCGACCTACATGGAACGCATACTTATCTCTATCCGATGTAGGGCGGGTTAGGCGCCTTGTTTGCGCCGTAACCCGCCGAGCGTGCCGTCTGGCACACCTTTACAACGGCGTTGCGTGGCTTCGCAGAGTCTGTCG
>Ga0180009_10008691_pt1 | contig 10022 bp, 6 predicted proteins | sample OS_PC_MetaG_FD_123537 | JGI IMG/M metagenome (GOLD analysis project Ga0180009, IMG submission 123537) | Groundwater microbial communities from the Aspo Hard Rock Laboratory (HRL) deep subsurface site, Sweden - OS_PC_MetaG | ecosystem: Environmental > Aquatic > Deep subsurface > Groundwater... | reverse complement strand
CTATGCAAGGAGAATCGGAGTCAACTGCGATGAACTTCTTGTAGCCCAGCCTGATACCGGGGAACAGGCCCTTGAAATTGCCGATATGCTTGTCAGAAGCGGGGCTATAGATATTATGGTAATAGATTCGGTCGCCGCTCTTGTACCGAGAGCGGAAATTGAAGGTGAAATGGGCGATTCCCATATGGGGCTTCAGGCAAGGCTGATGTCCCAGGCTTTGAGAAAACTGACCGGAACAATCGGCAAGACAATGACCTCGGTTATTTTTATAAATCAGATAAGAATGAAGATAGGTATTGTATTCGGAAACCCAGAGACGACCACAGGAGGGAATGCCCTGAAGTTCTACTCATCCGTGAGACTTGATATACGCCGTACCGCATCCATCAAGGATGGACAGGAGGTTGTCGGAAACAGAACAAAGGTCCGGGTTGTCAAAAACAAGATGGCTCCGCCTTTCAAAGAGGCTGAGTTTGATATCATGTACGGAGAAGGAATATCAAAGATAGGTGATGCTGTCGATATAGGGGCAGAGCTGGGAGTAATCGACAAAAGCGGAGCATGGTATTCATATAACGGTGAAAGAATAGGCCAGGGCCGCGAGAATGTTAAAAAATTTTTAAAGGAAAATACGGATATATTCAACGGCATGTACGCAAAGGTGAGGGAGACGATCGGCCTTCCGCCGGTAAAGGAAGAGATCAAAGTGGAATAAGTTGTTTACAGACATAAATTTACATCAGCAAACCGATATATGGAGTTATGAATGACAGGCAGCGAGATTCGCCGGGAATTTCTTGAATATTTCAAAAAGCACGATCATCAGGTGGTAAGGAGCTCATCCCTTGTTCCGGCGGATGATCCCACTTTGCTCTTTACAAATGCAGGAATGGTTCAGTTCAAGCGGACTTTTCTCGGAGAGGAAAAAAGAAACTATGTGAGGGCGGCAACATCTCAGAAATGCGTGCGTGCAGGCGGAAAGCACAACGATCTTGAAAATGTCGGCTATACCGCAAGACACCATACTTTCTTTGAAATGCTCGGTAATTTTTCCTTCGGCGATTACTTTAAGGAAAAGGCCGTTGAATTTGCCTGGGATCTCCTGACAAACGGTTACAAACTACCCGCGGACAAATTATGGGCTTCGGTTTATCTCGACGATGATGAAGCCTATAATCTCTGGCACAAAAATATCGGTATTCCGGAAGATAGGATAGTAAGATTCGGCGAAAAAGACAATTTCTGGTCGATGGGAGATACCGGACCTTGCGGGCCGTGCTCTGAAATACTCATCGACAGGGGGGAAAAGTACGGTTGCGGCAGACCGGAATGCAAAGTGGGCTGTGACTGTGACAGGTATCTTGAAATATGGAACCTTGTTTTCATGCAGTTTAACAGGGATGCTTCCGGGAAAATGACTCCTCTCCCTAAACCGAGCATTGACACAGGAATGGGCCTTGAGCGCATAGTCGCTGTTGTCCAGAATGTTCCTACAAACTATGATACCGATCTTATTGTTCCGATTATAAAAAGGACAGGGGAACTGTCAGGAAAGAGCCTGGGCGAGTCAGCAGCCTCCGATGTGGCGTTGAAGGTAATTGCCGATCACAGCAGAGCTGCGGCGTTTCTTATCTGCGACGGAATTCTTCCGTCAAACGAAGGCAGGGGATATGTGCTTCGAAGGATAATGAGAAGGGCGATACGATACGGGCGAAACATCGGCCTTGTTAAACCGTTTCTGCATGAGACTTCCGGAGTTGTTGTTGAATCTATGAAGGAGGCTTATCCTGAATTCAACGGGGCGGAGGCATTTATTGCAAACATCATAAAAAATGAGGAAGCCCGTTTTTCAGAAACACTCGATAACGGTCTGAAACTGTTAAATGATGAACTTTCGGAGATAAGAGCCAAAGGAGCAAATACGGTTCCCGGGGATGTCATCTTCAGGCTGTATGACACCTATGGCTTCCCGGTTGATGTTGTGCGGGATGTTGTGCGGGATGAAAAGCTTTTTCTTGATATGGACGGATTTAATGCCGCAATGGGCGTACAGAGGGAAAAGTCGAGATCGGTTTCCGTTTTTACCGGAATAAGCGAAGCATATAAAAATCTTTCCGCAAAAAGGCTGATCCCCAGGTTTGTCGGATATGAAAGGCTTTCATGCGATTCGAAAGTTCTTCTTATTGTGGAAAACGGGGTAGAAGTTTCTGAAGCAGCCGCCGGCAGGGATATCGAAATTGTCACCGAAGAGACTCCTTTTTACGGCGAATCGGGAGGCCAGACCGGAGATGCCGGTTTGATAAAATCGAAAGAGCTTGAGATTGAAATCACAGATACGGTAAAGGATCCGACAGGAATAATAATTCACAAAGGGAAAGTATTAAAGGGCAGTGTTGCCGTGGGACAAATTGTAACTCTTTCGGTAAACACCAAAAGACGGAATGCGACAGCCCTTAATCATACCGCCACACATATACTCCATTCGGTTTTAAGACAGATTTTGGGAGACCATGTGAAACAGGCCGGTTCGCTTGTCTCGCCCGACAGGCTTCGTTTTGATTTCACCCATTTTTCCGGTATTGATAAGGAAACTCTGGACAGGATCGAATCGGAAGTGAATGAAAGAATCAGGGAAAATGCTTCAACATCCATCGAAGAGATGGATGTTGAGAAAGCTTTCAAATCCGGCGCAACGGCCCTTTTTGAAGAAAAGTACGGAGATGTCGTAAGAGTTATTTCCCTTGCCTCTTTCAGCCGGGAGCTTTGCGGCGGAACACACACCGACCGTACCGGCAACATAGGCCTTTTCAGGATTATTGCTGAATCGAGCGTTGCATCAGGAGTGAGGCGTATCGAAGCTTTAACCGGCGCTGCGGCCGTGAATCACACGCAGCAGAGCGAAAATATTTTGCAGGCGACCGCCCTTCTTCTCAAGGAAAAGCCCGAAGCATTGCCTCAGAGAGTCGACAAAATGCTTTCCCGGGAGAGGCTTCTTGAAAAAGAACTTGAAAAAGCAAAGGCAAAAATTGCATCCGGCGCAGTCGATGGGATCGATGATGATATAAAATCATTAAACGGAGTCAGTCTTCTTGTTAAAAAAGTTTCAGTGGAGACTCCTGCCGCACTGAGAGAGCTTGCCGACAGGTTCAGGGATAAAATAAAATCCGGAATTATCGTACTGGGTAGTGCAGCCGGTGATAAAGTTCTTCTTATTGTTATTGTAACGAAGGACCTGACAAAAAAATACCATGCCGGAAATATTGTCAAACAGATTTCAACAATAGTCGGAGGCGGCGGTGGAGGAAGACCCGACATGGCCCAGGCCGGCGGAAACATACCTGAAAAACTGGATGAGGCTCTATCCATGGTTTATGATGTAGTCGGTGCTTAGGAACCGTTACGAAATAACTGTTTCTTTCTGAGCCATTTCGTTACGGCTCCTTATGCCGTTCTCACCGTTTAAACGGCACAGTTATTTTTTTTACAACGGCTTATTGAGGCCGGAATTTAAAATTTCGATTTTGAACCGAAACAGCGAGCGCACCCCCAGAAGCTTTTAATGAATCACCTCGTCGGCAAGTTCATTTGTGTCGTCGAATTTTTTCGGAAAATACTTGGATAATTCTTCACCGCATTTTGAAATTGCGAGACATACTGACTTTCCATACTGTTTTTCCTTGATGCCTGAAGAAAGCTCCGAAGCTATTATCCCCCAGAAATCAGCGGCGACTTTTTCATTGATACCCCTGTCTCCAAGTATCCATACACGGTGTTCAAGGAGTGAAATAAAAATAAGAATCCCCGTTTCGTCTCTTGTTTTATATAACTGTTTTTCATAAAAGGCCATAACGGCGCGTTCTCTTACAGTCTCTTCAATTCGCTTGCCGGATAAGAAAGGAATTTTCATCTCAGGTAATTTTGAGATTAAAAATCTGAAGGGGAAGTAAAGCAGGAATACCATCGGGATATAAGTCCAGACGGCGGCATTCGCTACGGCTTCCGAAAGAAAATGGGCAGAGAATCCGGACGAACCGTATCCCCAGCCCGCGGCTTTTAATGCCATCAAATATGTTTTTATGGTTTCAAGAAAAAGTGAAAAAAAGCCCGAAAGGATAAAAGCTCCGAGTGTTTCGGCTTCCCTGTACGAATCGCTTGAATCGACAACCATCACTGCGATTTCGCCGGACGTATTTGTCTCTGCTTTTTTTATGGAATCGGCGATACATTTTTTTTCTTCCGGGCCGAATAATTCAGATGCTCTAATTTTCATAATCCCTTTCCTTTTACCAGTTACCAGCTTCCCGATGATCCGCCGCCGCCGAAACCCCCGCCTCCGCCGGAAAAACCTCCGCCGCCTCCGAACCCGCCGCCGCCGAAGCCTCCGATGAAACCTCCCGGTCTCAATCCGCCGGAATGGGATCTTCCGCCTCCGCCGGTCATGGCGCCGGATAAAAGCCCGAAAGCAAAGCCGCCTACCGCAAGAATGCCGAGCAGCATCATGGAGATTCCGGGAAAAGAAAAGAAGGATATTGCAGGAAGAAGAACGGCTCCCGATGTGCCGCCGAGGATTTTCGAGATGCCGGACAAAGCCGCTGTTAAAACAAAAAGAAAAATAAGCAGGGTAAAGATGGGGTTTTTGCCGCTTTCTTTTCGTCCGGTATTCGTTCCTGATGCCTTATATTCGCCTCTGACAACCGAAACGATGGCGTTGATGCCGGCCTCTATTCCGCCATTGAAGTCGCCTTTCTTGAACTTAGGAATTATCTCGGAGTGAATAATCCTTCCCGAGATGAGATCCGTCAGTTTTCCTTCCAGTCCGCGTCCTGCTTCAATCCTGAGCTTACGGTCATTTTTTGAGACAAGGAGAATAACTCCGTTATCGAGATTCTTTTGTCCTATTTTCCACGCTTCCGCAACTTTTATTGAGTACTCCTCGAGGACTTCCCCTTCAAGGGAGGGAATGGTAAGAACCACGATCTGGGTTGAATCGCTGCTTTCAATTGCAGACAATGCCACTTCCAGTTTCTGCGCAGTTTCAGGAGAGAGAATTGAAGCATAGTCATTTACTCTTCCTTTCAGTTGCGGTACATTGAGCGCTCCGGCGGAGAACGGAACAATAATAATAAGAAATGCGACCAGCCAGTTTAACATTAATTGACCCCTTTAGTTAACGCACTTACACCCCTCAAGGGGGTACTGAAAAAAGTACCCCTCAAGGGGGTACTAAAAGAGTCCCGTTTATCGGGGTTATATTATTGCACTGAAAAGCTCACCTTGGGAGCGCTTTTTGCGGTCTCATCGGCTTTGAACGGCTCTTTGCGTTCAAGATGAAGCAAAAGAGAGTTTGTAAGAGAATTGGGGAAAATTCTGATGCTCGTATTGAAATCCTGAACAGCTTTGTTGTACCTTACTCTTGCAACATTTATTCTGTTTTCTGTCCCTTCAAGCTGATTTTGCAGATCCATGAAATTCTGGTTGGCCTTTAAATCGGGATATCTTTCAACAATAACCATTAGCCGTGAAAGAGCGCCTGAAAGTTCTCCCTGGGCCTGCTGGAACTTGCCGAATGCTTCAGGATTATTGAGCATTCCTTTTGAAATCTGCATGGAGCCAGCTTTGGCTCTTGCTTCTGTAACGGCCTTCAGTGTGTCGGCTTCATGCTTTGCATAACCCTTGACCACCTCAACGAGGTTAGGTATAAGATCAAGGCGGCGCTGGTAAGTCGCCTCAACATCTCCCCAGGCTGCAAAAACCGCCTCTTCATTGGCCTGCATCGTATTATATCCGCAGCCGGATAACGAAAGAAGAGATATCAATCCCAGCAATAATAAAAAATACTTTTTCATTTTTCCTCCGTGTTCATATTTTAATTAGGACGCAGATTTTCGCCGATATCCGCAGATAATTATTTACTCTTTAGTTTTATCCGCCCCAGGCGGTCTCAAGAATAACGTTCCAAGCTATGACATTTTACAGGTTTGTCAAATGCCGGATAAGCCGCTGTAATAAAATAACTGTGACAGAAACATCATGACCGGCATAAGGAACCGTAACAAAATAGTCAGAAATGTAATGGTTATTTTGTAACGGCTCCTGAGATAATATCAGACCCCTGTTCCGCGTAAAACATCAATCATGGAAAAAACTTTTCCTCTTGCGCCATCCTGAATCCTGCTGTTTAAAAAAACGATTGCATCGAGGGTGCCTCTTGCATATATATCACGACCATTTACGTTATGTGTAAATTCAAATCTGACTGTTTTATCTCCGGATGCAAGCGTATATGTATGCCATCCGTGCCCTTTCAGAAATTCTTCCGGTATTCCCCATTCGATCTTCTGGTTTTCAGGATCGCGCTCCATAACAATTTGCTGTTCTGTAAAAGGTATTCCGAGCTTATTGAAATACCCGATGATTGCCCTTGCAGTGCCGCTTGTGTCGGCTTTTCCCTTCTGATGGCTCTCTTTAACAGTCAAAGTGTATCCCGAAAAAAGATCGGGGAATGTTTTTGCCGCATACTCCATCATAGCCTGAAAGCCGACTATCTGTTTTGCCATGTTTGGCGCAATTATCGCGCAGGTTCCGGAGGCGAGAACAGCCTCTTCCAGTTTCTTTCTGTCCCCGCCGGTTGTTCCCATCACAAAGGGAAGGATATTATCACATAAGAACTGAGCGTTCGTGTTTACAGCAGAAGGATGAGTATAGTCAACGCTTATAAAGAGGCTCTCTTTTTTCTTTAATTCTTTTAAAGTCTCTTCTCTTTCTCCGGGATGAACGAGCCGGATGTTGATGGAATCGACTTTGTGCTCTTTTTCCGAAATTTCAGGGCCTGTAAGGGATAATGGAATAAGCTCAAACCTGCTGTCGCTGAAAACATGTCTTGCGACATTTACAGCCATATTCCCCGGCATTCCGTTTACCATGACTTTGATTCTGCTCATAATTACCTCAATTTTATTTATTCTTATGCGGTTGAATACCAGAAAGATATTCAGGTTACAACAGATTGTCAATCAGGGACTTCAGCTTCGGGAAATCTTTTCCATCAGGCAACTCAAAGCTTTCCTTCAGGCTCCGTAAAGCCGCCGGGATATATTGTACGAAAAAATGTTTACCTTTAACTTTGCCGAGATATCCGAACGCACCGAGAATTTGGAGATTTCTTGTAATTGAACAGTATTTGAAACAACGGCAAAAATTATTTGCATTTATTCCGGCAATAGAGGAAATCTTTTCGGCGCAATAACCGACCAGTTCCAAACGGATCCCGGAAGGCAATCCTACATATGGGTCAATTAAAAGAGATGCGAGATCATACTGAAGAGGACCTAAGCGTCCTCCCTGGAAGTCAATAAAATAAATTTTGCCGTTTTTAACCATAATGTTGCGGGACTGCATATCCCGGTGCATGAATCCCTTAACCTGGTATTCAAGAGCCTGAGATGCAATTATTTTAAATTCGTTTTCATATCCGTCAAAATCAATCTCTTTATTCAGATAACCTTTAAGAAAAGCATCAGTGAAGTATCTGCATTCTTTTTCGAGAATAAGGTCTGCGGTGTAACAGGGCGTCTGATAAGTCCATGAAACATCAAAGCCGGAGCCTCCGGTGAGAGACAGCATTATAAGAAGATCAATTACGGATTTATACCGTGAGATGATTTCACCCTGACTTTTCGTGTTCATTATAACTGTTTGAAAATTCGTGTCTCCCAGGTCTTCCAGAAAAACAAGCCCCGAAAAGGAATCGTGAAGAAATATTCTCGGAACCGGGAGTCCTCTGTTATGCAAATGGAGACCGATTGCGATAAAGGAGTCGGCTTCCGTAACAGAAAGCTCTTTCCTTATGCCGTGATCCGCCATAATGAGAGAATTTTTTCCTGATACAAGACGGAACCATCCTCTGTCGGAACCGTCTCCTTTGAGTCTGAACATATTAATTTTCCGGTCTTTGTAATCCGGAAAGGCAATCATGAAAGCCTTTGGGGCAGTTTCCTCTATCACTGTTTTAATGTATTTTTCAGGCGTTCCCAGATCATTCCAGGAGTGATTATTCGGCATAAAGGCATGGAGTTTTTTCCCGCAGGATATCATTTGCCTGTAAACATCGATGCTGTTTGAGAATGAGTTCGCCGGAATGAAATCAAGAATTTCAGGGTTGAGAACCTGAATTCCCGTAAAGGCAAGTTTTTTGATATTTCCCTGATTTGTGCAGGGAAGAGGGTTGGCACAGGCATTCTCAAAACCGAGGATGAAGTTGTCTTCATCAACCAGGACATTATTGAATTCTTCATAATCGGTTAATACAAGAGTTGCAGGATGATTATAGTCAAGATGAAACCTGTAAACTTCACGAAGGTCTATATCGGTAAAGATATCGCTGTTAATGACGATAAACGGATCGTTGTTCCAGAAATCGGATGCGTTTTTTATGGCGCCGCCTGTTCCGAGGATAACAGGCTCATGGCGCGTTTTTACGGGTATGGAATATTTCTGTAAATTTAAAAAAGCTTCTATTTTATTGTGAAGATGGTGAGTGTTTATTATGATCGATTCGCATCCGGCCGCTTCGAGGCTTCTTATTATAATATCGAGTAAAGGGCGGCCTCCGACCGGAAAAAGCGGCTTGGGAGTGTGATCTGTATACGGGGTAAGCCTTGTTCCAAGGCCTGCAGCAAGAATCAGGGCTTTCATGTTTTACTGATCTTTCGTGAAATAAATCAATTAGGACGCAGATTTTCGCCGATACCCGCAGATAATTATTTGTTAGCTCTTAATATTAATCCGCCTTGGCGGACTAAAATCTGCGTTCATCTGCGTCCAAAAAGGAAATTCCTGTACAATCAGGTTATTGCAGACAGCTCAGATATTTTTGAACGGCATCTTCGTAGAATGCTATTTTATCCGTGTCTTCAGAGCCTTTGATCCCTTTGTTTGCAAAAAAATCGAGTGCATTAGTATAGTTAACTTTTGAGAGTGCTTCACTACGTTCAATTTCATTTATTTTATACATGCGGTTTCCCAGAGCCTGTATTTTTTTAATCCTATCTTTGGCATCAATTCCTTTCTGGGGGGACTCCTTTAAAAAGTTAAGTACTACAAGATATGATTCAAAATACGGCTTTAAAAAATTGGAAAAAAGTTTTAAAGACTTCAACCCGACTGATGTAACATTGTAAGTGTCGGGCAGGCTTTCATGCGGAACAAGCGCAGAATCGTCTATAAATGCCTTTATGCTTTTACGAACAAAGTATTCCGGGGTTTTGTCGACATTGTAAGCAAACTCGTATTTAAAAAAGTTTTGCTGAAAAGCATATCCGGAATGAAGATCGAAAGCCTGAAACTGGAAAGATTCTATTTTAAGAATTTCAAGTGCGGCGATAGCGGCGGGGATGAAGAAGGAGATGCAGTTATTCTTGTAATATTCCATTGCAGGGCGCTTGTTGGCATTGACCGAAAATTCCGGGATATTGGGATGGCTGATTTTCCCCTTGGAAACCGGTTCAATAAATTTTCTCTGTGTGTATGACTCGAAAACCTGCTCTATCGCATGTTTATAATCGGATATAAGGGTATCAGAAAGTTTGGCTCCCTGTGAAGAGAGGTGTTTCATGTATGTTTCAATATGTGAGAGAATGTGCTCATACGTGAATCTTTTTTTTGCGCAGTTTAAAATTGCACATGCAGTAAGGGAAAAAGGGGTAACAACTGAAACGTCATTTATGGAATTTATTATTCTGTATCCAAGATTCCGGCAAAGGGCGTTCTGCTCTTTTGATGTCATGCTTTTAATCTGAATATCCTTATCGGCAAAGAGCTCATTTAACGAGATCGGATCGTTAAACTGGATATAAATTTTTCCGTATCGTTTCTTGAGGAATTTTCCTGCCTTTATAACCTGGGAGAAGCTTTCAGGCTCTTTTTGCCCGCCCTCAAGCTCATTTAGGTATGAGCCTTCTTCGATAACCCTGTCATATCCTATGAAAATCGGAGCTATTATCATATCCTTGCAGGCCCCTTTT
>Ga0180009_10008690_pt1 | contig 10022 bp, 7 predicted proteins | sample OS_PC_MetaG_FD_123537 | JGI IMG/M metagenome (GOLD analysis project Ga0180009, IMG submission 123537) | Groundwater microbial communities from the Aspo Hard Rock Laboratory (HRL) deep subsurface site, Sweden - OS_PC_MetaG | ecosystem: Environmental > Aquatic > Deep subsurface > Groundwater... | reverse complement strand
GGGTGAGAGCCCGCTCCGGATCGTCGGTGGGCGTGGAGAGCGTGGTTTCTTCGGTCAACGCCTGGGGCTGCTGGCGGGCCTGCGCCTTGCGCTGGGCCTTTAGGTGGCGGAGCGTGGTGCGGACGGTGATGCGGTCCACCCAGGTCTCCAGCCGGCTGTTCCCGCGGAAGCTGTGCACCGATCGCAGCACCTCCACCAGGCAGAGCTGAACGAAGTCCGCTCCGTCCGGGTGGTCCCCGCAGAGGTAGCGCACCGACGTGCGGATGCGGTCCAGCGCCCGATCCGCCAGCGCCCGACGCGCGTCGGAGCCGCCGGCCGTGGCCGCGCGCACCAACTCTTCGTCTCGGGCTCTACGATCCGGCTGGTTCATCGTGCTGTGTTCCGCTGATACCACTCCATGCTCCTACTGATTGTAGTGCGCTTTGCTCCTATAGAGGGGGTAGGTTTTTGTGAGGACGACAAAAAACCAATAATATCAGTGGTCAGAGAAGTGGAACGTGGATTCCGACCGACAGCGTGGGCTGTACCCGCCAGGGAGCCAGCAAGGGTTGGAGCTCCCGCGGTTCGCGATATTCAGTGTTGTTGAGATGAATTCGGGCGCCCAGGCTCAACACCAGATGGAGGCGTTGGGCGAGCCGCACGCCCAGCACGACGGCGGGCACCAGCGCTACGAAAGCGCGAGTGGGTATGGCGTTAAAGGTCTCTCCTTCCTCCAAATTCAGGGGCGTCGATCGCGCGACCACGGCCACCGCCAGCGCCAGCTGCGCGCCGAGGGCCAAGCGGCCGCGGCGCCAGGTGAAGCGCGCACCGAAGTCGAGGGGCACCCGACGCAGGCTCAAGGCCGTGGTCTCGGACTTCGCGTCCAGGGGGGCCTCCATGCGAAATCCCAGGAAGATCGACCACTGACGATGGAGGTGGTACAGCGCCGCGAGCCGCAGCCCGTGGGCGACCGTGACCTGGTCGGAGTACAGGTCCACGTCGTACCCCGCTTCCAGAGCCAGCCGAAAACGACGGCGGGGCGGGGCGGGCGGCTGCCCCGACGAGGTCGGGCGGCGGGGTGGCGCCGTCGCAGCCAGTCGGGGTCGAGCCGGCGGAAGGCGCACCCCCACCTTTTCGCCCTGCAGGTGCCCCCGCACCGCGAAGCTCACGATCACCGCCAGGGCTTCGTATCGGCCCTCCACGCCCGCCGATTGCACCGGTCTTTCGAGCAGTCGCCCTCCGCCGGGGGCGTGCAGATAGATCGACACGCGCGCGCGCTTGGCGTCGAACCAAAAGACCACGTCGGCCTTTTTTTGGCGGGCCACGGCGCGCGCGGATAGGAGCTGCGAGGGGGCGGAGGGGTCGAGCTGGTCCACCGCATGCACGGTGAGGGCCGCCGACACGTCACTGAGCTGTCCGCGCACGGCCTGCAGGGTCCGGTAGGTGGCCTCCCGCTCGCTCACCGGGGCGATCATCACCACCTGGGAGCGGCGGGCTGCGGTTGGCACGGTTGGCGCCGCCGCGGCCGTGTTCACTGGCGACAGAACTGCCGTGAAAAGCAGGAGCGTTGGTACACGATGTGTGGGAGCGCGGGTGTTCACATTGTGTCCCATCGGGTGGCTCGAAGGCGAATCATCGAGAATGTACTGTAGCGCCGCACGGCTCAAAGAACCAGGGCTGCTGAAACCGAGAGGCTCGCCACGTTTGGCTGTTGTCGCCCGGCTGGTATTGGGCGGGTTTACGCTGTGGGCCCTTGCCATCACCCGAATAACGCCAATATTGAACAGGCCACTGGAGGTCCTCATGAGCCTGACGCTGAAACTCTATTCCGACTACGTCTGACCTTTTTGCTTCATCGCGGAGCAGAGCAGCCTGGTCAGGCTGCTGAAGAATTACGAGCTGGATCTGGATTGGCGTGGCTTTGAGCTGCACCCGGAGACGCCCCTCGGTGGCGTGCCCGTGTCCCACTTTTTTCCCGAAAACAGGTTGGCAGAGACCCAGGACTATCTGACGCGGTTCGCCGCAAAATTCGATTTGCACGACATGCAGGTGAGCGGGCACGTTCCCAACACCCGGCGAGCCCTGGCGGCCACGGAGTACGCCCGGGAACACGGCCGGTTGAACGCCTTCCGGGAGGCGGCCATGTGTGGGTTCTGGCAGCACGGCGTGGACGTGGAGAGCGACGCAGGGTTGCGGCGCATCGCCACCGAGAGCGAGCTGGATCCAGAGGCCGTGGTGTCTGCTGCGGACGACCCGGTCTATCTGGGCCGGGTGGACGCCCTGCGCGACGAGGCCCACAGCCGGGGCGTGAACGGCATCCCCGCGTTCTTTTTCGGAGACCAGCCATTCCCCGTGGTGGGCTGCCAGTCCTATGAGCTGCTCGCTCGCACGGCCGAGGCCGCCGGCGCCGTTCCGCGGCGGTGACTTTCAGCACAACCGGTTGCTACGCACGACCAGATGGGCGAAACTGATTCCACTGGGAGACACGCTATGAAACTCACTGGGATCGGTTGTGCATTGGTTGTGCTGTTGACCTGGGGATTGGCGGCGGCTTGTTCTGACGACAACCCAGGCAATGGTCAGCCGGACTCAGGCGTCGGCCAGGATGTGGGGCCCCTGCCCGATGGGACCGTGGTCCCCGATTCCGGTCCGCTGCCCGATGGCGGTGGCCCCCAGCCGGGGCCGGCCTGCCCCGCGCTTGCCGCGCCCACGGGCAACGTGGTGAACGTCTCCACCGTGTCCGAGCTGGAGAGCGCCGTGAACAACGCCCAGGCCGGGGACTCCATCCTGGTGGCGGATGGGAACTACGTCATGGACAGCGTGTACCTGTGGATCGACACTCCGGACGTGCAGCTGCGTTCGGCGAGCGGAGATCGCGAAGCCGTGGTGCTGGACGGCAACCACCAGGGCTCGGAGATCGTCACCATCGCCGCGAACAATGTCACCGTGGCTGATCTGACCATCCGCGAGGCGTACACGCATGCCATCCACGTGGTCACCGACGGCGCCGACACGGTGGGTACGCTGATCTATAATGTGCACGTAATCGATTCGGGGCAGCAGGCCATTAAGATCAACCCCAGCACGTCCGGAGGGTATCCCGATAATGGGGTCATTGCGTGTTCCACACTGGAGCTGACCGACGTGGGTCGCCCCTACGTGGATCCCAATGCGGGGGGCTGCTACACCGGCGGGGTGGACGGCCACCAGGCCCGGGGCTGGGTGATCCGCGACAACGTCATCCGCGGCTTCTGGTGTGAGACGGGACTGGCCGAGCACGGCGTGCACTGCTGGCGGGGCTGCCGCGATACCGTGGTGGAGCGCAACACCTTCGTGGACAACGCCCGGGGCGTGGGTTTTGGCTTGTCCGACAACGGCACGGCACGCACCTTCACCGACGATCCCTGCCCGGGGGTAAGCGGCTACGTGGGGCACTACGGCGGCATCGTGCGCAACAACTTCATCTTCGCGTCGGACCCGGACCTGCTGGCGTCGTCGTCCGGTTTTGACTGTGGCGTCTGCCTGGCCTCGGCGTGTTACGCCCGGATCCTGCACAACACGGTCGTGTCCACCGGGGACAATTTCTCGTCCATCGAGTGGCGCTATGCCACGTCGGCGGGGCTGGAGATCCTGAATAACATCGTCACCCACGCCATCCGCGATCGCGACAACATCCCGGCCCACCAGGACGGCAATCTGCCCGACGCCCCGCTCTCGCTGTTCGTCAATGGCGGCGGGGGCGACCTGCACCTGGCGGCGGGGGCCTCGGCGGCCATTGACCAGGGCGCCGCCGTGCCGGTGGGCATGTGCACCGACGACATTGACGGCGACGCCCGCGACTCCAGCCCGGACATTGGCGCGGACGAGCTCGTCACCCCGTAGCCCTTCGATACAATGACCACGGGATCGTCTGGCTGCCCACAATCGAGCGAACGGTTGATCACCCACTCCCGGGTCGGATATAATGTTCTAGGCGGCGGCCATTTCTGACCGCGGCCGGCTGGGTTACCGCGTCACGCTGGCGCACGGAGCCGACAATGAAGCGGATTACGGCAATACTCTTAATGTTTTCATTGGTGATGGGAGGGGCGATCTCGTGCAGCACGGAGTTTGGCACCGGGGGGATCCCTCCCTGTGAGCTGTTTGACGCCGATCCCCTCTGTGGAACGGCCTGCGTGCTCGACTCCGAGTGTGGTGCCGATCTGTATTGTGGACTCGACGGCCTGTGTACCGCGGACTGCAGCCCTGACGGGGGTCAGTGCCCCGAGGGGCAGATCTGCGTGGCCCACGGCCGATGCATCAACGATCCCGGCGACGCGGGGGTCACCAATGACGCCACCTTCCCCGACGCGGCCACCTGCGGCAATGTCACGGTGAATCTCGCGCCGGTGACGCCCACGGTGGTGGTGCTCATCGACCAGTCCGGCTCCATGACCAGCAGCTTTGGCGGACAGGATCGTTGGGCCGCGGTGACCGAGGCCTTGACCGACCCGGCCGGTGGGGTGATCACCCAGCTCGAATCCAGCGTGATCTTCGGCGCCACCCTCTACACATCCGACGGAGGGTCAGCCGGCGGCGTCTGCCCGATGCTGACCACGGTGCCCCCGGCCCTGAACAATCTGGCGGCCATCGAGACCCTGCTGACCAACAACAGCCCGGCCGGGGACACCCCCACGGGCGAATCCATCGACGCGGTGGTGCAGGAGTTGTTGAACCTGCCCCCCAATCCCGAGGGGCCAAACTCCCCGCCCATCATCGTGGTGGCCACCGACGGGGAGCCCGACACCTGCGCCGTGCCCAATCCCCAGGACGGGCAGCCCGAGTCCGTGGCCGCCGCCGAGGCGTCCTACCAGGCCGGCATTGACCTGTTCATCTTGAGCGTGGGCAGCGGCGTCTCGGACGCGCACCTGCAGGACATGGCCAACGCGGGCGTGGGCCTGCCCGTGGGCGGCGGCACCAACGCGCCGTACTACGTGGCCAACAACCAGGGGCAGCTCGTGGACGCCTTCAACGAGATCATCCATGGGGCGCGATCCTGCGAATTTGTGGTGGAGGGTGTCGTGGACATGGCCCGGGCCGACGAGGGCCACGTGGTGCTAAACGGCGACAGTCTGGAGTTCGGCACCGATTGGAACATGCTGGACGCCTCCACGCTGGTGCTGCTCGGCGCCAGCTGTGACACGTTCCTGGCCGAGGAGAACGTCCTTCTTTCGGCCAACTTCCCCTGCGGCGTGGTCGTGCAGTAGCCCCGCGGTGGTTACGCTCTTCGTCTTACCCACACCCCGCGGACCAGAATAATACGGGCAACCCATCGGCGCGCATGGGGGCGGCGAGGCGCCCCGAAACGTGGTAAAACCATGCTGGCCGTTTTCCGGACCGGGAGTGCATCCATGCTGGTTTTGCGTCGCTATACTGGTGTCGTGCTGTCTGCGCTGCTCGTGATGGTGTTCACAGGCGGGGGCTGCGAGAGCCGCAACCTCGGCTGGGTCAACACCGAGTTCGGGTGCTGGGACCTGTGGGAGTGCAACCCTGATCGGGACTGCGGACAGATGGTCCAGTGCGTGGACGGATTCTGCCGGTCGGACCTGGATCCGGTTTTGGTGGGCTGTCCCTACGGGGACTGCATCGTGGATGACGACTGCGTGGTGGCTCAACCCTACGACTGCTGTGCCGGATGTCCCCGGGTGGCCCGGCGCTCCGACCTGCCGGAGCTGACCTGTTTCTATGAGGCCGGCACGACGCCGGGCCCCATTCCGCCCGAGTGCGCGGTCCCGTGCACGGCCTGCCCCTTGTGCTTTCCTCAGCCCCAGGGCGCGCGTTGCGACATCGGGCGCTGTGTGGCCACGGTGGAGGGGTGTGACGCCGCGGACGCCACGGGGATCGAGACCATCACCACCGCGGCGTTGCTCACCAATCCCCAGGACTACGACGGGCAGGCCTACCGCGTCGGGGGCACGGTGCTGCCCTGGCCGGCGGGCTGCGACGACAACTGTCCGAGCTTTCACTGTTGCGACCGTGCGGCGGTGCTCGACGGACTGATTCGCCTGGAAGGCTCGCCTTGCGGCACTCAGCTGATGTTCCAATCCGACGACTATTGTGCCGACGAGTTTGACAGCGAGGGCCTGTTGCCCGGCGGCGATTACATCGTGCATGGTCTACTGCGCTGGACCCCCAATGAAGCAGTGCCCTGGACCATGGAAGTGGGAGGGCTGGAGGTGGCGTCGCCGCGCGCCCTGGGCGGGGCCTACGAGGTGTTTGTTACCGCGGTGGAGTCAGACGCCAGCGATCCGACGTGCCTGCCGCCGACCCTGACGGAGGGCGACTGGGGGAACGTCTATCTGGCCGAGGAGGGCGGGCTCACCCGGATCGTGGCGCCGCTGTTCGAGTGCCACTGGGAGTTCCTGGGCACGGCGGATCTCGAGGGGTGGTTCAATGCCCAGGTGCCCGTTGCCTGCGACGGGGTCTGCGACTACATCCTTGTGGGCCAGGTCACCGGAGAGATGATGTTTGCGGCGTACACGACCTTCGATGGCCAATGCTACTACGAATATCAGTTCTCGGGCCAGCGGTTGCCCAACGAGCACGACTATCCCACGGACTGATCTTCGGGCTCCATGAGCGCCCGGAATTGCTCCGGTACGGGTTGCACCTTCCGCCGCTTGTAGTCAAAAAAGACCATGCCGGTCTTGGCCTGGGCCACCGCGCGCCCGGTGGAGGCTTCGCGTACGCGGAATATGAAGTCGCAGCCATAGCGGTTGAAGTCTGTCACCGCGACCCCGATGCGCAGCAACTCCCCCCCAAAGGCCTCGGATTCGTAGACGGCGGCGACGTCGGTGATCACCAGGCCCAGGCCGAACATCTGCATCTCCTTCAGCCCGTGGTGGGCGAGAAACCGGATGCGCGCTTCCTGGAGCAACGAGAGCAGGTGGTCGTTCCCGAGGTGCCCCGCATAGTTGATGTCCGAGGCGCGGAGCCGCAACTCGGTGGTAAAGGGCAGGGTCTCGGGGAGGTGGAGCTCAACACGGGCCATGGACCTCTCCAGGGGCAGTGAAATCAACAACCGGGAATGTGGCAATTGAATTTGCCTGTTGTCAATGCTTTGGAGCCGGTCTACGATTTATTTGCCCGAGTCTAATCGCCGTGAAACAAGGAGCCGTGATGAGTAGGATGATGCATGTTTTGACGAGCCTGGCCTGTATGACCGCTCTGGTGACGGCGGCCGGGTGTGCGGCGGAGGAGACCACGAAACTCCCGCTGCAGACGCAACAACCCATCGTCAACGGGACGCCCACGAATCAGTGGTCCCCCGTGGGGGCGCTCACGCTGATGCATCCCGGCTGGGGCTACTCGGGCTCCTTTTGCTCGGCCACCAAGATCAGCAACAGCTGGCTGCTCACCGCGGCCCACTGCCTGGACAACGACGTGGGGGGCACAACCCTTACGCCGGGAATCGTCCGGTTCTACCAGGGTAGTGACGCGAACAACCCCGCGCCTGGCAGCCTGTATCTGGTGGACGGCTTTTACCTGCACCCGAGCTACAACCCGGGCAACAACCAAAATGACATCGCGCTGGTGCACCTCACCGCGCCATTGGGGGGAACCAACTACGCCATCAGCCCCTTCTCCATGGGCGGCTCCTGGGTGGGCACGGTCATCCACTACGTGGGCTACGGCGTGAACGACGGTATCAACCAGACCGGCGGCGGCATCAAGCGCGAAGGCGACATCCCCATCTCTCAGGTGAACGCGACGACCTATTTCAGCAACGCCGCGGCGGCTAACGTGGGCGTCTGCTTCGGGGACTCCGGGGGGCCGGGGCTCTATCTGAACGGTGGGTCGTATTATGTGGCCGGCGTGAACTCCACGGTGGGTGCCCCATCGGGGGACCCGTGCCTCGGCACGGGCAATCACACGCGGGTGGACTACTACGCCACCTGGGTCACCGGCATCACCGGCGGCACCCTGCCCAGCTGCGCGGGCGACCCGAACATGTGTTACTGCCCGACGGCCTGCCAGGGCAACGGCACCTGTAATAACTCCCTGTGCGAGGTGCTCGACTGCGCCGAGATCAATTTCTGCATGAACGCCTGCGGGGCCACCGACGATGGCTGCTTCACCGACTGCTATCTGCAGGGCACGGTGGCGGGCCGGTCGGACTTCGACGACATCACCCAGTGCGCCATCGATCACAACTGCTACAATGCCGCGGACTACCAGACGTGCATGTCCGCCAACTGCCAGCCCGTCGTCGACGCCTGCTTCGCCACGTCCACGGGCAGTCTCACCTGCCAGCAGATGTACGACTGCCTGCTGGCGTGCCCGTCAGGGGACCAGAACTGTAGCTGGGGCTGCTTCAACAATGGCACGGCCGCCGCCCAGTCTGAGTACGACGGCATGCAGGACTGCTTCACCGCCCAGTGCGGCACCATCACCGATCCCACGGCGTGGCAGAACTGCGTGTGGCAGAACTGTGCCGTGCAGATCGAGACGTGCCTGGTGCCGGCGAACTGTGACATCGCGGGCGGCGACTGCGCGCCGGGGGAGGCCTGCTGGCCCACCGCCGGGGGCAACACCGACTGCTACGGGTCCGACGAAAATCAGCTCGGCCAGACCTGCGTGCCGAACCAGACCACCACGTTGAGCTGCGACGACGGGCTGCTGTGCGCGAGCTGGCAGAGCAACACCTGTGTGCAGCTCTGTCAGGACAACCAGGACTGCGCGGCGGACGAGGTGTGTGACATGCCCGTGTTCCAAGGCATCACTGACATCGGTTGGTGTAACTGCCTCGACGCGGACTCGGACGGCGAGTGTGTGCAGACCGACTGCAATGACAACGATGCGGCCACGCACCACGGGGCCGTGGAGGCCTGCGGGGACGGCGTGGACAACAACTGTGACGGCAACATCGACGAGGGTTGCGGCTCGTGCACGGACGTGGATCAGGACAACTACTGCGATACCACCGACTGCAACGACAACGATCCGCTCATCAACCCCGGCGCGGTCGAGCGGTGCGGGGACAACGTAGACAACAACTGCGATGGCGAAATTGATGAGGGCTGCGCCACCTGCACAGACGGCGACGGTGACGGCTACTGCTTCGAGGTAGACTGCGACGATAACGATCCCAACGCCAATCCCGCGGCGGATGAGGTCTGCGGGGATGGCGTGGACAATAACTGCAATGGCCTGGTGGACGAGGGCTGCGGGGGCTGCACGGACCTGGATCAGGACGGCGCCTGCGACGATGTGGACTGCAACGACCTGGACTCCCGGGCCTTCCCCGGCAACGTCGAGGTCTGTGACGGCATCGACAACAACTGTGACGGGCAGATCGACGAGAACTGCGGTGGCGCGGGCAAGCGGGGCGGCTGCAACGCCGCCGGCACCACGCCCAGCCTCCCCGGGCTCCTGATCCTCTTGGGCCTCCTGGGCCTTTTGGCCTTCCGCCGCCGTCGGTCCAGTAGCGACTTTACGATTCTGCGGGGCGGACGACTGCGGCGGCGTCCTTAGGTTGATCGTAGAGCTCCACCTGATAACGTCCGTCGGGCTCGAGTAGCGCCTCAAAGATGGCGTAGGAGCCCTCGGAGGTGAACAGGCCGCGTTGGCGCAGGAAGCGGCCCACCGCGGTGGCGTCGTCGGCCCAGTCGTCGTTGGACACCTGCTGTGGGGGCAGCTGCAGGGTCGCGCCGTCGGGCTCCACGAAGTGTCCCTGCACGTCGAACCCGATGTTGCGCTCCTCTTCCAACACCCACATGGGCGGCCGCTTGTCGTGGGGCTCGTCAAAGAGCACCGAGACCTCGTAGCCGATACAGGGCTTCCCCGCGATGGGCGAGGTGAGAAGCTCGGTGGTGCGCGGCCTGAGGTGCCCCGTGACCACCGCGTCCGGCTTATGCCGCAAGTCCGGCAGGGGGACGGGCAGATGCCAGCGGGCCGGAAAGGTCCGCCGCCGCCGGAAGTGCAGGTGGGTCCACAGCCGCGGCGCCAGCCAGTAGCCCGTCCCGGCGCATCCCACGGCGACGAGACCGCCGACCGCGGCGTGC
>Ga0180009_10008689_pt1 | contig 10022 bp, 10 predicted proteins | sample OS_PC_MetaG_FD_123537 | JGI IMG/M metagenome (GOLD analysis project Ga0180009, IMG submission 123537) | Groundwater microbial communities from the Aspo Hard Rock Laboratory (HRL) deep subsurface site, Sweden - OS_PC_MetaG | ecosystem: Environmental > Aquatic > Deep subsurface > Groundwater... | reverse complement strand
ATATGCACTAAGTCTTTTACCTTAACTATATCTGCTTCGCTAAATCTCTCCACTCCGGACTCAAGCCATCCGCCTGAAGGTTTCGGCTTAATAATTTGAGCTAAGCACGCATTAAATTCTTTTGCCTTGTCCATTACCCGTTGGAAATTCCCGTTATAGAAATCATCGCGCAAAAGACACGAGTTAAAAGTTACCGGGACATCCGCCTCATGGCATAAGCGAATGCCTTCAATTAATATATCCCATGCCTTATCTGATTTCATAAAGGCATTGACCTTTCGAGGTTCATAGCTGTGCAATGAAAACATTATTGCCGTCAGCCCCAGACTTTTTAATTCTCGTAATCGGTCAATACTCATGCCGTCGCCCGTAGAATTAACCCATATCTCCGCGTCCTTTCCAATAGCCACGCACAATTTTTTCAGCCTATCGTAAACCAAAAAAGGTTCTCCGCCCTCAATATTAAAAAAGCTGATGCCTAAACTTTTTAATTGCTTTGCCGCGGCGATCGTTAAATCTATATCCGCGTCTTTGCCCAAATCATTTCTTTGATAGCAATGTTCGCATTTAAACCGGCAGGCTGAAGTCACCGAGATTAAAACTGTTGTGCAGGGAAGTTTCGCGTCAAAGACCATAAACTTCCGGCAGGCGGTAAAGAACGCCTGAGATGGAAACCGGGGAATATATAACCCGAGCCGTACGGCGTTGCCGATTTTGACAAACTTGTTAGGGTAAATTTTTGACAGGAAATAAAGAAGGCGTTTCAGAAACAGAATATATCTGCGGACTGAAATTCTGCCCTTTGAAATCTCTGGAAGATAGTAAAACAAAAGAAACGCCTTCATTCTCGTCGCAAATAGGATCTTTCTTAATCCGGTAATATTTTTTGCCTTGATCATTTTGAGCAATCCTGTTTTTTATACCACGCAACCGTCTTTTTTATTCCCTCTCTTAGGCTGTGCTCGCTTTTAAAACCCAAAACCTGTTCGGCTTTAAGAGTCGAATACTCAATATTATCGTAGAACATATTCACTCTTCCTCTTGTCAGCAAAGGGGCTTTTGGAATATTAAATATTGTGTATAGTAACTCCGAGAAAAACCCTAAAAGATAAACCGCCCATTTAGGCAACGGTATCGGCTTTTTAACTCCAGCATATTCGCAAAAAAGAAAGAAGATTTTATCCATATAATCGCACTCGTGATTGCCTATAATAATACGTTGAACGCCTTGAAGCCTTTTGCGAAACGCCAAGTAATACGCTTGAGCAACGTTGCCAGCATAAACGACATGAAACTTGTTTTTTTTCGATCCCGGCGATAAGGAAATCCCTTGCTCCGCAGACTTAATATATTTAAGAAATACCGTATCTCCGCCATTCTCACCATAAACCCAGACCGGCTCCAATATAGTTAAATTCATTCCATTCCTCTGCGCAAAATCTACGGCCTTTTGTGTAGCAATGCATTTCGTGTCGCGGTAATAATTTAACTTGCATGGAAAAATACCATCAAGAAAATAGGGATAATGCGAATTATAGGGTGAATCCTCGTTCTTTGTCGCCGCTGAATTCTCCTCGCCATATACCGCGTTTGTGCCTGCCATAATCACGTCCTTTATGCCATTTACCGCGCAGGCATTCAGGACGTTGAGCGTTCCTTCAACATTAGTCTGATAAAATATTTTGTAATCTCCCCAGTCTTTCGCGTAAGCGGCGTTATGGATAACGAAATCAAATCCTCTAAAGGTATCGACCAACGATTGACGATCGCGAATGTCTCCGTATTTAAGCTCAACATAAAAATCCTTGATAGATTCCATATTGCTGTCTTTGCGTACAAGGCAAGAAACTTTTATCCCGCTATTGCAAAACAACTTCACAATATGACTGCCGATAAACCCATTTGCTCCGGTAATGATTACTTTATCCATCACGGCCGCATTTCCTTAAGACGATACCCGCGTTATGCCCTCCGAACCCGTAAGAAGTGGATACCGCGATATTTACCTCCGCATCCGTTGATTTGTCGGTCAGATTCAGATTCTCCCGAGGATCAGGGACACAATTACCATGTAATTTTGACTCCTTGATAGACAAAGCGGTCACCGCAGTTTCCAATGCTCCACTTGCGCCCAGAGTATGTCCAAGGACTCCCTTTGTGGAATTAATATAAGGCTGGTCTTCTTTCGAGCCGAATACTTCTGCGATCGCTTCTGCTTCAATAGCATCATTAACCAAGGTACCGCTACCGTGAGCATTAATATAATCAATATGGCCATTTTGCTTTAATGCATGAAGAAGCCGCTTTATCTGAACACCTGAAGGATCCATCTGAACAATATTATGAGCGTCGCTGTTGCTCTGAAAATCGATTATTTCCGCATAAATAGGCGCGCCCCGCTTTATTGCATGCGCATATTCTTCTAAAACAAGAATGCACGCCGCCCCTTGAGAAAACAGAAATCCGGTGCTCGTTTTCGAAAACGGATACGGGATGCCATGTGAAGATTGAATAAGAACACCTAAAACATCAAAACCCCGCATAACTCCGCCAAAGCTGTCAGATAAACATTCAACCCCGCCGGTTAAAACAACATCTTCATGGCCATTCTTGATTTTCTGATAAGCATTGCCTATCGCGAAAATCCCCGAAGCGCAAGCCGCATTAACCGTATAGCTGGTTCCTTTTAAGCCATAGGTGATGGAAATCCAGCTAGCAATTGAATTCGGCATAAGCATAGGCACAACCATGCGGTTATAGCGAATCTTAACGGGATTTAAAGCTTTCGGTATCTCATTCTTGTCCTTGATAATATGGGCTAAATACGAATGGAATCCTGTTTCAAGACTGCTGATACCTATACCAACGATTACTCCGCACCCGGCAAGTTCAGGCGCAATCAAACTATTTTCACTTTTATTGATGTTAAAACCCGCGTCCTGCAAGGCTAAAGACGAAGCGACAAGGGCGAGCTTATCCTCATCCTGTGTTACCTTGACGTAATATTGAGGGAATCCATACTCATCGAGATCAACAGCCGGATAAGGACTGTAATAACGTGATTTGAATTTGTATCCGATCTCAAATTTTTCAGGGATTCCTTTTATGCAAATACGGTTATTCAAAACACCTTCGAAGAAGTCTTTTTTCCCAATCCCTGTGGAAGTCACAGGCCCAATACCGGTTATTACAACACGCCGCATTATCCCTGCTCCTTTAAATAGCGGAAGAGATGTTCTAAATACGCCTTGCGATCATCAAAATCTCTGGCGCGCACAGCCAAACTGCCTAACTCTATTGACTTTCCACTCTCCAGAAGCGTTCTCGCAGAATTAACGATCTTGCCAATTTTGTAAAAAGTTAATCCTTGTTGTTTTGCCTTTAGTAAAAATTCCTGCTCCTTCTCGCATTTGATAGTAAACAGCAATTCATATTCTCCAGCCTCGCCCAATAGCAACAATTCTTTTGGCAAAGAAACCACTGAAGCGCCAAGCGAGCCTATTTCAATATACGGCAAGCCGCTGATTTCGTACCCGACACCGTTTATGTCCGCGATGGTATTCAAGGCATTAAAAACTCCGTCGCTGGTATCAATACAGCAACCCGCATAATCACTTATAAAGGCTGATTCCTTAATGCGTAAATGAAAACGGTTCTTAAGAAAAACCGATGCCATCTTAAAACGAGTATCTTTGGAATAAAATTTGAGAGCGGCTTCCAGATTACCCAAGCCGATCTTACCGGAAATATAAATCGTATCATCAACAACAGCTCCCTTTCTATTAAGAAGCTTGCCTCGTGGTTGACCGATAACAGCGGCGGTATACCGCCAATCTTGGGCTTTGCCAAAATCCCCGCCCATAAAGACTGTACCGGTTTCTTTGAGCACGTCAGAAACACCTTGGGAAAATTTCTTTACGAAGTTCTCGTCCCATGCTATGCTTACGACCATAGCATGGCCGTAAAACAACGGTATCCCCGCGCATGCTGAAATATCACTGATAGCTCCGGCCGCCACATTCCACCCCAACGAATAAGAATCATCATCCCGAAACATATCCTCTGATGAAAACTCATCCATGGTAAAAAGCAACCGCTGGCCGGAAACAGAGACAACTTCCGCATCGGATTCAAAACATTTATTGAGACGCAGGTCGCTTTCCGGAAACGTGCCTGAAATAATTTCGATCAATCTTTTCTCATCGTTAGCGTGCTTCATTTATTAACTCCAACTCCTCTTTGGCCATCTCAATGCGGCATGGCAGAAATCCCTGCGGATCGCCGTCAAACTCAACTTCACTGGTAGGGCCGTCACTTGAAATCTCTATCTTCTTCGAGTACGCAAGACGAATGGTATCGCTATTAGATATCTTTCTGCCACTATAAATAGTCCATAAGCAACGCGGCACTTTCATCCAGCCGACATTCCGCACCGTTAAAACATAAAAATTACTGTCTCCTTCGTTAAGCGCATTATTAACCTTGATGCCGGATGCGACATGAAACGTTTTTCCCACAGAGAAATTACACAACCCTGACAAACGCTCCTTCTTGTCGTCAGTAGTCACCCGCAATTCTATTGGCCGATAACTTTTAAATGCCCTGATTAAAGCCGAAAGCGTCCCTAAAGAATCACCGGCTGTCTTTCGAATACCTGAATTCGCATGCCGAGCCACAGCCGCACCCAGCCCGATATTCGCACAACAAGAAAAATAACAAGTAACCGAAGTCAGCTTATTGGCCTGTGTTCTTTCAGTCAAAGTAATCATCCCAACTTGGATATTCGTGGTCTTGCCAGCCAAAAGAACATCAATTGACCTCTCAATGCAGCCATAGGGGATACGATAACTTTTACAAAAATCCGGGCTGGTGCCGGTATAAATAACTCCAAGCCTTGCCTTGGATAATCTCAAACCATTATCACTATAAAAGCCATTCAAAACTTTATTGATCGTCCCGTCGCCGCCGACAGCGACTACCACATCATACGCCGATAGATTGGCTTTTTTTGATAACACATAGGCATCGTTTAGCGATTCAGTAATGCCATATTCATAATCAACTTTCTTTTCATTCAGCAAATCCTGTATGCGAGAAATTGAGTTCTTGCTTTTTCCATTGCGAGAACCAGGATTAAAGACGAAAAAATATTTCATTTCAGGTTTAGTTCCTTAGCGATTTTCTTAAATATCTCTAACGCCCTAACGATGGTGTCATGGGATAGATTAGCTCCGGCAATTAAACGTATTTTATTTTCATTGGGCGGTACCGATGGAGGTATAAACGGCGTTGCCAAAATATGATTCGTATGAATCGACTTTGCCATACGAGCACATTCTTCTAGGTCTTTTATTAAAATAGAGGTGATTGGTGCCTTTCCTTCGGTCAAAGTAAATCCGTTATCAATTAGGCACTCGCTTATCATTTGCTTGTATTCCCACATCCTGCCACTTATGGTTTGGAATTCTTTATCAATGATGTCAAGCACCGCTTCAATACCAGCAAGGACTGGCGGCGGCAAGGCTGTCGAATAAATAAGTCCCGGGCACGAATACTTCAAGTATTCTATTAGCTGTTTCTTACCGCTAATAAATCCCCCTGCATTTGCTAACGCTTTCCCTAATGAAGCCGTATATATGCCGTTGAAATTTTTAATATTCTTTTCTTCGAGAATCCCTCTTCCCGATCGCCCGAGGACTCCAATGCCGTGGGAATCGTCAATAACCAGCAAAGCATCGTATTCTGCGCATAAATTAACTATTTCATCAAAAGGGGCAATCGTCCCTTCAGTAGAGAACACGGATTCAGTCACTACAAACACCCGTTTATAACCGGAAGTTTTTTCCAAGAGTTTCTTGAGATGATTGGTATTATTGTGCAGAAAAGGTTTAACTTTGCATCCTGCTAAACGTACCCCTTGAATAAGAGATGCGTGCGCGTAATGATCGATAATTATTAAGTCTTCGACTTGTGCTAACGAGAGGAATAAAGCGCAATTAGCTTGATAGCCGGAAGGAAAAATAACTGAATCTTCGAGCCCTTCGAAATTCGCCAATCTATTCTCAAGCCGCTTTAAAATAACCATTGACCCGGTAGCTATGGGCGTGCCGCACATTGATGCTCCATATTCGGCCGCGGCCAGAGCTATGGCTTGCGTAACCCTCTTATTCGTGGCAAGACCAAGATAATTATTTTAAGCTAAATTTATAAACTCTTTGCCGTCGATAATAATCGGGTCGTTTAAGCCTGATTCGATACTGCAATAGTAGGGATTGAAATCATATTTATCAGCGAGGCTCTTATCTACGCTAAGACTGGCATAAAAATTATTTCTTCCCATTAGACTCCTTAATATCAGGATAGTGTTGCTTTAACCCATTGACGATATCAAACACACTATTAATTCCATTAAAATTCCTCTCTTCAATCGTAATGCCGAATTCATCTTCTAGGGCATTGATTAGGATGACCATGGCAAATGAATCGAGACCAAGATCATTCCGCAAATTCATATGTAGCGTTACTTTTTCTTTTTTTTCGAGATTATCCTCGATTGTTTTTATTACTCTCTCTTCTAAAGTCAATGTATCCTCCTAAGATTAAAGGTTCTTCCCCAAATAACATCTTGTAGGATTGGAGCTGTCACACATTACCGCGCACATATTACAATCCAAACATTTAGCCGTATAAGAATCATTCGCCATTAGCTTATCAACCAAATCAGGCTCGCAAATAAAGGGCCTGCACAGGCTAACAAAATCGGTTTCATTTCTTTCTATTGCATCAGTCATCTCTTGTTTTGTCCTAAAACCACCGACGCAAATAATGGGTATCTGAGTATGTTTTTTAGCTATTTTGGCGTAAGGCAAATTATAAGTCGGCGTAAATATCTTGACCCGCGGCTTCACGAAAGGGTACAGAATTTTCTTTCGCAAAAATCGACCGAGCATACCATGCGTCTTATATTTGGGATTATATTCCAGTATTAAATCAAGCGGTATGCTCCGACCCCTGAATATACTTAACGCATGATCCATAGTGCCGTAACTTATCTCAATAGCATCAACCTTTTTGTGATCCAGAAAACTTATTAATTGAACAAAATTGTCCTGACTAAAATTATTCCAATAATCATCGCTGGCACTTACTTTAATCAATAAGGGGAAATCACTACTGCATTTCTCCCGTATAGCATCAATTATAAGTCCAAGAAAATAAGTGCCTATTCCGATCTTACGATCTACACCAAAAATATCTTTTCGGTTATTAATAGACGGCAAAATAAATTGATGCACAAGATATCCATGAGCCGCATGCAATTGTACGCCGTCAAAACCAGCCTTTTGGCACCTTAAAGCAGCATCTGCAAAGCGCTGAGTTAAGGATATCGCTTCTTCCGTAGTTAATTTCTTAGGAATACTCCCGAAATAAGTTGATTTTTTTGTGGATACACCCCTTACAGAACCATCTACCGCCCTATCCACAGACTGCCGACCACAATGATCGATCTGCATAATAATCTTGCCATTATTTACATGTACATGATCCGTTATTCGCTTATATGATGGAATTTTTGAATCATCATCGATACCAGCTTGCCCTGGATGCATTGCGCGGCCGCATTTACTAATATGCGCAAAACCAGTAATAATCGCCCCGATATTATTTTTTGCCAAGACACTATACAAGTTAAGGTATCCATCCGTCGGGCAACCCTGAATATCACACGCTCCCTCAAAAGTCGCTGAACGGAGTATTCTATTTCTCAGGATCAAACTTCCAATCTTTAGCGGTTGAAATAATTCGCTTATTTCATTCATGACTTTGAATTCGGGTGCAGTTCAAATAGAAATTCTACAAACATATACGACATAATAAATAACCACAACGCAAGATCCGGATTGAAAAATGCGATTATCGTTGCCTCGCCACAAACACAAGCTCGGAAATTTGTCTTTAATGCTGCGTATGTTTCCGGACCGGTAGGTTTGCGGTAATAAAGCATGCCAGTCCACGCCTGCAGAAACACGGTTAAACAACCTAATACGATAAAAGTACTGTTTATCTTTACCCATAGCATATCCATAGCTTTCAAAATAAAGAAAGCTACTGTCGGCAAGAAAGTGGCGAAAAGCGCCATTAAACGAGCGTTATTTAATCCATATCTCACCACAAGAGTTTTCTTGCCAGCGGCCTTGTCTCCTTCATAATCTTTAAAATATGTATAAAATGTCATTAAACCATTAATAATCCAAATGAGTATTAGCGCGGAGACACGATGCGGGGCAAAAAAGGACGATTGAGTAGGTCCGCAAGCATAAAAGCCAAAGAAAGTCGCCATAGTAATCATCAAGCCAAACACAACATTTCCCCAAATGCCATGGCCTTTCGCATGTTCATAGATTATGTTGAGCAATACTCCTGCGAAAAGGAAAATAGCTGCTATCGGCTCAAGATAAAACCAAGTAACTCCAATTCCCAAAAGAATTATTGCAATAGAAAGAATTAACGCTTTATTAGCATCAAGCTCACCTGTTACCATAGGACGATCGGGAGCATTAATCCTGTCTTCCTTAAGGCCCAAATAGTCATTAATGATCTGATTAACGCCCCAGCCTAAAAATAGAAGGAATAAAATGACAATCTTCTTCTCTTGAGTTGGAATGATTTCAATAGTTCTTTCCGGATGATTATTTGCTAACAATTCATAATAAGCGACGCCAATCCATCCGGCGATTCCCGTCACGAAAGAGTAATAAAGTCGCATTGACTTAACATAGGACTTAATAAAAATAGCCATCTTGTTCAAGTTTTCTCTCTTTAAGAAATCCATAGGCCTCACCTTCCTTGATTGATATCCTGATACCACTCCATGCAGGTATCGATAAACTTCCTTTTTGACTTACGGTATAGCTCTTCCGCATGCAATCCGTCTTGGAAAACCGTCAGCTTTTTAGGCTCCCGCGCACGCTCGAACAATTTCTCAGCATGCCAGTGATGAATTATCGGATCTTTTCTGCCTGATAAAAAAAGAACGGGTGCAGGCGAAATCCCTGAAACAACGTCAATGGGTTTTATTTTCTTTAGCGCAATATTCCCCGGCCGGAGAGTCGGACTTTTTCCAAACTCAAACTTTTTCATGGCAGGAATAACGGCATCTTTTTTAAAAAAATGGTTCTCAATCTTTTCAAAATCAGTTGGGGTACTGACAGCTATAATCCCATAAATTCCTTTATATTTTGTTGTATAAATTATCGCTGTTGCCGCGCCAAGTGAAAATCCTAATAAGATAATTTTTGCATATTTCTTTTTTGCATAATCGACGACGGCTTTTAAATCAAGATGCTCTTTAGCCGAGAAAGTAAATAATCCGCCGCTTTTCCCATGTCCTCTAAAATCCATGACGATAACATCGAAGTATTCGAAAAAATCTTCTGCCATATTCAAAAACGGTTTGGCATCTTTACACATAAAGCAACCGGGACAAACAATAAGGATAGAATCTCTCCCGCTCTTAGCGTAATAATTTAAGGCTATTTTTATATTATCTTCCGATGTTAATTGTATTTCCCTCATGAGATTTATCCTTATCAAGATAAGTTACATGCGATACTTATAACACTCTTTTTTTATTATCCCGCATGTCTTTTTCTATCAAATCCCGGATAATAGAAACAATGGATGCGTTCTTACTTTGTTTCTGAAGTGCAAGAGCTTTTTCTTTTAAGAAAAAATACTGATCTTGCGTAATCTCGATAGTTGTTTTCTTTATGCGCTTATTGGCAGGCATGATCCACTCCTTGATTGTTGCTTAAGTATTATACCCGTATACCCATAATTATGGATTATATCACAACGCATTGCCTTTGGAAACAAAGAAATTAAAGGGGACAGACCCATTTTAACTTGACAAATATTTTTTTCTATATAAAATAACTGCATGCCAAGACAAGCCCGCATAGTTGTTCCAGACACACCTCGCCATTAAATTTGTCAAAACCTTAAGAAAGCATTAAACCGGT
>Ga0180009_10008688_pt1 | contig 10023 bp, 7 predicted proteins | sample OS_PC_MetaG_FD_123537 | JGI IMG/M metagenome (GOLD analysis project Ga0180009, IMG submission 123537) | Groundwater microbial communities from the Aspo Hard Rock Laboratory (HRL) deep subsurface site, Sweden - OS_PC_MetaG | ecosystem: Environmental > Aquatic > Deep subsurface > Groundwater... | reverse complement strand
CGGCGTCCCAGGGGTCATGCTTCACTCGATTTCGATCAAGCCACGGCGAATCGCGAAGCGGGTCATGTCGGAGTTGTTGCGCAGATTGAGCTTCTCGAGAATCCGGCTCCGATACGTCTCGATCGTGCTCAACGACAGGCTCAAGGCCTTGGACACCTCACGACTCGTGGCCCCCCGCGCGAGCTGAATCAGCACCTGCATCTCGCGGTCGGACAGGACGGCTTCCGGCACGTCTTCCTTCGCTTGGCCCATTCTGCCGACCATCTTCTCCATGATGGAGGGACTCACGTACACGCCTCTCTGCGCCACCTTGCGAATGGCAACCAAGAGCTCGTCGGTCGACGCAACCTTGACGATGAAGCCGGAGGCGCCGGCACGGATGACTCGGGTCGCATACTCTTCGTTGGCGTACATCGTGAGGATCAGAACGCGCACGCCGAGTCCCAAGGCCACGATCTGCCGCGTCGTCTCCAGACCGTCCAGATCGGGCAAGCTGTAGTCCAGCACGACAACATCCGGCTTATGCTCCCGGCACAGTTGGACAGCTTCCCTTCCCGAGCCGGATTGACCCACAACCTGAATGTCCGGCTCGTTGTCCAACAGACGGCAGAGGCCCGTGCGAACCATCGTGTGATCGTCGACGACCAGTGTTCGTATCATGACCCGTTCTCCAGGTTGGCTTCCGACAGCGGAATGCGCAGCACCACGCGGGTTCCTTGTGACGGAGCAGAGCGAATTTCGATCATCCCCCCGACGAGGGTAGCGCGCTCGCGCATGCCGACGATACCAACACCGCCGTCGCCCTCCAACGCCTCGACGTCGAACCCCTTGCCGTCGTCATAGACTGACAGCAACAACTCGTCCGAGCCGCCGACGAGGGACACGTCCACGTCACGGGCGGCGGCGTGGCGGCTTATGTTGTTGAGGGATTCCTGCAGAACCCGGTAGGTGCAGAGCGCTACTTCCATCGTCACGGGGGAGGTTTCATCGAGCTGGGTTTCCATGTCCACCTGCAGACCCGTTCGCTCTTCGAACTCCTGCGCGAGCAGGCGCACGGCCGGTTCGAGGCCGAGATCGTCGAGAAGCGGCGGTCGCAACCCTCGGCAAATCCGACGCAGCTCGTCGGCGGACTTCTCCACCGCTTCGATGGCGCGTGCAAGCGCGTTCGAAACCTCGTCGGGCATTTCAGCGGCATGCTTCTGAAGCCAGCCCAGCTCGAACCGACTTGCGGTCAGGAGCTGGCCGAGCTCGTCGTGCAGGTCGCGGGAGACCCGAGCGCGCTCCTCCTCCTGCGCCATCAGCGCTTTGCGCGAGAGCATGCCAAGGCGCTGCACGGCACGATTTCGTTCGGTGACATCCGTCAAAATCGCAAGCATCCGACGCGTCTTCCCCATGCGGAATCGACTACCGCTCACCTCGACATCGATCAGCGTGCCATCCGTCCGCTGGTGAATCGCCGCGGCGCGAAAGATGCCGGCGGCATCCGGCCGGTTCTTGAATGCTTGATAAAGGTGCCGCGACGGAGGGGTGATCAGCTTGAAGATCTCCACACCGTCGAGCTCCCCGGGATCCCAACCGTGCATGGTACACGCGGCCGGATTGGCCTGGGCGATTCGGTCATCGTCACCGATCAGAAGAAGTCCGTCCGTGGCCGACGCAAACACACTCCGATAGCGTTCCTCCGACGCGCGCAGCGCCTCTTCGACTCGTTTGCGCTCCGCGATTTCCTTGAGCGCCTGGTCGTGGGCCTCGCGGAAGAGATTCATGCGCTGCGCGAGCAGATTGACCACGCCAGCGAGTCCCGCGGACAAGAGCAACCCAAGCACCAACACCGGCGCGCTGCCCAGCCCCGTGGCCTGCGCCGCCACCTTCCGCCGCGGCACGACCTCGAAGCGCCACTCTCGGTTGCGCATCGTGAAGTTCCACTGGGCGCCAAGATCACGATACGGGTGAGTTGCCGACGGTCCCTCTGGGTCGAACCGGTAGATTCGCTTCTGACCGTCGAACACCTCGAAGTCGAATTCGGAACGGATACGTTCGTGAAACCCATCATCGATGATCGCGCTGGCGTCGAACTCCACCACGAGGCTGCCGATGTGATCGGGGACGGGCGGGCTACTGGAGATGCCGGACCGCCCGGGGGGGGCAACGATGGGAAGTACGGCGAAGAACCGGCTCGCGCCCGATTCCAGGGTTACGGGTGCGGAGAGGATCGCGGCGCCTTCGCGGCGCCCACGCTCGAGCAAGTCGGGTTCCGCGTCCGTCGCCTTTTGCCATGCGCTGTTCGCGTCCCGGGGCGCGAGCCACGCCTCCGTGCCGTCGGACGGGATCAACCGCGCGCTGTAGAACCCAGGCACCTCCGCCACCATGACGGAAGCAAACTCCTCGAAGCGGTCCCGGGGGTCGCGTTCCCCGCGCGTCGCCAAGCGTCGAGCGAAGAGGGAGGCGGCGGTCATGCTCCCCTCGACCACGACCTCCAGTCGGCGCGACGCCTGCCGGCAAACATCGGTGGCGTGGTCACGCACGGCCTGCCGATCGTGTTCAATCTCGTTCCACCAAACCACCATCGTCGCGAGGCTCATGACCACGAGAACAACCATTGCGCCAATGCGCCCCATCCAAAGGGACGGAGCCTCGGGGAGACGCCAGCTCACATGCGCCTCCCCGGACGACATCGTCTCGCAGGGGCGCCCGGCTCGCTGGTTGGAGTTCGTGGAAGATGCATGGCCGCTACTCTGCTCGCACTCGGTGGAATCTGACAAGCAACACCTACCTCATCGTCCTCTCCGAGTCACTGCGCCGGGGTTCTTCCCCGGACCACGTCAGCCACCTCCTCGAATACATCCGAGAGACGCAGGATGCCCACGACCGCGCCGGCGCGGGTGACCAAGATCGACTGCATGTGCTGCTCGACCATCTTCGAGATCGCGAAGGACATCCGTGCATCCTCGTCGATGCTCTCATCGACAGGTACCATCGCCTCGCATACCCGGACGCGATCCGCCAGGGCAGACATCTGCTCCAGCGAGCCCCGGAACGGGTGGCGCTGCGCGAGGGATTCGATGAACTCCGGGCTGAGGCCCGTCCTGGCGAGCGCATCTTGGTCGTGCTCGCTCAGCATTTGGGGAAGCAAGCTCTTGAGGATCGACCAGTGGGTCAGCTTGCCGATCACCACGCCGTTGTCGTCCAACACGAGGATGGCACGATGATGATGCCGATCGTTGGTCAGTCCCAATTGCGCCTTGCTCAATGCCACCAGGGCGTCACGAATCGTGCTCTCACACGGCGTCGTGGCGTACTGCTCGAGCGGCAGCATGAGCTCCTTGACTCGTCTGGTATCCATAGGTCCTCCCCGACTACTTGCGGGATGCGTCCATTTCCTTGAGCCGACGAAGCACGGCCAGGGGCGACTCGTTGACGGCAGCCGACAGCATCTTCTCCATTCTCTCCTCGTCGATCGCCAACCGGCGCTGAACACGCTTGGTATAAGCTTCGCGTAGGACGGAGAGGAGCTCGCCGGTCTCGCAGGGTTTCTGCAGGTAGCAGTAGGAACCGACTTGGGTACAGTGGACCGCCGAGTCGATGGACCCATGGCCGGTGAGGATGATTACCTCGATGTCCGGATGGTCCTTCTTGAGCGCTTCGAGAACCTGTTCGCCGGTCATGCCGGGCATTTTCAGGTCGACCAGGGCCAGATCGAAAGACTTCTCGCGCGCAACCTCGATGGCCTGCTGGCCGTTGCTCACAGGCGTTACGTCGAAGTCGCGGATCGACAATCGCTTGCTCAGCGTCTGGAGAAAACGCTCTTCGTCGTCCACGATGAGTAGCTTGATTTGTTCCGTCATGGCGTGCTCCGTAGTTTCATCGATCGCTCGAGCGTTGATAGGTCGGTCAAGCTGGGAATCCGATCCAGCGCCAGTATCCGAAGAAGGCCCAGCCCCAAAGCACCAGGAGGGCGAGGACGGTCACCACGAACCCGTGCTTGGCGAAGTCGCGCAAGGTCACGAGCTGCTCGCCGGTTTCCATGTCCTTGGCGAGCGAGTAGGCGATCGCGTTGTTCGGCGTGCCGATGATGAAGACGTTCGCGAAGGACGAAGCGAACGCGGTCGCAAATCCAACCATCCATGGCGGGGTGCCCGACAACTGCGCCATGGGCACGGCCACCGGACCGAGAGCAGAGACCGTGGCGCCGTCGCTCATGAAGTTGGTCGACACCGCGGTGAACAGGCTGGAAGCCATCGCAAGCCCTTCTCCTCGCGAGAGGAACTCCGGCAGCGCGGTGACGAATCCGTTGGCGACCCACATCGCCGCGCCCGTGGCCGCCAAGCCGGCCCCCATGGCCGACGCGCTCGCGTACAGGGCCACGACGTCCCAGGAGATCTTGTTGATATCGGGCCAGGTGACGATGCGCACGGCGCCGAGGATCACGATGCCGAGCAAAACCGGGCCGCCCATGCCGAGGCCACCGGACTCGCCGCCGACAATCCACAGAACGATAACCAGAAGAAGAGTTGCCGCGGTGATCCACTCGTTGCGGGTCATCGGGCCCTGCTTCTTCGCCTCCATTCGAACGATGGCCGCCACGTTGACGGACTTCACGGTGAGCTTTCGATAGACGGCGAAGTAGAAGTAGCAGGCGATGACGATGGCCATGACGGGCACGTAGGGCAGCCCGTACATGACCCACTCGCCAAAGGAGGGAGCCATTCCATAGTCGGCGAGGATGCCGATCATGATCGCGTTGCGCCCGCCGGCCGCGGGCGACCCAGGCCCACCCTGGTTGGCAGCGAAACACAAAGCGAGGACGAGCAGCACCGCCAGCGACCGATCCTTCACGATCCCCGCGGCTTTGACGGCAGCGCGGTACACCAGCATCAAGATCGGCGCGATGAAGGCCACCAGCGCGTGTTCCGACAGGAAGGCTGCGCAGACACCGAGCAAGGGCAGGAAAACGAACAGGAACATCGGCAGCGAGCGACTCGTGCCCAACAACAGCAAGCCAATACGACGATCGAGACCCGTCTTGGCGATGCCCACGGACAGCGCCAGCACGCCGATGATGAAGATGACCGCGTCTTTCGCGTAGGACTTCGCCACCATGTCGGGCGTGAAGACCCCGAAGACGTACATGAGGAAACCCACGAGCATCGCCGTGATGCCGATGGGCAGCGCGCCGGTCGCCCAGAACAGCGCCGCAATCATGAGAATGCCCACCATCACGCGTGCGCGAAAGCCTGTCTCTTCGCCCGTCAGGGACCGCTTGCCATGCGTGCCATCCGGCTTCGTTTCCTCGACGTACTGCTTGGCGTACCGGCTGTAGTACTGCGCGACGGTCTCACCGACCTTCATGTCCGAGTACTTGGCATAACCTGCGATTGGATCGGCGGTTCGCAGTTCCATCCGGGGCGTGTCGAGCATGGAGGTCAAGCGCGTCGGGTTGGGGACCAGGAGAATGGCGGCGAACAGGATGGCGCCCAGGAGCATGATGCCTGGGCGAAAGTTGTGGGTTCCCCAGAGCCAACCCCAGACGGACTTGGACACAACGTTGGGGATTTCGTGGCGCGCCATCGCGTGCAGCTTTGCTTCGCCGGCCGCACGGATCGTCGACACCAACTCTTCGGTCTCGCAGGGCTTCTCGAGATAGGCAAACGCGTCCAGCCGCCCCGTCTCTGCGGCGGAGTGCATGCTCGCATGACCCGTGAGCATGATTACTTGCACTTCGGGGGCGATGCGTTTGACCTCCCGCAATACCTCCTCGCCCTCCATCTTGGGCATCTTCCGGTCGAGAACGACGACGTCCGGTCGCTCTTTGCGCAGGGCACGAATCCCGTCTTCCGGGTCGCCTACGTGGGTGATCCGAAACCCGCGACGTTCGAGCCGTGCGGCCAAGCTCGTTCGAAAACGCTCTTCGTCGTCGATGAGCAGCACGTGCAGGACAGGCGAGTCCGTCGACTCAATCGGTCCGGAAGGGAGGTCGTGGGTAAGATGCGCGGTCATGCTCATCCTCTCTGGGTACCTTCTCCCACTTCGTTGCCGGCGAGTGCGAGCCCTCGGAGAAGGGCTCGGTCGGGCGGGACATCCACCTGCTCGGCATCGAGATGGAACAAGTCAGCGGCTCCTGGACCGGCAGGCCCAATCGACTCGTTGGTGCAGGGATTCAGTGAAGCAGAAGTCCTCCAACCACGGTGTCGGCGGCGCCTCGAATCGTGCGTCGCAATCGCCGTCGTTCTCTTGTCAACGAGGTTGCTACACGGTGCCGACAGCGATGCGGCACGCGCGTCGACCAAGCTCGACCAAGCGTGCACCTGGCGACGGCTGCAGTCTTGCTTGGCGGTGCCACCCAATGCCGAGGTCTTCGCCCCTAGAGCATCTTTCCGTTGTGTGGAACACACCACATCCGTTGTAGGGGCGGGTTACCAAACCCGCCCGCTCGTGAAGGTGCGACCAATTGCGGGCGGGTCAGTGACCCTACAATCAGCGCGTTACATCCAATCGAAAGCCGCTGTGGACGACGCGTTCTGGAGTCATTACCGTCGGGGCCTTGGGCAATTCGCGAGGCAGGTTGCACCCGATGATGATTCCAGCCCGCGCGGGGGACCCCGGCGCTTGGCAACGTTTGCAGGAACGGTTCGACGTCAAGACGGACGTGGCGAGGCTCGGGCAGCATGCGTTGGTGCTTCCAGAGCTTGCGAACCCAATTCGCTACATCGAACAATGGATGGCGCGTTGCGGAGCGGACGAGCTCCCCTACTGGACGAAGATCTGGCCGGGATCCATCGTGCTTGCAAGCTTCATCTCGTCACGCAAGGCAGGACTTGGGCGCGTCCTCGAGCTGGGCGCGGGCTTGGGCGTCCCTGGCCTGGTTGCCGCTGCCCAAGGTCGCTCGGTCGTGCTCACGGACCTCGAACCGGATGCACTGGAGTTCGCACGTGCTGCCGTCGAGCTCAACGAAATGGATGACCGCGTACAGGTGATGGCGCTGAATTGGAGCGCGCCGCCGCCCGACCTGGGCACGTTCGACACGGTGCTCGGGTCCGAAATTCTCTATCATCCGCCGCTGTACCCAACGCTCGTTGACCTGCTCGATCGCATCCTCGCGCCCGAGGGAACGGCCTACATCACCCATGAAGAGCGGCCGTTCGGCATCCGCTTCTTCGAAGAAGCCGACGCAAAGTTCATCACGCGCACCACCTCGAGCCGCGTCCGCTCGGGCGCGGGCGAAGCGCCGGTGAAGGTGTTCCTGCACGCGCTCACACGCAGGTAGTCGTGAGGCTCCGCCCTTGACGAACCGGCGTGCGGTTGCGTATGCCAACGGACCAAATGCAAGCCCGAACAACGCACGTAGAGACCGCGGGGGGGACGCGGCTCACTTTGCGCGTGCGGGGACAAGGCCCGGCGTTGTTGCTCTGCAATGGCTGGAGCACGTCGGAGTTCTTCTGGAAGCACATGATCCCTCAGTGGGAGCGGCAGCACACGGTCATCACCTGGGACTACCCGGGTCATGGCGCTTCGGCACCAGCGCAGGTCGAGTCAGACGTTCACCTCGAGTCGCTGGCCGATGACGTGGCGCTCGTGATGGACGCCGCCGGGGTACGACACGCCACGCTGGTGGGATACTCCATGGGGTGCCAGGTGGCGCTCGAAGCGGCAGCTCGCATCGCACTTCGAACCGACGCGGTGATCCCTCTTCTCGGTTCCTTCGAGCGCATGGTCGGCACCGCCACCCTTCCGTCGCTGGGCCCGGCCATCGCGCAGGTTCTGGGCCACTTACCGCCGATGGCGAGTTGGGGGATCCACCGAGGACTTCACCGCATCATGCGAGGCCCGGCCGGCATCCCGCTGGGTCGCTTGCTGCGCATGGTCGGCCCCGAAGCCAAGGCCATCGACGTGGGGGACTACATTGAGCACTTTGGCCGGGTGCACGCGCCGTCGATGTTCGCCATGGCGGCCGCGGGGCAGCGCCACAGCGCGCGGGCAACGCTCCCTCGCATTGAGGCGCCCGTGCTCATCGTCACCGGTGAGGACGATTCGCTGGCGCCCCCTGCGCTTTCGGGCACCTTGTTGCACACGATGATTCCGGGCAGCAAGCTGGTCGTGCTGCCGGCGGGCACCCACACGAGCCTCTTCGAGCATCACGAAGAGATCGCGATCCTGGTCGACGACTTCCTGCGGGAAGTTGGGGTGACCGCGCTCTGGGATGGGCTCCAAAAAAGGAGCGCATGAGGCGTTCCAGATCGATTTCGGTCCACGACCGTATTCAACACCGTGAGCTCGATCGGAAGCCATACAGCCGGCAACCCAATACCTACGGCCTCCTTTGTGTCCAACGGGCGGCCACAGCTGGCTTCATGCAAAACGCGAGGACTTTGCCTGTTGCCATCTTCGGTGTCACGATTCCATGTGAGCCATTGGGCCCCGAATTTGGAAAGCCATGAACGAAGTCTGCGCAGGTGCGAGGTCATGAACGAAGGGAACGGCAAGCGATGATGGGGGGAAAGACGCCAGCCAACGGCGACACGACCGATCCCCTGATCGGACGCGTGCTTAACGATCGATTCGAAATCGTCAGACTCATTGGGCGAGGGGGCGTCGGCGCCGTCTACTTGGCCATGCAGGCCCCGCTCGATCGCCCGTGCGCGCTCAAGGTTCTGCGTCCTCGCTATCAGGAAGGCGACCAATCGAAGGAGTTCCATCGCCGCTTCTTCCTCGAAGCGAGCACCGCCGCCAAGCTGCGCCATCCCAACAACGTCGCTGTGTTCGACTACGGTCGCACCGATGACGACATGTACTTCATGGCGATGGAGTACCTGGAAGGCAGAACCCTGCGAGAAGCGCTTCGCAAGGACGGTCCGTTCGACGAAGGGCGCACGGCCCACATCGCCCGACAGGTTTGCCGTGCCCTGCGGGAGGCCCATCACCAAGGTGTCATCCACCGCGACATCAAGCCTTCCAATATCTTCCTGCTCGATCGCCACGACGAAACGGACGTCGTCAAAGTCCTCGACTTCGGACTGGTCAAGGACGTTACCGACGACGACGCGGAGAACCTAACCCAGGCCAACTCGTTCATGGGTTCGCCCAAGTACGTGTCACCGGAGCAGATTCAGAGCGCCACCGTCGACGCGAGGACCGACATCTACGCCCTCGGCGTGGTGCTGTACGAGATGGTGACCGGGCGAGTACCCTTCGATGGGGGCGCGACGGTCAAGACCTTGATCGCCCACATCAAGGAGGACGTGCCGCCCTTGCGGGACACGAACCCCGCGTGCAACGTCACACCCCTGCTCGAGCAGATCATCTACCGCTGCATCGCCAAGGACCCGGCAAATCGGTTTGCGTCGATGGACGAGCTGCTCGCGGTGCTGAGGCCGGATGGGGCGCAGACGCTCATGACCGACTCCGAGGGCCGGTTGCTCATCGATTCTGGGGCGCTTGCCATCTCGGGTTCTGTCCCTTTGCCCACGACGGTAACAGCGAGAGAGGCAGCCGCCTCCGGTGCCAGCCGACCGATGGCCCCGAACGAGGACGGCACCGGAGCGACGGTTCGGTCGACTTGGATGCGCCGACACGGCAAGACCTTGCTCGCTGGCGGCTTGGTGTTGTCCGCGATTGTCGCCACCGTGGTCTTGATGGGCAGACAGGATCATGCACCCATGACCGATAGTTCGGTAGGCGCGGGCTCCGTCGATGCCGAGGGATTCTCGTCCGCGCCGTCGTCGCCACCCCCGGCGGTCGTCAGCGCGAGCGAGAGCGCGAAGGCACCCGAGCCCGAACGCGTGGTGGTGCTGTCAACGACGCCGGTGTCTGCGAGCGTTCAGTTACCCGACGGCAAGCAGCTCTGTGAGGAAACGCCGTGCCGAATTCCCGTTGGCCTGCTCGCCGACGGCGCGTTGACCATCGCGATATCTGCGCCGGGGTACATCAACATCAAGAAGAAGATTGGGGCCGACGACGAAGAGGTATCGGTGAAACTCGCGCCGATACCGGTTCGAACGGCGCCGCACACCACGACCACGGCGGCCG
>Ga0180009_10008687_pt1 | contig 10023 bp, 10 predicted proteins | sample OS_PC_MetaG_FD_123537 | JGI IMG/M metagenome (GOLD analysis project Ga0180009, IMG submission 123537) | Groundwater microbial communities from the Aspo Hard Rock Laboratory (HRL) deep subsurface site, Sweden - OS_PC_MetaG | ecosystem: Environmental > Aquatic > Deep subsurface > Groundwater... | reverse complement strand
CCCACCCCTTCTGTCATCAGATCCCAGAACTTTTCAGGAGAAAAGTCGTAACTGATGTGCCCGTAGGTGATGGGGACAAACTTTTCCGCATCGAATGACTCACCTAATTTTACCAGCAGCTCCATGGCCCTTTGGATGCCGGGGCCGTGTGCCCCGGCCAGCATTTTTTTTTCTGCATTAGTCAGAAACACAATAGCGCTCTTTTCCTTGCCGAAAATTTGCCGGTACGATCAGCCTTGAAACATAATACCGGGAAGCCACAAGGCGATTTTAGGGAATAAAAATACCAAACCGATCATGATCAACTCAATGATGACAAAGGGGACAATCCCTTTGTACATATCCAAAAGATCCATATCCGGCGGCGCAATGCCTTTTAAATAAAATATCGCGTAAGCAAAAGGCGGCGTGGAGAGCGAAACCACCAAGGTCAAACAGAAAAGCATACCAAACCACAAGGGATCGAAACCTAAACTCTCGACTAAAGGCGCATAGATCGGGGTAATAATAAATAAGATGCCGATAAAGTCCATAAACATCCCCATAATAAAGGCCAGAAACAGCATCAAGAACAGGACCCCCGTTGGACCCAGGTTAAAAGATAACAGAAACCTTCTGATGACGTCGGCGCCCCCTAAATTTAGAAATGTAATGGTAAAAAACTTAGCACCTAAAATGACAAACATAACCATCGCTACCGTCGGCAAGGCGTCGAAAAAGGCGCCGGTAACATTCTTCCAAGTTAATTTTCCATAAACAGCCAGTAATATTAACGCGCCAATGGCACCCGTACCCGCCGCTTCAGTAGGCGCCGCGACGCCGAAGAAAATCGCTCCTAAAACCGCGAGAATAAGAAATAAGGGGGGGATCAGAGAAGTGAGCAGCATGGTCATCAAGCGTCCCACCGGAATATTTCTTTCTTCAGGAGGCAAGGTTGGTCCCCAATCCGGTTTTATTCTGCAGGCGATATAGATATAAATTAAACAAAGCGCCGAAAGGAGCAAACCCGGAACAGCGGATGCGAAGAATAACCTGGCGATAGAGAGGTTGGCCATTGGTCCGTATATAATCAGCAGGATACTGGGAGGAATAATCATGCCCAGAATGCCGCCGGTACAAATCGTTCCCGCGACCAGCGGCTTGTTGTAACCACGATCGAGCATGCCGGGGAGCGCCAACAGCCCGATTCCCACAATAGACGCGCCGATGACTCCCGTGCAGGCGCCGAAGAGGGTAGCGACCATAATGGTAGCCATCGCCAATCCTCCCCTTAAAGACCCCATCAAGATATGTATGCTTCCGTATAGTTTATCCGTTATTCCCGAACGCACCATAAGCGTTCCCATGAAGATGAATACGGGAACCGCTAGAAAAGAGAAGTCGCTGCCGAGGCCGAAAACATTTATCGGATACATATAGCCGATTCCCGCCACACCGATGCCGATAAGTCCAAATATAAAGCCTAAGCCCATTAAGACAAAGGCCACGGGAAGACCTATCATGATTCCAAATACGCTCAAAAACAGCATCAATACGCTGAGGAATTCTGGATAACTCATTTTCCACCCCCTTTTTGTTCTTTGAATTTCCAAATACAGCGAGTCAGTTCCGCTATTCCCTGGATAGTTAACATGAAAAAAGTGAGTGGTATAAGTGCCTTAAAAGGATAGATGGGGGGACGCCAGGGGCTCAGGTGTGATAATTCTCTCACTGTCCATGATTCCCAGGCATAATTTAACCCAAATTTAAAAACGAAGATTGTTACGGGAAGAAAGAAAATCAGGTAATATAAAATATCTATCATTGCCTGCGTTCGAGGGGAGAAAAATCGGGCATAGATCACATCGACGGACACATGACGACCGATTTTAAGGGTCCAGGCCCCGCCTAAGAGCCAATACGCTGAACTCATCATGTATGAAGTCTCATAGGACCAGCTGGTGGGGCGCCCCAGCAAGTATCTCACGCCGATTTCATAGGCCAAGACAATACTTGCTCCAAGTATTAGGATGGCAACCCCTTTTGCCACATATTCATTAAAGCTATCGATAACCCATAATATTGCCTTAGCACCTTTTAGTTTCGTCTGTTCTTCCATAAACTACCGGTCCTTTCCGGCTGTAAATATATGCCCGTCAAGGAAAGCCTGGTTCCCCGACAAAGTTTTCAAAATTAGCCAACGCACCAGAAGATAAAACGTCACGCTTAAAGTTAATCTTAAGCTGATGTCATGCACTTCATCCCCAGCAGGGTAGCACAACAAAGACGGGAAAATTCGATGGTTTAACCGTGTCCGCAACCCATCTGCCATATAGAAGGAAGCGATTGCTCGACGCGACCTGTCAAGTCGAAAGATCGCGGACACGGCTTACAAACCCCGGATGCGAACGGTTGTTTCGGAGCTTGCATTCATAAAACCACCGAATAGTGAGCCCTTTTAACTCGACGCCGGCATATTCCCCTGTCATTGCGAGGAGCCCACACTATCAAGCGATCTTTTCTTAAATACTTCCAACGGATGCAGCCAGTTTTTGGCGTGTTACGGTATGAGCTCATAAATCGGTATATATTTCTCATAGCCGTCATGCCAATTTTTCATGGAACTCCATACTTTAGCAAACTCGGGATCTTTTTGCGCCTTCGTATCGTACAATTCGAAAGCGCCTTTTTTGACGGCTTCAGAAACATCCTTTGGCATCATGCGCACTTTGATTTTATATTTATCCTCTGCGATTTTCCATTTGTAGAAAGTGTCGGATAAAAGGTAACCATAAGCGGCGTAAGCCGCATCCCATGACGCTTTTTCGACGATCTCTTGTAAATCCTTAGGTAAACTGTTCCAGGTTTTCATGTTCATGATCATAAAGGGGTTTGACGCGCCGGCGGCGACATCCGATATATAAACATATCCGGCGGCTTCGGGGATTCCCAAGGGCAGATCGACCGCCATGCTGGTGAATTCAGCCGCGTCGATGGCGCCTCTTTCCAAGGACGGCACAATCTCGCCCCCGGCAATTGAAACGACCGAGCATCCCATGTGTTTAAACACATCTCCTCTAAGCCCCACCGAGCGGATTCTCAGGGATCTCAGATCGGTCAGGTTTTTAATTTCCTTTTTGGAATACAGAAAAGTTTCCGTTGTATCCGGCTGGCTGACAAAGACCTTTACGTTATATGTCTTCTTCATAAGCTCATTAATAAAGTCCATCCCGCCGCCATGCTTTAACCATGTAATCTTTTCCACTGCCCTGATGCCCGGCGTCGCGCAGCCAAAGGCACTGGCGTAATTAGCGCCTACGCTATAGCAGTTGCAGGTGTTACCGAGGTCCGCGACTCCTTTGCCGACCGATTGCCATACTTCCATAGGCGGCACGATTTCACCGGCCGAGAAAGATTTTATCTTTATACGACCTCCGGAGTAGTCTTCGATCATCTTATATTGTTTTTCCGCCAGGGTTTGAAGGCCCATCCCGGCGCTCCAGGATGATACCGCCTTTAGATTATATACCTTTTCCGCCGCTGCCAAGGACGCAGGTAAAACTAAACTGAACATCACCACGACTGCCAAAATTGATAACAACACGTTTGCTTTTTTGTTCATTTTTTGTTCCCTCCCTTTTATGATTTTGCGTGATTTGGAATGATCTCCCAGAACCGCCCAGAGCAGAGCATCCGAATGCAGTGCCGGGGTTTTGGGGTTGATACCAAAATTAACTCAAATTCATTTGGAGGACGAGATACAGAACAGGATGGAGTCATTTGAAGATAATCCCAACATGAGCCCAAGTCGATTTGGCGGAGAGTATCCTAAGTGTAGTTGGATAGATATTGTCTACAATATTTAATAGACGAATTGTTGTCAAGAAAAAAACGCGGTAATTTTATTTTTTTTAAGCTTGTGTTCTATCCCATTTTTTATGAATCAAGGGCGAAATTTTGTTTGTCCAGATACCGGGGCTGACCAGTTGCCTGTGAGGGGTTCGTCAAGAAAAATCCGTATGATCGCTAAACGCCCTGCACAAGGTAAAATAATTGAAAGGGTTTGAAATTCAATACATTCTGAAAACGTTGATATTTATATCATACAAATTTTTAGGACTTTAAATATTGCTAAATAACAGGTCCCGTCGTGTAAATATCCATTGCTTTTGTATATCCTGTAATCTAAGCCTTTGTGAGTTTTCCCGAGACAGTGGCTAGAATCTCATTAAAAATTTTCTCACTCTCTTTCGCAAGCGTACTTTTTCCCTCCATGAGGGCACTGACATTGACATCCATATGTTCTCTCATCTTATCCCAAGTCGTTCGATTCCCGGTTATTTTGATTACCGGAACAAAGGGAAATCCCTGGGGCGCGCCTCTTCCTGTGGCAAAGGCAATCACATTACAACCGGCCGCGGCTAATCCCGTCAAAATTTCAGGCTCTCTCCCGGGAGAATCCATTACGACGAGACCTTTTACAGAGGGGGCCTCCCCGTATCCATATATAGCCTGAATGGGAGCGCTGCCCGCTTTCGCAATAGCACCCAGTGATTTTTCTTCAATGGTTGTCAGGCCCCCTTTGATATTGCCCCCTGTCGGCTGGCCGCCGCGGATGTCGCACCCCACAGATTTTGCTCTATCTTCCATGCGTTTGACCAGTTCGAGAATTTCCTGAGCGACTTTCTCGTCTTTTGCGTGTCCGGCCAAAAGGTGCTCGGCGCCGATGAACTCGGTCACTTCTCCCAGGATAGAAGTCCCTCCTGCAAATATAATTCTGTCGGAGGCAATACCCAGGGCCGGATTGGGCGCAAGTCCGGAGGTTGTATCTGAACTGCCGCATTTAAGTCCGATAACGATATCAGAAAGCAAACAGTTAACCCGCTCTTGTTTGGATGCCTCCAGCACCATTTCTCGTGATAGTTGCAGACCCCGAGCGACAGTTTTAGACGCACCGCCGATTTCCTGTATAACAACAATTTCGACGCGTTTTCCCGTAGCCGAGACTCCCTTTTTCACAAACTCGACATCCGTGCTCTCACAACCCAGGCTGACCAGAAGCACGGAAGATAAATTGGGATTGCTTCCAAGACCTGTAAGAACTTTGTTGACACGTTTAATATCAATCGGTGTCTGACAACAGCCCTGCTGATGCATGAAGGCAGCAGTACCCTGAACTGAACGGGATATGGTATCCGCTACCTCATTGGCACATGCCACCGTAGAAATTATCCCGACATAGTTGCGTGTGCCCACCGATTCGTTCGGCCGTTTGTACCCCAAAAAAGTCATTCTATGCTGTTCCTTCTGGCTTTGTTATAGATCGCCTCTTCCCCGTAAGCTTTCGATATTATGGATGTGGGCATGAAACCCTGCGCCTATGGATTGTGTGGCTCTCCCCATAACTTCCCCGTACTTTATGATGGGCTCTTCTTTGGCGATGTCTCTCACGGCAAACTTATGACCGTACAAGATCTTTTTTTTGACAACCACTTTTTTGTGAACATTTTCAATGGCCACTGTGGCTGTTTCGCCTTTCTCAATATCAATCAGCGCTGTGGCCACATTGTCCGATTCTTTTATCATGATAGCATCAACAGACATTTCAAGGTTCCCTCCGGACGACCTCCACTGTCCCTTTTTCCGTGTCCACCCGAACCCAATCACCGGTGCGTATCACGGCCGTCATATCTTCCTTAAATCCATATACCATAGGCGTTCCTATGAGTAACGCCCCCGCAACCGTCTGCCCCAGCGAACGGTTGCATATCAGCGCTTTCGGTGCTTTGCCGCTGCGGCCCAGGTAATAATACCCGAAGGTTTCACCGCCCCCTCCTTTGCCGATGGGAAACACCAGTATCTTGCCTGCCACGATTTTGCCTCGAGCATCGTGGCCGACTTCCACAATTTCACCGGTCTCCCAGTCAGCGCCGCCCCAGAATGCGATCAGGTCTTTGGTGACAAGCGCTTCTCCTTCAACCGCCCCTTTTTTGCTGACGCTCTTGCCATGATAGATAGCCATAATCAAAACCTCCCTTCCCATTTCCCCGTTAGCGCGGATTGAGCACACTCTTTGATACTGCCGAATTTCACTTCGTTGGGTTTACTGCCGCAGAAACCCGCGTAAAAGAAAACCGCTTTGATGGAATTTGTTGCAATGGTTCCCTTCACATTTGTTCCTGCAAACGCAATACACATGTCTTTGGCGATCACTCCCCCGGCCTTCCGTATAACATCCGCATACCCCATGTCTTCGGCTTGATCCAACAGGAGCCGGGTTGTCGAAACGATCAATTTCACATTCTTGTGTATTTTTTTTCCATCCAGGACTTGGGCCAGATCTCTGAATTCCCTTAGTGTGACATGGGGGCAACCAAAAAAAACAAAATCGATGTCTCTTCCCTTTGCCGTATTGGCCAGTTCGTAGGCTTCCTCAAGCGCTTTTCCGTCAACCACATACTCTCCCAAGGGCGCCCTTCCTGACAGTGCGGCTTTCAGGCTGGGGGCTTCAGGCGTTGTGCCGACAATATGCATGACCGCAAGACCCGACTCAACAGCGATGACGGACAAAAGATGTTTGAGGGCGGTTAATCCAACATCGGGGGGTATGTCCATAAAGACAGGCCTTTTTTCTTTGCACACCCGGCTGGCTGCCAGGCTGTATGCATCCCAGTCGGCATCATTGAACTCGGAAAACCTGATATCATTGCCCGGTCTTACGACAACCTCGCCATAGCGGTATTCATCGAGGTGGGCTCCGGCCAGCGGCACGTAACCCGTGATTGCCGCCGAAAGGGCGGTCACACCGTCATCTCTTTCGCAGCGAGATCCAAACATGGTATTAAACCACAAAGTTGCAATAGATTCAGCAATACTGACATGTTGGCCGAGTTGAGTCTGATAATAAAGAAAAGGCATGGCCGAATAGGTCGTATATACGCCGAGATTCTCATAGAAGCTCACAGCATTCCCCTGAACCTTATGCATTTCCTCAATGACCTGGTCTGTGAACTGGAGGTCCTTTGCTACGCTCAAATCGCAAAACTTGGGCTCAATCGTCGTCGGCACCTTGAACCCTCGCAGGTCCTGGGTCAATTCACTGGTCATATCACGAGCCCATTCACCCTGCTTTCCATAAGGGAAAAACATGAGATCCGGCGGCATGAGGTGCGCATAGCGGATTTTTACCATTTTCTCAGCCCCTATCGCATTTCCCATGGCGGTTAGGATTTCCATCGCCTTTTGGGCCCCCCGGCCTTCCTTTCCGGCCAGCATATCTTCTTGTTCTTTATTTAACTTCATCATTTCGTTTTCCTCCTTGGTTGTATTATCTGCTTTGGACCTGAGCGGGTTCACATAAGAGATCCCATGTGAAAGGCCACACGTCCTGTCGGTCAAATCTGCTTCGGTCGATAAATCAGGGCAACGAAGTCGGAATAAGAGGGTTTCTAAATATCGTGAAATGAGATGTCGGAATTTCTTCTATAACATGCAAGATGATGATGCTGGCATCATGTTTTTTAGCTGAGTTGATGGCATAACAGAAGGCATAGGCGGAGTTTTTCGAAAGATCGGTGGCATAGAGAATATTTTAATCGTTGGAATCATAGGCGCCTTCAATCCATCCCTGAGGCTTTTTTTAATTCTAACCTGTTGCGCATAAACTCAAGAAAACCTTTAATGTGCGACCTTAGAATTCCTTTGGCCTCCGCGTAATTCTCTCCCTTGATTAAACGCAAGATTTTTTGATGTACCCCTTTGGATCTATTCAATACTAGATCATCATACATATACAGAGCCTGATATCGAGCCAGACTGATAAAAATCGTGTTAAAAAAGTGAGTCAGGCGAGAATTATTCGCCGATTCCACGAGCTTTATATGAAAATTGGCTATCGCTTTGAGATACTCAAATCTTTCCCTTGGATCAGAACTGGTTGGGATGGTTAAATCGGCTGTCTCCTTCAAGACCGAAGCCACTTCGGGCAAATTTTTTATTCCTTTGGCTTTAAGGAGATCAATCGCAGCACATTCGATCATCTCCCTGACCTCAAAGATTTCTTGGCAGTCTTCTAATGAAATCTCGGTGACATAGCTTCCTTTTCTGCTGACACCAATCACCAGTCTTTCATTTTCCAACGACCGAAAGGCCTCGCGCAGAGGAGGTCGGCTGACTCCGAAATGTGAGGATAGCTTGCTCTCGTTGAGTCTCTGGCCCGGCTTTAATGCACCCACGACAATATGAATTCTGAGTTGTTCAACTATGCTTTCAGTTATGCTTAGCGTCTTCATGTATTTTTCCACGGATTATGTTTATTTTATATTGTCTACAATATTTAAGGGACTGTTGTTTGTCAAGTAAAAATTGCGATGCTTTCATCTTGTTTATGTGATTTTTTCCAGGCACTTCGTTGGACAGGGATTCCCTTCCATCCAACGCTTTAACTGTAAAACTCGACCATCAAGATACACTTTTTTACCCTTAAAAATTTAACACTTTCAAATGTATCCTAAAATTATTTCGTTGAACTGAAAATTGTATCTTCTGGCAAGCTGTGCTATTTTTCGACATTCATAATATATCTATAATTTCGATAATTCTATATTACAAGTGTAATTTAACAATTTTCGGTTTGCCTCAATGCTATTTTAGTTCTATATGGGGTACTCTAGTAGACGTCTATTTAATATCAATAGACTGTCTTACATATTGCATGACTAACAATTTTTCTTAAATTCTCTTTTACAGTAGGAGGCAACATGGAAGAAAAAACAAAGATTGGTATAATCATCTGTGACCGCTACCGTAAGTGTGCAGGCGGAAAGTGCTTCAGATCATTGCGGAACAGAGAAGGTGCGTTTAGCAGGTACAAGAATATGAAAGTTGAAGTTGTCGGGTATACCACTTGCGATGGGTGTCCTGGTGGAAATGTTGAATATGCTGTGGAGGAAATGAAGGGAAACGGAGTAGAGGCGATACATCTTGCCACCGGACTAGTTGTGGGGTATCCTCCATGTCCTCATATCACCTATTTTCGTGACTTTATTAAAACAAAATATGGCCTCGAAGTCGTTTATGGCACTCACCCTATACCTCAAAAATACCTCAACATGCACGATCAGTTGGGAACATGGGATGATCCCGAGTGGCAAAAAATTATTCAACCAACATTAGTGGATGAGGAAATTCGTTTATCCTATGACTAACAAACAAGTGCATCACAAGGGCTTTAACTTGCGCAGGGAGGGAAAAGCCATGAGACAACGGTATCTTAAAAATAAAACATGTCGCATGTCGGCAAAGTGCCTCGTTCCTCTTTTTGTGATTCTTGCGATGTTTAATTTGTATGAAAACATTGCCGAAGCGTGTCCCGCTTGTCTGGTCGGCGCCCAGTCGGGCCATGATCATGACAGCAAAGCGCTGGCCGCCCTGAGAAAAACTTATGAGGAACAAGGAGAGGATGCCATTCCCTATATCAGAAAGGTGTTAAAGACGAGCAAAGACCCCCTGGTCATTAAACGAGCTGCGAATTATCTTGTTGTGTTAAACGACACGGCTTCTATTCCTTATTTTGAAAGCATGCTGCTGGATCTTGTAAAAAACGAAGCCCCGACCAAATTCGGCTCGGATACTGCCGAATTCCAATCTCGTTTGTCTGTGGCCCATGCCCTGATCAAAATGAGGCCTACGACCGTAACGGATCGGATCTGGGAAAGTTATGACCGCCTGGACCGCAAAAGAAAAGAGGAGGCCCCCTATATCCTCAATGCCTTGAAAGACCCCCATCTGGATGAGCGCATGACCATCATTCTGGACAAAGCGGAAGACCACCAGTTGATGCAGGGCGCGCTTGAGGCCTTGGCTATCGGCGGAAGCAATAAGATTCTCCCCTATCTTCGTTCAAAGATTGAAGCGTGGCGAGCCAAGAGCATCGGTAACGGCACTAATCCAAAGCTGGGAGGAGCAGCGATCGATTATTCAAAGTTGGTAATTAAAGCGGAAATCGCTGTCTATCGTATTGGAAACCGATTTAGATAACCGATT
>Ga0180009_10008686_pt1 | contig 10024 bp, 7 predicted proteins | sample OS_PC_MetaG_FD_123537 | JGI IMG/M metagenome (GOLD analysis project Ga0180009, IMG submission 123537) | Groundwater microbial communities from the Aspo Hard Rock Laboratory (HRL) deep subsurface site, Sweden - OS_PC_MetaG | ecosystem: Environmental > Aquatic > Deep subsurface > Groundwater... | reverse complement strand
GCTCCGTAGTCCTCCGCCTGCCCCACGTCGGCCGCGTAGGCGATGACGTCGTAGCCCCTCTCGATGAGCCACTGCAGGATGACGGACGTGTCGAGCCCGCCGCTGTAGGCGAGCACCACGGTGGGTTTTTTGTCTGAGCTGATCAAAGCGTACCTCTCATGGTCCAGGGTCCAGGGTCCAAGACCAGGGACCTTAAGCACACCCATCCGATTTGTACAATTCAATCAAACCGACCAGCCCCCCCCCCATAGCCTGGGCCCAAACCGGACACTCAGCGATACCCCTGGGCTTGGAGCGTGAACAACCGCTCGTAGAGCCCCTCTTGTGCCATGAGCTCTTCGTGGCTGCCGGCCTCGACCACGCGCCCGCCCTCCAAGACGACGATGGTATCGGCCACGCGCACGGTGGAGAAGCGGTGGGAGATGAGGATCGCCATCTTGTCCCTGGTCATGTCGCCGAAGCGCTCGAAGAGACGGGCCTCGGCCTCGGCGTCGATGGCGGCGGTGGGCTCGTCCAGCACCAGGATGTCGGCCGCCTCGCGCATGAAGGCCCGGGCCAGAGCGACCTTCTGCCACTGGCCCAGGGAGAGCTCCCGACCGTCCTCGAACCACCGGCCGAGCTGGGTGTCGAAGTCCAGGGGGAGCTGTTCCACAAAGTCGCTGGCCAGGGCCAGATCCGCTGCGTGGCGCCAGCGGGCCCGGTCCTCCAGGTGCGCCACATCCCCCACGCCGATGTTCTCCCCGAGGATGAACTGGTAGCGCACGAAGTCCTGGAAGATCACTCCGATTCGAAGGTGCAGGGCGGCCTCGTCCCACTCCTGGAGATCCAACCCGTCGAGCAGGATGCGCCCCGAATCCGGCACGTAGAGCCGGGTCAACAGCTTGATCAGCGTGGTCTTGCCGCTGCCGTTCGGCCCCACCAGGGCCAGCTTCCGTCCGGGCCGCAGATGCAGGTCCACGCCCTCTACTGCCAGCGTGTCACTCCCGGGATAGCGGAAGGTTACGCCCTCGAATCGGATCCCGTCGTCTGGATCCGTTCCCGAGGTGGCAACGCCCCGCCGATCGGACTCCGGCTCCTCCAGATATTCGTAAAGGTTCGACAGATAGAGGTTGTCCTCGTACATGCCGCCGATGGAGCTCAGAATGGCCGAGAAGGCGCTGGCCCCCTGTCTAAAGAGCAGCAGGTACATGGTCATGCCGCCCAGGGTGATGGCCCCGGCGATGGCGGATACCGCGATCCAGGCATAGGCGCCGTACAGGGCCACCGTGGAAAAGAGCCCCAAGGCGAACCCCCACAGGCCGCGCCGGACGGCGAGACTCCGGTCCCGCGCATACAGGTCGTCAAAGATCCCCTCGTAGCGCTGGATAAGCATGGGGCCGAGCTGCAGGAGCTTCACCTCTTTGGCGTGGTCCTCCCGCGCCATGAGCACCTCGAGGTAAACCTGCTTCCGGGTCTGGGGGGACTTCCACCGAAACAGCGTGAACGCCTCCCCGGCAAACTTCGTCTCCGCCACGAATGCCGGGATGGCGCCGAGGGCCAGGACGCCCACCGCCCAGGGCGAGAACTGCAGCAGCAGCACCGCGAAGGTGGACAGCGCGATGGTGTTCTGGGCCAGCCCGAAGGCGGACTTCACCAGGGACAGGGGCCGGGTCGACGCTTCCCGTCGGGCGCGGGTGAGCTTGTCGTAGAACTCCGAGTTTTCGAAGCGCTCCAGGTCCAGCCGCAAGGCTTTGTCCAGGATGAGCACGTGCACCTGGTGCCCCAGCCGCGCCCGTAGGAGCTGCTGGATCACGTCCAGCCCCCGCTGGGCCGCCGCCAGCCCCGCCACGAGCCCGGCCTCCAGGGCCACCCAGCCCAGGGCCTCCCAGCGGTGCTCGGCCAGTCCGGTGTGGGCCGCCATCAGCACACCGTCCACGATGAGCTTGCCCGTGTAGGCCACCCCCGCCGGCAGGAGCCCCGCCACCAATGTGAGCGCCGCAAAGACCAGGGTCAGTGCCCGGTTCGTGGACCAGACCAGCCCCACGGCCCGCCAGGTGTAGCGGTAAACGGCCAGGTAGCCACGAATGGATTCGGAGAGGCGACGCATGCCCCGAAAGCGTAAGCACGCGTCGCGGGCCGGTCAAAGCCCGGAGCGCGGATCTATGGGTTGTCCCTGGCCTACCAGCCGCAGGTACGACCCTTGTTCTGCTTCTTGAGCCAGTCGTGCAGCGGCTTGAAATATTCGAGGATGGCCGAGGCGTCCATCTTGGACTCTCCGGTGAGCGCCAGCAAGGCCACGGGCCAGGGCTTGGACATGCCCATCTTCATCATGTCGTTCAACCGCTTACCCACCGCCTTGTCGCCGTAAATGGAGCAGGTGTACAGCGGCCCCTTGTGACCGACCATCTTGCAGAAGGCCCGGTGGAACTGGAACTGCAGGATGGCCGCCAGGAAGTACCGCGCATAGGGCACATTCGCCGGAATGTGGTACTTGGCGCCCGGATCGAAGTGCTCCTCACCGCGCGGTGTAGCCGGCGCCACGCCCTGATACTTGAGCCGCAGCTTCCACCAGGCCTGGTTGTACTCGCCGGGCTTCACCCGCCCGGAGAACACGCCCCAACGCCACTTGTCCATGAGCAGCCCAAAGGGTAGAAAAGCGATCTTCTCCAGGGCCTTGCGCATCATGGGGTTCAGGTTCAATGGCGGCACCGCGTTGATGAGCCCCACCTGCTTGAGGTAAGGCGCGGTCACCGACAGCGCGATCACATCGCCGAGGGCCTCGTGGAAGCCGTCGTTGGCGCTGTTCCGGAAGAGCGTCGGGAGCTTGCTGTAGGCCCGCTGGTAGTAGTTGTGGCCGAGCTCGTGGTGAATGGTCACGAAGTCTTCGGTGTTGATGGCGATGCACATCTTGATCCGTAGGTCGTCGACATAGTCGATGTCCCAGGCGCTCGCGTGGCAGACCACGTCCCGGTCCCTGGGCTTGGTGAACATGGAGCGCTTCCAGAAGGTCTGGGGCAGCTTCTCCAACCCGAGAGACACAAAAAACGCCTCGGCGTAGCGCACCATGCCCAGCTCGTCGGTTCGTTTGGCCTTGAGCACCCGGTCCAGATCGATGCCGCCGCCCGCCTCGGGCTTGACCAGATCGAAGATATTGGTCCAGTCCTGGGCCCACATGTTGCCCGTGAGATGCGCCGGCAGGGGCCCGGTTTCCGACACATGTTTCTTGCCGTACTTCGCCACCAGCTTCGCGCGCACGTAGCAGTGGAGGTCCTTGTAAAGGGGCTTCACCTGCCCCCAGAGGCGGTCCATCTCCTGCTCGAAGGCGGCCGGCGGCATGTCGTAGTTCGAACGCCACAGGTTCCCCAGGTTCTTGAACCCCAGCGACTGCGCGCCCTTGTTCCCCAACGCCACGTAGCGCTCGAAGAGCTGGCGCATGGGAACGGAGATCTTCCGCCACCCGGTCCAAACCTCAAGCAGCTCTTCGGGCTTCCGGCTCTTGGCCAGCACCTTGTACATGTCCGGCAGGCTCAGACACTTCGGCTTGCCCAGGCCGGGCTTCTGCCAACAGTACTTGCCCTTGCCGTAGATGGACTTCATCTTCGTGGTCTTGCTCGCCAGCTCGGCCCGTTCTTCGGCGTTCGCCGGCGCGGGGAGAGTCTGCGCCAATTTGAGCAACTGGAGCTGCCGCCGCAGCTCCGCCGGGAGCTTGACCTTGTCAAACCGGTTGGCCTCGGCGGCCTTGCGCCCCACATACTCCATGACCTCTTCGTCCACCTTCGAGGATAGGATATTCGTGTCCTCGGTCAGGAAGGTGGCCAGGACCCAGCGCATGCGCTCCTGCTTGATCCACAGCGCGAGCAGGTCCCGGTCCATCTCCACCAGGAACCGCTTCGCCTCCTCGACTGTCGGCGCAGCCGCGGCGGCTTTCACCGGAGCTTTCCCCGGCTCCCTAGGCGAGATCGTGGGGCACGTGGGACACGGTTTCGCCGGCGGGGACGTCTGGGGGCCGGCGGGCTGCTTGCAAGACAGGCCCGACAGCAGACAGGCGGCCAGGGCGGCTGCAGAGAACGTGGTGGTTCGCATGGGGTTCACTCACTCCTTGTAGTCGGCTTGAGCCATTGCGGCTGTGGACCAAGCTACGCCATCTGACACCCGGATGCTACCCCCGGCGCACCCAGCGCTTGACATCCGAAGGAGCCTCGGGAACAAACATCAGGCTGACCCCGATGAGCACTGAGAACATGTCTCCTGATAAACGCCGCTACCGACGCTATCCCATCCAGCTCCGCGTGCAGTTTTCGCACACGGATCGCGTGATGGAGGTCTCCAGTCGGGACATCAGCCTCGGCGGCGTGTACCTCGCCACCTCCAAGCCCGCCATCCCCGGAACGGTCATTAAGATGGCCATCCTGCTCCCGGAGAGCCAGGCGGAAATCCGGGTTGCCGGCCTCGTCGTGCACTTCCTCGCCGGTATGGGCATGGGCGTGGAGTTCAAGACCTTCAGCCGCGGCGCCGAAGATGCCCTCTCCAAATACCTCGAGAACTTCGACGACTGAGTGGACTACGCCCCGGGTGAATTGGAGCGTGAGGCGCGGGAGAGCTCCCACTGGACCACGGCGACCATGGATAGGACGCCCAGGAGGGCGAGGAACTGGAGCGCGGTGACCTTCTCGGCGTCGGCCCAGCCCCAGAGCAGCGCGCCGAGGGGCACGATATAGGTGACGAGGCCGGCAAAGAGGGGCCCCCGGTCCTGGATGAGCTTGAAGAACATGACCGTGGCGGCGCCGGTGCCGAGGATGCCCAGGGTTACCACGCAGGCCACCGAGAGCCAGAAGGGGCCACCCGGGGTGACTGACTCTGAGGCGGCTCCCAGGGGCAGGACAAAGAGGGTCGCCAGCCCCATGGAAGTCAAGGCGAGGATGTAGGGCGACAGGGCGGTGAAGTGCCGCTTGATGAGGGTGTTGCACAGGGCGTAGGAGGCCGGTACGGAAAGGGCGAGCAGGAGCGCCAGGGCGGGCACCTCCCGCCGCAGACCGTCGGCCATGATCACGGCCATGCAGGCGAGGCCACCCAGGACGCCCACGAGCTGCCAGCGCGTGGGGAAAACCCGCAGCACGGGCATGGAGAAGAGGATCGTGATCAACGGCACGAAGCAGATCATCATGCCGATGAAGCCGCTGCCGTAACGGTGCACGAGGTAGGGCTGCACGGCGTAGGGGTAGCCATAGCCCAGGAGGGTAGTAAGCAGGAGCCAGGGCACATGGCGGCGGGTGGGCGGCGCGGTGCGGCGAAAGAGCTTCCAGACCGCGGCGAGCAACAGCGCGCCCCCGAGGCACCTCAACCCCGCAATGGTGAGCGGCCCGAAGGACAGGGCGGCCTTCTTCATGAGGATGAAGCTGCTGGCCCAGATGAGGCAGAGCAGGATGAATAGCAGGTAGTGCACGTCGTGCTTCCGGTCGGACGCGCTGGGTATACGTCAGATGGGCCATCCGCCACAAGGGTCGGGACGCGGCTGGACTTGCGGGCCGGGAAACGTGTTGGTCGGTCGGATCCGCGTGGTAGTATGCTGCGCAAGTCATTGCGACGACTCTGGCGGAGGTGCTTCAAATGCGACGAACTGTTTGCATCAACTTGTGGGTGGCGCTCGGCCTCACCCTGCCCGCGTGCCCCGGCCCGTCGGACAAGGGCCCCGACCGACCGCGCGTGAATCCTGAACCGCGCCGGGACGCACCACCGCCGGTGACCCGGATCCCACGACCGGTCGCGCCGAAGAGAACCGGCCCCCCCCTGGCGCGGCGCCAGAAGGTGGTCAACGACCTGCACGGCACGCAGGTTCACGACCCCTATCGCTGGCTGGAAAACGAAAAATCCCCGGAGGTGAAGGCCTGGGTCAAGCGCCTGGACGGGTTCGCGCGCAAGGCCCTCGCCAAGCTGCCGGGACGCGAGCGCCTCGCCAAACGCCTCGCCGAGCTGAGCTACGTGGAGTGGATCAGCGCGCCCCTGCGAAGGGGCAAGCGTTACTTCTACGCCAAGCAGCATAAGGACAAAGAGAAGGTGGTCTACTACTGGCGGCAGGGCCCCCGCGGTAAGCCCAAGGTACTGCTGGATCCCAACACCATGAGCACCGACGGCAGCGTCTCGGTCAAGGGGCTGCGCGCCGACTACCAGGGACGGCGCCTGGCCTACAAGATCAGCCGAAACAATGCCGATGAGTCTTCCCTGAACGTCATGGACATCCGCACGGGCAAGGTGTCCGCGGTGGACAGAATCCCCGGCACCAAGTACGCGCACCCCGTCTGGACGCCCCGGGGCGACGGCTTCTATTACACGCGTCTGCCCACGGACAAGACCATCCCCACGGCGGACCGCCCGGGAACTGCCGAGGTGTATTTCCACCGCATCGGCACGTCCTACGAGACCGACAAGCTCATCCACGGCAAGACCGGCGATTCCAAGACGTTTCTCTTTCCGGATCTGTCTCGGGATGGGCGGTATCTGTTCATCTACATCGAGCACGGCTGGAAGCGCACCGACCTGTACATCAAAGACCTGCGCGGGGGGAAACGGGCCAAGCTCGTCAAGCTGACCTCGGACAAGGAAGCGCTGTACGAAGCCTTTGCGTGGAAGGGGTGGCTCTACCTGTTCACCAACGAAGGCGCGCCGCGGTACCGGCTGTTCCGCATCCATCCGCGCAAGCTCGCGCGCAAGCACTGGCAGGAGATTGTGCCCGAGCAAAAGGACGCTGTGCTCAAGGGCTTCGCCGTCAGGGGCAACCGCCTGTCGCTCCAGTACATGCGCAACGCCTCAACGGAGCTGCGCATCGCCACCCTCCGGGGCAAGGTCCTGCGCAAAGTCTCCTTCCCGGGCATCGGCACAGCATCCCAGCTCTCGGGCAACCCCGAAGACGACACGGCGTACTACTCCTTCTCCTCGTTCATCCGGCCCACCACCGTGTATCGCACCTCCATGAAAAAGGGCGGCCGCGCGGTGTACTTCCAGGTGAAGCTGCCCATCGACCCGACGCCCTACGCCGTCAAGCAGGTCTTGTACGCCTCCAAGGACGGCACCAAGGTCTCCATGTTCATCCTGCACAAAAAGTCCATCCGGCTCGACGGCAAGACCCCGACCCTGCTGACCGGCTACGGGGGTTTCAACGTGAACATCCTGCCGCGTTTTCGGGCCAGCTTCCTGGTGTGGCTCGAGCAGGGCGGCGCCGTGGCCATTCCGAACCTGCGGGGCGGCGGCGAATACGGCGAGGATTGGCACCGGGCCGGCATGCTGCTCAAAAAGCAGAACACCTTCGACGACTTCATCTACGCCGCGAAGTACCTGTACAAGCACCGCTACTCCAGCCCCCAGAAGCTCGCCATCCGGGGCGGCTCCAACGGCGGGCTCCTGGTGGGCGCCGCCATGACGCAACAGCCCGACCTGATGCGCGTAGTGGCCTGCCACGTGCCCCTGTTGGACATGGTGCGCTACCACAGGTTCGGCTCGGGCAAGACCTGGATCGGGGAGTACGGCTCCGCAGAGGACCCGGCGCAGTTCAAGGCCCTGTACGCCTACTCCCCCTACCACCACGTGCGCAAGGGCACCCGCTATCCGTCGATGATCATGCTCTCGGCTGACAGCGACGATCGCGTGGATCCCATGCACGCGCGCAAGTTTGTCGCGGCCATCCGCTGGGCCACCACCTCAACCGCCCCGGTGCTGCTGCGCGTGGAGGAGAAGTCGGGTCACGGCGGCGGCGACATGATCAAAAAGAACGTGGCCCGCACGGCCGACGAATACGTCTTCCTGCTCAAAGAGCTCGGCGTCACGCCGAAGTAAAGCCGGAGCCAAGCCATGGGAAAACACAGCGACGACTGGATCGTACTGACCATCCTCAGCGACTCCACAGACGCCCATATTCTAGGCTCCGCCCTGGATGACTCGGGCGTAGAGTGCATGGTCCAGGGTCAACAGGGTGGCGGGGTATTCGGCCGCACCGGCGGCCTGGTCCGCCTGAAGGTCATGGTGCGAAGCGCCGACGATGTGTTGGCCCGAGAGGTCCTGGCCGACTTCGACTCCAACCGCGAGAATCCCGAAAACACGCACTACCTGTGCGACGTGGAGTCCGCCGGTCAAGAGCTCCGGGACCTGGACAACCTGGCCCTCGATCTGGACAAGCTCACGCTCTGCTCCATCGGCCGGGACCAACGTCGCTCCACCATCGAGGCCCAGCTCGGGGAGCCCGAGGTGCACCCGGCCGAAACCACCGAGCTGCGCTACCCGGAGCTCGGTGCCATTTTCGCGCTCGATGACGCCGAGCGCCTCCGCGCCTTCCGGGTCATCGTCAGCGCGCACCCGGCCCACCCCCACCTGGACGAGTACCCGGGGTTCTGGGACCCCGGCTCCAGCCTAAGCCCCCCCACCTTCGAGGCTCTGGTCAAGCGCTTTGGCCAACCCACCCTTTGCCACGAGGGCGCCGTCGTCACCTACGACTGGAAACGCTCCGACCACGCGATCCAGGCCGAGCTCACCCCCAACGGCAAGCTCCTGACCTTCGCCGTGACCTTCGACCAGACCTGAGCTCACTGGCGCGGGTCCAGCGACCGCAGCATCAATAGCACCAGCAGGCCGCGCAGCAGTGTCAGCCTGCCCTGGGCTCTGCCCGGCTCGCCGACCCCCAGGACCATGCCCACGACCACAGTGGGCGAAAGGCCTACTCAACAGGATTGATGGCCACCAGGTCCAGGCCGGCCGGGTAACCGTAGGACACGTTCACCACACCGTTGGGGTCGGCCCCGTCCGGGCCGCCGTAGCCGTAGACGATGACGCCCACCTTGCTGTTGGCCTCCACCACGTGCGGCCCGTCCACCGCGACCACCACGTCGGTCACCGAGAAGCCGCTCGTGCCCACGGCGGTGGGCGTGAGGGTCACGGGCTGACCGTCCAGGAACACCGTCGCGTCCGGCTCAGCGATGATGGCCACAAAGTCAGTCGTGTAGGTCTCGGGGGTCAAAAGGACGTAGTCCAACCGGAACTGCGCCACAGGCACCTGCAGGATGAAGGCCGGGTCCGCCTCGTCGGCGCACTCCCCGCTGTTGGACGAGCGGATGAACTGCCCCACGTAAAAGGGCTGATCAGAGCTGATCACCGTGTGCTCCAGGATGCCGAACTCGGCCCACTCTCCGGCGTTCAGGGAGAACGGGCCGGCCACCGGGGGCTCCACGACGATCACCGTGTTGTCCGCGTCGGCGAGCACCCGGATGCGGTCCTCCACAGTACACGCGGTCCGGGGGTGGGTCTTGGACACCACGTAGTAGTCGCCGATGGCCTGGCGCGGGAAGATCTGCTGCTCCACGTGGTCGCAATAGGACATGCCAAAGGGCACGTTGGTGCAGCGGTTACCACCAAACACGCCGATGGGATAGTCTCCCTCCACGGCCGTGCCGGTGAGGCTCTCACCGTCGGTTGTGGGCATGAGCACCAGCACGTCGAATTCGTCGATGGTATAGGTCGTGGGCACGCCGGCGGGGCTCGTGCCAAAAGAAACCGTGGACCCGGCCATGGCCGCGCGAATGGGCTGGGTGGGTGTGACCGTCACGGTGGTCTGCCCGTCCACGGCGTACACGGCCACGAAGTTGTCCCCGGTGCCGTGGCCGCCGTTGAAGCCGGTGTAGTCCATCACATAGTACTTCTTGGCCAGGGTGTGAGCCGCAAAGAGCAGCGACGCGTCCGTGGAAGCGGCGCCGATGGTCGTCAGCGAGTTGAACTGATAGGCCGCGATGGGGCGGTCGCTCTCGATCTTGTATCCCAACCGCCACTGCCCCGTGCCCGCGATGTTGCGCACCCTGGGAAACACCGAATAGGTCTGTACGCTCCGGGGCGGCACGGTGAGCGTGCTCACGACGCCGGCCTCCGTGCTGATGGTCACCGTGGCCGTCTCCACCGTGGAGGGGTTGGACACCACAATGGCGTAGTCCTTGGAGGCGACGTTGTTGCCGTAATTCGGCAGGTCCGCCGCGTAGTAGAGGCAGCCGAAGTACGAGTTGGTGAGCTCGGC
>Ga0180009_10008685_pt1 | contig 10026 bp, 7 predicted proteins | sample OS_PC_MetaG_FD_123537 | JGI IMG/M metagenome (GOLD analysis project Ga0180009, IMG submission 123537) | Groundwater microbial communities from the Aspo Hard Rock Laboratory (HRL) deep subsurface site, Sweden - OS_PC_MetaG | ecosystem: Environmental > Aquatic > Deep subsurface > Groundwater... | reverse complement strand
TCTATCATTTCATCCACAAGCCAGGTTCCAGCTATTTCATTTTTCCTTGGTTTTGCGCAGGAAATGATGGTTTGTTCAAATTCAGTATCAACTTTAACGCAAAAGAAGTTTTTTTTTATTTTTTTTTTCAGGCTTTTTGAAATATTGATATTGCCGGGAAAAAGCACAAGCCTAGGATCAGGTGACCACCACAAGATGGGTTCGGCTTCTGAAAACCATGGAAATATTCCGCTTTTATAGGCAAGCAGAAGTCGCTTGGCCGTAAGATCTCCTCCGACACATAAAAGCCCGTCAGATCTCGCAAGCCATGCCGGGGGAAAGTCTAATCTTTTTGATAACCTGAAAAGGGGCATTCAGCTCTTAAATGTAAAATTAAGCTTATCATTTCTAAGGCCAATTGAAATTTTACCACCTTTTTCCAGTTTGCCAAATAGAATCTCATCTGTGAGTTTATCTTTTATTCTGGTCTGGATGATTCTTGCCAGGGGCCTTGCACCAAATTTGGGGTCATACCCTTCTTTTGCAAGAAATGATCGAACTTTTCCAGAATAGTTCAAGGAAATTTTTTTAATCTTGAGCATGGACTTAAGTTCTTTCATGTTTTTATCCACGATCAACTCCATGACTTTAGGCGCCAGATGGTTAAACTGGACAATGCTGTCAAGACGATTGCGGAACTCAGGGCTGAAGGTGTTTTTTACCGCTTTTAAACTCGCAGTGTCTACATTGGATATTTGTGAGCCGAACCCAATGGCGTTGGCACTCATTTCCCTTGCACCGGCATTAGATGTCATGATGATGATGACATTTCTAAAATCAGCTGATTTGCCGTTGTTATCCGTTAAGGTGGCATAGTCCATGACTTGCAGAAGAATATTAAAAAGATCCATATGGGCTTTTTCAATTTCATCAAGCAACAAAACACAGTGAGGATGTTTTCTGACACTGTCGGTTAAGATTCCGCCCTGATCAAACCCGACATATCCCGGTGGTGCACCGATAAGTCGGGAAACAGAATGCTTTTCCATGTATTCACTCATGTCAAATCTTAGGAATTCTATTCCCATGTGATGGGCAAGCTGTTTTGCAACCTCTGTTTTACCGACACCTGTGGGTCCCATGAAAAGAAAAGATCCAATGGGACGATCCGGAGCAGCCAGTCCTGCCCTTGACCTTTTAATGGAAGTGGTAAGGGTTTTAATGGCATCATCCTGTCCGAATATGACTTTAAAAAGTCTTTTTGGCAGGGATTCTAAATTGGTTTTATCTGTAGATGTAACACTTGTTACAGGTACTTTGGCTATTTTAGCAACAATTTCTTCTATATCTTTCGTGCTGACGTTTTTTCGATGATTTTTTCCCTTGAGCCTGAGATAGGCACCTGTTTCATCAATAACGTCAATGGCCTTGTCCGGCAAAAATCGGTCATTGATATACTTATCCGAGAGATAGGCAGCCGCTTCTATGGTTTCAGGCGGGTATGTCAACCCGTGATGCTCTTCATATAAAGGTTTAAGTCCAATAAGGATTTGAGTGGCCTCTTCAAGTGAAGGTTCAGACACTTCTATTTTTTCAAATCGTCTTGAAAAAGCCCTGTCTTTTTCAAAATGATTTTTATATTCTTCATAGGTAGTGGTGCCGATACATTTGATATCTCCGGAAGAAAGAGCGGGTTTTAAAATGTTTGAGGCATCCATGGAACCGCTGGTCGTTGCCCCGGCACCGACAACAGTATGGATTTCATCAATGACAAGCAATGCATTCTCCTTGGATTCAAGGGCATTGATAACATCTTTTAATCGCTGTTCAAAGTCTCCTCGATATTTTGTTCCGGCAAGCAGGGACCCCATATCAAGGGAGAACAGCTCGCAGTTTTCCAACAGATCCGGGACCTCCTTATTATTGATTTTTAAAGCAAGCCCTTCGGCAATGGCGGTTTTTCCAACGCCGGGATCTCCGACAAGAATAGGATTGTTTTTTCTTCTTCGACAAAGAATCTGCATGATTCTATCCATCTCATCAATTCTTCCGATGAGCGGGTCAATTTTATTGTCCCGCGCCTTTTGCAAAAGATCTGTTGTAAAAGATTCTAAAGGATCTTTCTTCTTTTGCCGCTTTGTTTTCATATCATCAGGCCTGAATGCTTTCTGGGATGGATCCATCAGCGGATTATTCTTTTTATCCGGTTCCACTGTGTGTGAGATATATTTTAATACGTCAAGGCGGGTAATCCCTTCTGATTCCAGATAAAATGCAGCATGGGAATCTTTTTCCTGGAAAATGGATGCAAGAATATCCCCTAAATTGACCTCACTTTTTTCAGCAGATCTGGCATGGTTGATAGCGCGCTGTATCATTCGCTGGAATCCAATGGTCTGCTGTAACACATATTCTTCTTTTGTATCAATCTTTGTTAACTTTTCATCAAAGAATTTTTCAAGCTCTTCTTTGATCTGTTCAGGACTGCCGCCACATTTTTCAATGGTCTGGGCACCTGCTTCATGGTTAAGGATTGCATAAAGAACGTGTTCAACACATACATATTCATGCCTTCTTTTCTTTGCCTCCCGTACGGCAAAACCGAGGGCTGTACTGAGTTCTTTGCTTATCATACTTACTCCTTTTCCATTGTACTTTTTAAAGGAAATCCTTTACTGCTTGCCAGGTTGTGTACAGTTTCAACTTTTGTTTCAGCAATCTGCCTGGGATAGATACCACACATTTCTTTTCCTTTATTATGTATATTAAGCATTATTTGCGTTGCTTTTTCAAGTGATTTTCCAAAAACGTTTACAAGAATTTCCACAACAAATTCCATGGTTGTATAATTGTCATTATGGAGAATGACTTTATACATGGGTGGACGAGCATTTTTTGAACTGGATGAAATGCTTTCTTTTGTTTTGGAATCAGTAGATGTCATGGGTCGTCATCTCCTAAACCATACAGCATTTTTTATATTTTTTCCCACTTCCGCAGGGACACAGATCATTTCTTTGTACTTTTTTAAAAGACCTTTTTACCGGTTGTTTTACAGTGGAACCGTCTGAATGGGAAAAAGTAAGATCATTCTGTTCTTTTTTTCTCATTTCATCCACCTGGGAGGTGCTGGATATCTGGATTTTGAATAAAATCTCCACTACTTCTTCTTTTACCCTGTTCATTAAATCCTGGAACATATCGAATCCTTCTTTCCTGTAAATCCGTAAAGGATCCTGCTGTGCATATCCGCGAAGGCCGATACCTTCTTTTAAATGGTCCATGGATAAAAGATGTTCTTTCCACCTTGTATCAACAGTTTGAAGGATAATATGCCGTTCTATTTCCCTTGTAATTTCTTCTCCAATGGAAGCCTCTCTTTGGTCGTATCTTTCTTTCAGGTATTCAAAAAGCGATTCAGACAATTTCTGTGCATCATTGGTGTTGTTTGCAGCTGTTTTTAAGTCAGGCTTAAAGTTAAACACTTGCTTAATTCTTTTTTCCAGACCTTCCAAATCCCACTCTTTGATAGGGGCTTTTTCAATAACAAACTCATCAACAATGTCATAGGTTTTGTCTTCAACCATTTCAATAACAACAGACTTTAAATTGCTTTCAAACAAAGCTTTCCGTCTTTGCCGATAAATGACTTCCCTTTGCTGGTTCATTACATCATCATATTCAAGTAGGTGCTTTCTAATTTCAAAGTTATGACCCTCAACCTTTGACTGGGCATTTTCGATGGCCTTGCTGATAAACGTATGTTCAATATGTTCACCTTCTTCGATGCCAAGCCTGTCCATAACCGAATGGATTCTGTCTCCACCAAATATCCTTAAGAGATCATCTTCCAAAGAAAGATAGAACCTTGAGGATCCAGGGTCCCCTTGTCTGCCGGAACGACCCCTTAACTGATTGTCAATTCGTCGGGATTCATGGCGGGATGTTCCCAGGATATGAAGCCCGCCAAGCTCTTTCACTCCTTTTCCCAGAACAATATCCGTACCACGACCCGCCATATTGGTGGAGATGGTGACAGCGCCTTTTTGTCCGGCATTGGCAACGATTTCAGCCTCTGCTTTATGATGCTTTGCATTTAAGACATTGTGTTTGATGCCCTTTTTTTTGAGGGTTTTGCTCATTTCCTCGGAAACATCTATGGATATGGTTCCTACAAGAACAGGCTGACCTATTTTCGACAGTCGAATAATTTCTTTTATTGCGGCGTCATACTTTTCTTTTTTTGTCTTGTATATCAGATCTGGAAAATCTTTACGGATCATTTCCTGGTTTGTGGGGATGACAAGGACATCAAGATCATATATTTTTTTAAACTCAGGCGCTTCTGTCTCAGCAGTACCGGTCATGCCGGATAATTTATCATACATCCTGAAAAAGTTCTGAAAGGTGATGGATGCAAGGGTCTGATTCTCATTTTCAATTTTAACGTTTTCCTTTGCTTCAAGGGCCTGGTGAAGTCCTTCGCTATACCGTCGACCCGTCATCAAGCGCCCTGTAAATTCATCAACAATAACCACCTGGTCATTTTTAACAATATAATCTGTATCCCGCTTAAAAAGTGTGTGTGCCTTGAGTGCCTGGTTCAAATGATGCAGCATTTCTATATTGGATGGATCATATAGATTGTCGATTTTAAGAAGGTTTTCACCTTTGGCAATACCATCTTCTGTTAGAGAAACGCCTTTGGATTCTTCATCAAGGGTATAGTCGATATCTTTTTTAAAGGCCGGGATAATGGCATTAACCTGGACATAAAAATGGGTGGATTTTTCACCTGGCCCTGAAATGATCAAAGGGGTCCTGGCCTCATCAATAAGAATACTGTCTACCTCATCCACAATGGCAAAATTAAGTTCTTTTTGAGCAAGGGAGTCTTTGTCAAATTTCATATTGTCCCTTAGGTAATCGAATCCGAACTCATTGTTTGTGCCATAAGTGATGTCCGCACTATAAGCTGTCTTTCTTTCCTGATCATTAATATCATGGAGAATTGCACCAACGCTTAATCCTAAGAAATTGTAAATTTTAGCCATCCATTCGGCATCCCGCTTGGCCAGATAATCATTTACCGTAACAATGTGAACCCCTTTTCCGGATAAGGCATTAAGATATGCCGGAAGGGTGGACATCAATGTTTTTCCTTCACCGGTTTTCATTTCAGCAATACATCCCTGGTGAAGCGCGATGCCGCCAATTATCTGAACATCAAAATGACGCATGCCAAGTGTCCTGACGGAGGCCTCCCTTACAAGGGCAAAAGCTGCCGGTAAAATATCATCCAGTGCCGCACCGTTTTTAATTTGTTCTTTGAATTCTATTGTTTTTTGAGCTATATTTTCATCAGACAATCTCTGCATTTCAGGTTCAAGATGATTAATTTCGTCAACAATCGGTTGGAGCTTTTTTAAGACCCTGTCATTGTTGGATCCAAAGACCTTCGTAAAAAAATTGAATACCATTTGATAGTTTACCTATTATTAAAATATAAATATTTAACGTTTCAAACAAAAGATATAAGCATTAATTTGGTAAAATAAAACAAATAATTTAAATAAATTTTTATTTGGAGAAAAAACAAAAGGAATAAAAAAAGTAAGGACTAATTTAGGATGTAATTTAAGGGATTTACAGGTGTTCCATTAATTCTGACTTCATAATGTACATGGGGACCTGTACTTCTTCCTGTATTGCCTAAAAGGGCAATAACATCCCCTCTTTTGACTTCCTGACCCTGTTTTACCAGCATCTTTTTCAAATGCCCGTATCTGGAAACCCGACCATAACCATGATCAATTATGACCAGATTGCCGATATACAGTTTGCTGACAGCTTGAGAAATCCTGCCGTTGGCAGTTGCAATGATTTGTGTGCCACTTTTATTTGAGATATCCAGTCCTGAATGGAATTCTTTTCGTCCGGTAAAAGGGGATGTCCGATATCCGAACCCTGAAGTAATCCATCCGTCAACCGGTTTTATGGAGGGTGTGGATGCCAGAAGGTTTCTTTTTTGCTCAAGCAGTTTAATCAGATCCTCAAAATCGAGGGCCTGTTTTTTGGCAGCAAAATTTGTCTGAGTGACCTGCTCATGCATCTCCCGCATCAGGTTGTTATGTTTTTGTTCCAAAGGAAGATCCGGGTCAAGTTCATCTTTCGGGATGCCACCGATACCGATCAACCCGCTTGAATCACTGGTTTGCCTGATGTCTGCGATAAGCCTTACCTTGTCCTCAAACTTTGAGAGACTGTCGACCTGTTTTTTTAAAACGCCGATTTCACCGGCAAAACTTTGAATCTGGACTCTTTGATGCTTGATTTCATTATTTTGAAGCGTGATGGTTTGATTTAAAACAGTATTGTCAAATGAGATATTTTTCAGCCGAAAGTAATCATATCCGATAAAAGATGCCCCGGCAGTTATAAAAAGAGCAATGAGAAGCGTCAATCCTAACATTGCCTTGGAAAAGGAAAATTCCTTAATATCAGATGTGGTGCCGGAATGAAACCATATTTTAATTCTTTTTCTCATTATAACCTTTCATAGTTAGATATTTATTATATGTCAAGCTAAATAATCATTATAAAGGCCCTTGAACTGAATCCAACCCTGTTTCTTCGTCTAAGTCAAACAATATATTCATGTTTTGTACCGCCTGGCCTGCCGCACCTTTTAAAAGGTTGTCAATCACGGATATCAGGATGATTTGTCCGGTTTTTTCATCAAGGTGGAATCCAATATCGCAGCAGTTCGTTCCCTTGACATGTGAAATAGCCGGAAACATGCCCTTGTCAAGTATTTTGACAAAAGATTCATTGCCATAATATGCATCGTAGATTTCTCTAATATTATTGTCGGTTACAGTGTCGGTTACTTGAGCATAAATTGTTGAAAGCATTCCCCTTGTCAGGGGCAATAGGTGTGGGACAAAGGTTATGGCCACGCTCTTTTGTGTATATAAGCTTAAAATTTCATTTATTTCAGGCGTATGCCGGTGGTTTCCAATTTTATAGGCCAAAAAGGATTCATTGACTTCGCAAAAATGAGTAGAAAGCGATAGAGATCGCCCTGCACCGCTTACACCGGATTTTGAATCTGAAATAATGCCTTCAGGCCGGATCAATCCTTCCTTCAAAAGAGGAAGCAAGGGTAACAGAATGCTTGTCGGATAACAGCCCGGGTTGCCAACAAGGTTGGATGTTTTAATCGAGTCCCTGTATATTTCGCAAAGCCCGTACACACTTTGTTTTAAAAGATGCTTTGATGTATGTTCCTGGTAAGCTGATTCATATGCAGCAGCAGTTGTAAACCTGTAGTCGGCAGACAAATCAATAACTTTTATATTATGTTCCAGCAGAGTAGGCACGTGGTTCATTGATATTTTGTGTGGCAACGCTAAAAACATGACATCTATTTTTTGAGCAAGGGATTTAATATCTAAATCTTGGCAAATAAGATTTTCAAACCCTCTCATGGAAGGAAAGATATCTGTCAAAGATTTGCCTTTATAACTGTTAGACGTAACCGCACACAATTTTGCTTTTGGATGATTTGAAATCAGTTTGACCAGCTCAACGCCTGTATACCCTGATGCTCCTGCAATGCCTACGTTAATCATATGGTTCCTTATGGTCTAAATTTTTTTTAAGCCTTTTGCTTTAGCAGATAGAAGTGTTCTTTTCAAGAATCAAATAGAACGTATTCTACTAAAGTATGATCTTCTCCTTGAAGTTCTTTGTTAATAATACAGGATATCACGTCCCAGTCACCTTTTGCAAGCCCCGCACCAATTTTGGGATACGCGATTCTCAAGGTTGCAAAATTTTTCTTTATACGGGAAAACAGTTTTTGGACAGCATCATAATCAACCAGTACCCCATGGCCTGAAAAATCATATTGGGTATAGCCGTTCACAATGGTGAAAATTTTGCCGTTTTTTTCAATGTATGCCAAGGAGTAAGTTCCCAGTTTTTCTTTTTCCCCCATTCCTGTTTTTAGATCAGCTTGATAGGCCTCGGGGAAATTGTCTCTGATCAGTTTTGCAATACCTGCACCCATACTGCAAAAGCAGTTACACCCATGGACGATTATATCAAACCTTCCGGTTTGAGCCAGTTGAATCAGGTCTCCTTTTAATATCTTCATCATCAAATTGTCCTCCAATTAACAATAGTTGATGCAAAAAATGTTCCTTTAAACAGATCTGCCATTTATTTATGCCGGGATTCTTTGATATTCAAGCAAAAGACAGAACACTATCCTGTCGGTTAAGCGATTATTATGACAGAGTTCAGAGGGTAAGCGTCAAAAATATCCATACCCGTGTCAAAAGCAAAAGATATGATTATCCATTGATAGCTGATGATATTTAATCAAACTGATGACTATTAAGCCATTTGAATCTAAAATCAAATTATTTTTAAAGGAAATGAAAAAGCGGTTTTTTTACCGCTTTTTTTAAATATAAACTGAAATAATAATCCGTACTAATGAAGAATCTGGCTTAAAAACATTTTGGTTCTGTCATTTTGAGGATTGTTGAAAAACGCTTCAGGTTCGTTCTCTTCGATAATTTGTCCTTCATCCATGAACAGAACCCTGTGGGCGACACTTTTTGCAAACCCCATTTCATGGGTGACAACAATCATGGTCATCCCATCCTGTGCCAGGCTTATCATAACATCAAGAACTTCTTTTACCATTTCAGGATCAAGGGCTGAAGTCGCTTCATCAAACAGCATGATATTGGGTTTCATGCAAAGGCTTCTGGCAATTGCCACGCGCTGCTGCTGTCCACCGGATAACTGGCCCGGAAATTTTGCCGCCTGTTCTGCAATCTGAACTTTTTCCAGATAAACCATTGCGATTTCTTCAGCCTCTTTTTTGGGTGTTTTTCTTACCCATATGGGGCCTAATGTTAAATTTTCAAGAATGGTAAGATGGGGGAACAGGTTGAAATGCTGAAAAACCATTCCAACTTCAGATCTGACTTTTTCAATATTTTTAAGGTCCTTGGTCAGTTCAATACCATCAACAATTATCTGTCCTTTCTGGTGTTCCTCAAGCCTGTTTATACATCTTATCAGTGTTGATTTTCCTGATCCGGACGGACCGCAGACAACAATCCGCTCTCTTTTTTTGACATCAAGATTAATATTGTTTAATACATGAAAATCACCGTACCATTTATGCATATCGACAATTTTAATGACAGTGTCTTCACTTGAAATATCAACTTTTTTTGTATTTTCTTGGCTCATAAATCATCGCTTTGTAAATAATAAAGGTTAATCATAATTATTCTAAACTTGTATCAAGTTCTTTTTCCAGTTTTCTACTGTAGTTGGACATAAAAAAGCAGCAGATAAAATAAATGAGCGCTAAAAATATATATGCTTCTGCTGAAAATCCCATCCATTTTGGTTCTGACAAGGTTGATTGTGTTGTTTTTAATAAATCATATAATCCAATGATAACCACAAGGGATGTATCTTTAAAAGCTGAAATTAAAACGCTGACAGAGGGTGGAATGACAATTTTCAATGCCTGGGGCAGAATAACCAGTCTCATGGTCTGTGAATAATTCAATCCAATGGCATCAGCAGCTTCAAACTGGCCTTTATTCATTCCCTGCAATCCGCCCCTTACCACCTCTGCAATATAGGCTGCCGTAAACATGATAATGGCAACCTGAGCTCTCAAGATGCCATTTATGGATACACCTTCGGGCAGAAATAAAGGGAATACGACAGATGACATGAACAATAAACTGATTAGAGGAACACCCCGTATGAGTTCAATATAAAAAATACAGAAGGTTTTAATCACCGGCATCTTTGATTGTCGCCCCAGGGCTAGAAGAATACCTAACGGGTATGCAGCGGTTAAACCAAAAACCGATAAAAGCAATGTAAGGATAATACCGCCCCATTGACCAATATCAACGGGTGCAAGTCCGAAAACCCCGCCTTTTAGCAATATTCCCATAATAACCAATGAAATAATCCAGGCGTATCCAAGAATTGCATTCC
>Ga0180009_10008684_pt1 | contig 10027 bp, 6 predicted proteins | sample OS_PC_MetaG_FD_123537 | JGI IMG/M metagenome (GOLD analysis project Ga0180009, IMG submission 123537) | Groundwater microbial communities from the Aspo Hard Rock Laboratory (HRL) deep subsurface site, Sweden - OS_PC_MetaG | ecosystem: Environmental > Aquatic > Deep subsurface > Groundwater... | reverse complement strand
GTCCACGCTTTGATCAGCAGCCCGATGGATACCACGGCCATCAGACCGGCTGTTGCCAGCGGCAGAACATATGTCTGAAAATCATCGATCTCCTGCATCTGCCACCAGACAATGGCGGCAATCAGCAGACCGACCAGCCCGAGTGTGGTATTGGAGGGTAACAGACCAAATGCCGTCTCGTCTTTCTTCTTGGCCGCCACTGATTTGAAATCATCGGCAGGCTGAACGTCCCCGGGGCCTTTCCCGGCATGACCGGGTCTGAGCCGATCCCGGTACTTCAGATAAAGGGGCCAGCCCGCGGAGGTGAGGGTCAGAACGATCAGGACCAGTGACAGCGGCCGGGTGAGAAACATTTCCACCAGACTGCCGGTTGCCCGGGAGAGCATCAGCGATTCAACCAGCCCCTTTTCCGTGATCGGTCCCAGGATGACCCCCAGTGCGATCGGTGCCGGAGACAGTCCCACCTTGATTCCGCCATAGGCCAGCAGACCCAGAAGCAGCATCACCCCCACATCAAAGGCACTGTTGCGACCGGCAAACGAGCCGACGAATGAGAGGGCCAGCACCATCGGCATCAGCAGAAACCGGGGCAGGTTCAATGCCCGGGCATAGAGCCGGGATGAGGAGAGCCCGATGGCAAACATCAGAAAATTGGCCAGAAAGAGGGAGAGAATGAAGGTATAGGTGATTTCCGCACCCCGTCCGGTGAACAGCTCTGCTCCCGGTCTCAGACCCTGCAACAGCAGGGCGCCGTAGAGGACGGCCGCCTGGGGGGCGCCGGGAATGCCCAGGGTCAGCAGCGGGATCAACGAACCCTCCACTTCGGCATTGTTGGCCGTTTCAGAAGCGATCACCCCCTCGATATTGCCATGACCGAATGTGCTCTTGTCCCTGGCGGCCCGGACCACCTCCTGGTATGACAGGAGACCGGCCACATTCCCGCCCGCACCGGGGATGATACCGACGATGACACCGATAACGGAGGAGCGGATCAGATTTCCCCAGCGTGTGGCCACGAAGAGGGCGGTGGCGATGCTCCGCCCCCGGACCGGTTTAAAGAGTGAAACCGTTTCCTGTTCACCCCCACTTTCGGCCATTTTCAGGACCTGGGGGATACAAAACAGACCGATCAGGGCCACGATGATCTCCACACCACCCAGCAGATCGGACGTACCAAAGGTCATCCGGCTGATACCGGTGCTGGGCGATAGTCCCACCGTACTCAGCAGCACACCGAAGAGTCCCCCGAGCAGCCCTTTCGCCAGGGACTTTGCCGAAAGACTGGCAATAATGGTCAGACCCAGCACGCCGAGCCAGAAATATTCCGGGGGACCGAACTTGAGGGAAATGGCAGCCAGGATCGGGGAGAAGAAGAGCAGGCAGATCGTACCAATGATCCCCCCGATAAACGACCCGGTCACCGAGGCGGCCAGCGCCTCCTCCGCCTTGCCCTGGACTGCCATCGGGTAGCCGTCAAAGGTCGTTGCAATGGCCGCTGGCGCCCCCGGGGTGTTGATCAGGATCGCGGAAATGGAACCCCCGTACATGGCCCCGACATAGACGCCGCCCAGCACGATGAGGGCTGTTTCAGGCGAAAGACCATAGGTAAAGGGTACCAGCAGGGCGATCGCCATGGTTCCCGTCAGTCCGGGTAACGCGCCCACCATGATTCCGCCTGAGACAGCCAGGAACAGGTAAAGCAGGTTGGAAACGTCAAAAATACTGCTGATGGCAGGTCCTAACCAATCCACAGGTTTCTCCTCTCAATGATGAATGGTGCCGATCCGACTCGGGTGAAGGATCCGTTGACAGACAGGATTGTCTCCCTACTTGAGAAACCCGCCGGTTCTTAAAACTTTGATATACTGTTCTTTCCGCTTCTGAATGAACTCCCCGAACTCCTTGGGACCCAGATTGATCAGATGAAACCCCTGCTTCTTCATGCCATCGACAAACGCTTTCTGGGATGCCGCCAGTCGCAGTGCATCGCCCAGTTTTTTGATCGTCTCATGAGGTGTGCCAGCCGGAACAGTCACCCCGCGATCGATCCCGCCAACCAGATCCATCCCCAGCTCCTTGAATGTGGGAACATCGGGAAAGTCTTCCAGGCGTTCCTCTGTGGCGACTGCCAGAATCCGCAGGTTGGCCCTGTTGTTGGCAAAAATAAAGGTCCCACCGTAAATGGCAGCCACGTGTTTTCCCAGGATGGCAGCGATCTGGGGGGCGGCCCCGTTGAAACTCACATAGGTGGCGTCAATATCGGCCAGCTGGGAAAACTGCAGATACCCCAGGTGGTTGCCGGTAAACTTGCCGGTTCCGCCAATGGTCAGTTTTTTTGGATTCTTTTTGGAAAAATCGATCAGGTCCTGGAGTGTTTTAAACCGGTCATCATCCTTGTGAACCGCAATCCCGCCGGGTGATTGCGCATAAAGATAAACCGGCGCCAGGTCCTCGGTCTTATAGCTGACCCCTTTGGTCATGATCGGCTGAACAACGATATGGGGCAGGTTGGTCACGGCCATCATGTACCCGTCCGGTTTTTGCGTCTTCAGCATGGTCCAGCCCAGGGCCCCGCCGCCACCGGGGCGATACTGGGGCACCACGTTGACGCCCAGTGTTTTTTCCAGCGTGGGTTTGAGCAACAGAACAGCAATATCGGACTGTCCCCCCGGATTAAACGGAATCAGGAACTTGATGGGACGGTTCGGAAAACCATCCGCCGCCAGGACCGGATTCTGTGAACCGTAAAAAAAGAGAGCACACAGGATACTGATGAACAGGCGAAAAGTGAATCTGTTGTTTTTTTTCATTACCTTCTCCATTGCTAAAAATCTAATAAACCCGATCATTCCGCTCAAGGTCCGATACAGGAAAAAGTCAAATCACCGCAGCAGGTGTTTCAATCAGCGCAATCGTGTGAAACGTTGCAGAACTGCACGATTTCCGTGCGGTTGATGCTCAGACTTCGTCTGCCTGCGCTATGTGAGGTCTTCCAGTCTATCACAAATGATCGATTAAAAAAACTCATTAATCATCGTGGCAGGAGGCGCTATCTAATCAACACATTCTAAGTGCAGTTTTAATGCCAGTAGGGATAATAAGTATAACCTTATGAAATATTGACATAAATTATATTTAGAGAATATATGTCGGCTTTCATCTGCCCATTATTGGGCAAAAAAGCCTGAAATACGGCCTGAATTTGGGCTCGTTTTGTTTGAGAATAGTAACCCGGAAACGGCTTCATATCAGTCGCGGGTCAGCATCGAGATCTCCTTCTCAAGCTTCGTTGGGCCCGCCCGCAGGTGCTTCTTCACTTCAGCCTCGCTGAACAACCGGATCACGCCATATTGACCGTCAAAACCGGGCTGGCGGATGACCTTCCCACTGCGCAGACGTCGAAGGGCCTCACTCAGGGGTTCTGAGTATTGCCTGGCAATCTCGGTGAGGGGGACATCCTTCAGGAGCGCCAGTTCGGATCCGAAGCGATTAATCACCTCCCGATAACCATTCCGGACCCTGGGGGTGATCGATTTGACCCCTGCCAGTTCTGCCAGTATCTCCGCCAGCGGCAGCAGGCACTGAAAACCGGGATCGGTTTCAGTGTACATCGCCCGGGGGCGATCCGCCAGGCCATTGATTCTTGAGAGGACACCGGCGGTCACCGGTTTTTGACAGATCGGGCAGATCCCTTTCAGTTCAGCCGTTGTTGACGGTTTGAGGGAGCAGTTGCAGCGGCGATGACCGTCCAGAAAATACTTTCCCTCTTCCGGAAAGAACTCGATGGTCCCGCCATACCCCCCCCTTTCAGGAAACCGCAGGGCGGCCTTCAGGGAATCGAAATCAAATCCGGTCTGAAAGAGGTTGGCTTCCCTTCCGAGTTTCTGGGGGGAGTGGGCATCCGAATTCGATATGAGTGTAAAACGGTCCAGGGCGGAAATCCTGCGAATCATCTCCGGGTCTGCCGAGAGACCGGTTTCAAGGGCGAATATTTCCCTGGACAGATCCCCGAAACAGCCTTCGATGGTGTCAAAACCCGATCTGGCACCGAAAAGGGAAAACCAGGGAGTCCAGATATGAGCGGGGACCAGAAATCCCGCCGGTGCCTCTTCAAGCATGATCTCCAGCAGATTCCGGGAATCCAGGCCCAGGATCGGGCGTCCATCGGCAGACAGGTTTCCGATATCGGACAGCCGGTGGCTGATTCGCCTGGCAGAATCAAAATCAGGGACCACCAGGAGATGGTGTACCTTGCGCACGCTGCCATGGCGCTTATAGATGCAGCTGATTTCAGCCGTCAGGACAAAGCGGACATCTATCTCCCGCGGCTGATAGTCGGCCAGCTCCGGGGGCAGCAGGGTCTGTTTCAATCGGTGAAAACCGGAATCGGAACTATCAAGACTGGACTGGAGGTGGGAAAACCAATGGGGATGCGTGAAATCACCGGTGCCGACCAGATGAATACCCTTGATTCTGGCCCAGCCAGCCAGATAGGGCAGTGTGCTGAATTTACTGGTAGCCCTTGAATAACAGGAATGAATGTGCAGATCGGCGAAATAGTCCATACGCAGGTGCCATCTTAAAAACGGTCTGGTTGTTGTCGCTCTCAATTTCGCGGATGGGGCGATCATGGGATAAAAGGCGCACAACAACCGGTATGTGAAGGGTGATGCGAATATGACCGGTTCGATAAAGATAGCGTCAATGTGTGGTAAAAGCAAACCGGGAGAGGGCGCTTCATAAAACTGGTTAGGTGCTGAAATAGTGAAAGAATTAAAAAATCTCACTCAATTTGCATTCCCTGCCGGAATAGCCTAAACTCTAAGATTCCTTAGCCGACTTTACCGTCAACCCGAGGATGTCGGATAAACCGTTAGGGAAAAGGATCGCGGCGTCGGGGTGTTGGGGGTTGCATGGGTCTGTTGCAGTCTCCGCCAACCGGCGACAATCGTATAAATCCAGAGGGGAAATGAGAATGAAGCATTTAAACAGGTTGTGGAAAAAAGGACAGGATTTTCTGGGTGTGCAGTATCCCATCATGGCTGGGGCCATGACCTGGATTTCTGATCACCGCTTCGTCTCCAAGGTATCCAATGCGGGCGGATTTGGTTGTCTGGCAGCCGGAAACCAGCCACCGGAACTGTTTGCACAGGAGATAGACAAAACCCGCGAGGCGACCGATAAACCGTTTGGAACCAATCTGATCACCATATCGCCCAATTACAAGGACCACCTCAAGATCGCACTGGACAAGGGGGTTCCCTATATGATTTTTGCAGGCAGCTTCCCAAGGGCGTCAGAAATCAAACTGGCCAAAGAGAACGGTGCAAAGGTCATCGCATTTGCCTCCAATGATTCCATTGCCAAACGCATGATTCAATCGGGGGTTGATGGTCTGATGCTGGAGGGCAGTGAAGCCGGGGGTCATATCGGGCATGTATCGCTGATGATTCTGCTTCAGCAGGTGCTGTTCCACCATGATGACATTCCGATATTCACAGCCGGGGGGATCGCGACCGGTGAAATGATGGCCCATCTTCTTCTCATGGGTGCGGCCGGGGTTCAGATGGGGACACGGTTTATCCTGTCGGAGGAGTGCGAGGTCCATCCAAATTTCAAACAGGCGTTTATCAAGGCCCGGTCGCGGGATGCCATCGCGACACCGGCGGTGGGTTCCGAACTCAGTGTGGTGGCGGTCCGTGCCATCCGCAACAAAGGCATGGATGAGTTTTCCGATATGCAGATGGAGCTGATACTGAAAAACAGGCGGGGAGAGATCACCAAAAAAGAGGCCCAGTTTGAGGTGGAAAAGTTCTGGATGGGTGCGTTGCGAAATGCCGTCCAGGACGGTGATATCGACCGGGGATCCCTGATGGCGGGTCAAAGTGTGGGCTTGGTGGACAAAACCCAGACCCTCAAGGAGATTTTCGATGAGATGATCGAGGAGGGTGAACGGACCCTGGAACGAATTGCTGCCAAGTTGCAGGTATGAAGGAGAGGAGCCTTGGACTCATTTGATGATATTCGCCCCTATCGCGATGATGAACTGCCCGCCGTGATGGCCCGTCTGGCAAAAAACGAGCTTCTGGTGTCGACGGTGCGCATGATTGTCTGGCCCGGATGTCCCCCTTTGCTTTCGAGACCGGTCGATTATATTATCAGGACCCTGTTGAAAAGAAAGCTGGGGCGTATACGGTCTGTTGATGAATTTCAGCGGAAGATTGTCGGCGATCTGTTGCTGAACTGGGTAATATCCCATTCCATCGACAAACTGAGCAGTTCCGGTCTCGAAAACCTCAGCCATGATCGATCCTATATCTTTATCAGCAATCATCGGGATATTGTCCTGGATTCGGCACTGCTGAACTACACGCTGCATCATGCTGGTCATAAAGTGCCCTATATCGCATTCGGGGACAACCTGCTGATCAATGAGGTGGTCTCGGACCTGATCCGGGTGAACAAAGCCTTTATTGTCAGAAGGGATCTCCCTCCCCGGGAGCAGCTCAAGGCGCTCAAGCATCTGTCGGCATACATCGGTCACATCCGCGAGGAGGGCAACCATTTCTGGATTGCACAGCGGGAAGGCAGGGCCAAGGACGGTATTGACGCGACCAATCCGGCTATCATCAAAATGTTCTACCTCAACGAAAGAAAAAACCAGACCGATTTTTCGGAATTTGTAAAATCCTATAATATGGTACCGGTGGCGGTGTCCTATGAAAAGGACCCGTGTGATCGAATCAAGGGCTGGGAGTTGTACCGCAGGAAGAAAACCGGGGTGCATAAAAAAAAGAGAAACGAAGACCTGATCGCCATGGCTGCCGGTATATCGGGGCATAAGGGACGGGTGCATATCACCTTCGGCAAACCGCTGGACAAGGATTATGCCAACGAAAAGGAGGTGGCACAGGCCGTGGATGAAGCCATCCATCGTCAATACCGGCTGTGGCCGTGCAATTTTATCGCCCATGATGTGATCAGCGGGACGGATACCTACCGCAATCAATATAACAACCAGGACAGGGAAGCGTTTCTGGGAAAGTACCATAATCTCAACCCGGAGGTCAGAAAGGTGGTCCTGCAATGTTTTGCCAATCCGGTCAACAGCCGCAACAGGAGCTGCCAGACCGACAGCGGGAGTCCGGGATGATTATTCCCGGCAATCCTGGAAAAATAACGGACGGCCTTTACTGCCTGGGTCCTCTGGAAAACCCCACCTACCTTCTGGATGGCGGGAAGCCGGCGATGTTTGATGCCGGGGTATCATTTCTGGGAGAACACTATGTCACGGAGCTGAAGAAGATTCTGGGAACCAGACCCCTGCATTACCTGTTTCTCAGCCATGTGCATTTTGATCACTGTGGGGCGGCCGGTTATCTCAAACGGCACTACCCGGATCTGATCATTTGCGCGTCGTCGATTTCAGCTGAAATTATTGCCAAACCCAGCGCACAGGCACTGATCCAGAAGCTCAGCACTGTTCCCGGGATGACAGAAAGCCAGAAATTCAGGCCGTTTTCCGTTGACAGGGCTGTGGGGGATGGAGACCGGATTGATCTGCAGGAGAACGGATTCCTGGAGGTGCTCGCCACACCCGGTCACACCCGGGATATGACCAGCTACTATCTGCCGCAGCTGCGGACGCTGATCCCCTCGGAAGCGGCGGGCGTCCCGGCAGGCAGAGGCTATATCTATGCCGAGTTCCTGGTGGATTATGACAGCTATTTATACTCCATCAGCCGATTGGCTGTTCTGCCAGTTGAGCGGATTTTATGTGCCCACCGCTTTATTTATGACGGTGACGATACCGTCGGCTATTTTGATGAGGCGATTCGTCAGACCCGGCGGTTCAAGAATCGGATATCGATTCTCCTGGAACAGAACGGATACGACAATGAGGCCGTGGGCAGGATTATCAAGGCGGAAGAGTATGGGCAGGTGCCTGAACCAAAACTGGCGGAACCGGCCTATGACCTCAATCTCAAGGCCAAGATCAGTACCATCGCCAGACGGCAGGAAAAGAAGGCTCAGAAACCGGGATCATGACGACTGCTGCAGGAACCGCCGTTAACCAGGCAACGCGGCGAGATCGCTCCAGGGTCAGGCCACAGCCCCCGCCAACCGTTTGAGGACCACGGAAAGTCTTTTTGTTTGGGGGTGGAAATCACGACCTCCGCCACCATTCAACCCCCATTTTCACGCGTATCAGCCGTCATATCTGCAATCTTATCCTGTAAAATCCAATATTTCAAAATCCTCCCAGAAGGTCCTCTGGGCTTGTATCTGCCGGCGATCAAATCTTTTATGCGATGGGGTCTCTCCTTATTCCATTCGGGATGGTCAATAATATGAAAGGTTCCCGGCATGACAATCACCGCAATCGAATATTTCCATTATCAGCCATCTGATACATGTCTGAAAAAGCTTCTATTTCTGCATTTCAGCACGACTTTTACAGTAAATACCTGACATTTTTGGGGCTAAAGCCGGAAAATGTCTGGAATTCCTTCCTGTTTTCAGCTTAAAGATTCTGATTTCTAAAGAAAAACGATATATACCAGATCCACAGGATAAAAAGCGTCAATTCCTGATATTCAGGTGCCTGAAGCCCAGCTTTGATGGTAATTTGCGTAAATAATTCAGCTAATTGATTGACTTGCTGAAAAGAATCTGAAACAAAAATGGAAGGTATTACCGATATAATAAAACGTTGGGCGAAAACTAGAAAACAGGAAACAAAATGAACACAACAATTGAAAAACCGAATTATGGCAATTGGGTGTCACAAAAGTTCATATTTATTCCTTTTGTCCTATTTATTATTTTTTGCGGGTTAGTTTGGTTTCAAATTTACTTTTTTATACCGGCATTCATTTTCTTTATCATCTCAATGTATTTTGGGTATTCAAGGTATTTGTTTTCATCAAAAGGTAAAGATGTTCAAACCAGAGTTCGTGATCTAATTATCAGTAATTTAGCCTGGAATGGTGAAGGGAAAGTACTGGATATTGGTTGTGGAAGCGGAGCGTTGCCTATATTATTAGCAAAAAAATATCAAAACGCTCAAATTTTTGGTATCGATTATTGGGGAAAGCAGTGGGAGTATTCGCAAGCAATATGTGAAAAAAACGCCTCCCTTGAAAACGTACCTAATCGTATTGAATTTAAAAAAGCCAGCGCGGCAGATCTACCTTTTGAAGATGAAAGCTTTGATGTTGTTGTGAGTAATCTAGTCTTTCACAATATTGCCAGCGTAAAAGATAAATCTCAGTTGTTAAAAGAGGCATTAAGAGTGTTAAAAAAAGGCGGGAAATTTGTGTTACAGGATCTTTTTTTATGGTCTCAAGTTTATGGAAAACCGGAAAAACTATTAGAGACATTTCAAAGCTGGGGTGTTAAAAATGTTAAAATGATAAATACCAATGAGATGCCCTTTATTCCAAATATCTTAAAACTCCCATTTATGCTTGGCAAATTGGGTGTAATTATCGGTGAAAAATAAATTTCTAATAACTCCACGCCCAACACCTGGCTAAAGACCGACCATACCCGCCCAAAAGCGGCGGGCATGGCGGCTTATCCAGGTGTTGGTGCGCCGCGCAAGCGCGGTGCATCTTGTCGGGTGAAAGTCCCGACATGGTAAGGGGTTAACCACCCCACCAGTACTGAGTGTTGCGCCCCTGGCGGAGCGGTGTTTGCGGTAGGAACTGCGAACGCAGGCGAACAAGAGGGGTGAAGCGTACACAGGGAATGTTATAGGCCGTTTGGGGTTGCAGCCCCTTAGAGCTGGTATCGCTCCGATATGCCGTTCCGGACTGGTGAGTGTTGTAACGCGCACGAAGCCGAAATGAACCAGGCGCCATGGTAAGTCTGGGGAGAGCCGGCGGAGTTCTCAAGCTACGGCATGTAACAAGAGATGCATCGTGAACGCGGGAGGCCCCTTTGGTTCCTGAATGAAGACACACTCATCCATGACATACTGATATTGAGGCACAAAATGGGAAACCAGGACACAGATCCAGGC
>Ga0180009_10008683_pt1 | contig 10027 bp, 7 predicted proteins | sample OS_PC_MetaG_FD_123537 | JGI IMG/M metagenome (GOLD analysis project Ga0180009, IMG submission 123537) | Groundwater microbial communities from the Aspo Hard Rock Laboratory (HRL) deep subsurface site, Sweden - OS_PC_MetaG | ecosystem: Environmental > Aquatic > Deep subsurface > Groundwater... | reverse complement strand
GTTAGCAATGTATTTTAGGTCATTTATAGTAATAAATTCATATTAAAGTTGGAAAATACAAATTCTTGGCTAATATAAAACAAAATAACTAGTTATCCACAACACTAATAATTGTACAGCCTGGTGTATTTGATTTTTGTATCTAAGTGTATTATAGTATATATGACAGCGGGTCGAGAGCCTTTATATTACCAATGGCATTGAGGTTACCTCCTCCCTGCTGTCTAAAAGGGCTGTCTTTTTTGAGATGGCTTTTTTAGTTAATTGTGATGCGGAACTACAGAAAAAATGCGAACCTGCGGAAGATGCTAAATTACAGAAATTTTACAAAAACTACGGAAATAATTCCGTAGTTTCGCATTTTTGTAGGTTAGCATTTTTTTTCGCAGTTCAGCATCACATTCCATTATTTTTTCTTTTTACTTCTTCCTCTATACTTCTTCTCCGGTGCCTCTTCAATTAGTTTTTCACATTCCTCTTTAGTTAGTTTCTCTGGTTTTTTGTCCTTAGGAATTTTTGCATTTTTTGTACCATTTGTTATGTATGGTCCGTAACGTCCGTTTAAAATCTGGATAGTTGTTCCTTCAAATTCTTGAATAATTTTATTAGCTTCTTCTTGTTTTTTGTCAGTAATTATTTGCAAGGCATCTTCCAAAGTTACTTCATATGGATCCTTGTTTTTTATAGAATAGTATTTTGATTTTACTTTTACATAAGGTCCAAAACGCCCGATGTCTACAGTAATATTTTCACCCTCAGCATCAGCACCGAGAGATTTTGGTAAGGTTAAAAGTTTTAGAGCCTCTTCCATTGTAATAGTTTCCACACTCTGTCCTTTTGATAGAGATGCAAATTTTGGTTTTTCCTCATCATCTTTTGAACCCAGCTGAACAAATGGTCCATAGCGTCCAATTCTAGAATAGATTGGTTTCCCAGTTGCTGGGTCATTTCCAATTTCACGCATGGCTACTGTATCTTCCTTTGTTAATTCTTCCATCTTCTTTTCTAGGTTTTCATGGAAAGGATGATAAAATGTTGAAATAATTGGTTTCCAATCTTTTGTACCAACTGCAATTTCGTCTAGATTATCTTCCATTTGTGCAGTAAAAGCATAATCAACTATATCGGAAAAATGATTTACGAGCAGGTCAGTTACTACCATGGCAATATCAAGTGGCATCAATCTTTTGTTTTCATCACGCTCTACATAACCACGAGCTTCAATTGTTCCAATAGTTGGAGCATAAGTAGAAGGGCGACCAATACCATATTCTTCCAAAGCTTTCACTAGTGTGGCATCGCTGTAACGAGCAGGTGGTTCGGTAAAGTGTTGTTCCTGCTTAAGTTCTTTGCAATTAACGTTTTCACCTTCTTTAAGTTCTGGTAACATTTCCTCCCTTATCATTTCAGGATAAAGCTTTAGCCAACCATCAAAAATCATACTTTGTCCAGTTGCTCGGAATAGATATTTTTTTGCTGTAATATCAAAATTTGTTTTGTTTAATCTTGCTTCAGTCATTTGAGTTGCAACAGCACGCTTCCAGATTAGAGAATAGAGTTTTAGTTGCTGAGTATCTAAATGTCCGGCAATTGATTCAGGAGTTCTAGCTGGATCAGTTGGACGGATGGCTTCATGAGCTTCTTGGGCGCCCTTTGATTTATTTTTAAAAGTTCTAGGTTTATCTAAAATATATTTATCACCAAAATTTGTTTTCAAGAATCCATTTGTTTCATTTAAAAACTTTTCAGATAAATTTAACGAGTCAGTTCGCATGTAAGTGATCAGACCAGTTTCGCCCTCAGCGCCAAGTTTTACACCTTCATAAAGTTGTTGTGCTAATCTCATTGTCTGCTTGGCAGAATAGCCAAGTTTATGGCTGGCTTGCTGTTGCAAAGTAGAGGTGGTGAAAGGTGCTGGTGGAGTGCGCTTGGTTTCCTTTTTTTCTATTTTGGAAATTTTGTATTTTGCACCTTCTAGTTCTTTTATAATTTCGTTTACTTGTTTTTCATTACCTATCTCTAATTTATCTAATTTTTTGTCATCAATAGAATGAAGCTTGCCAATAAAATCATGTTCTTTATTAAAAATACCTTCCACAGTCCAATACTCATCAGATTTGAAAGCCTGTCTTTCTCGTTCACGATCTACAGTTAATCGCACGGCCACAGACTGAACACGTCCTGCTGATAAACCTCTGGCGACTTTTTTCCATAAAAACGGCGAAAGTTCATAACCGACTAGCCTATCTAATACTCTGCGAGCTTGTTGGGCATCAACTAGTTTTTGATCAATATGGCGTGGATTTTTTATTGCTTCCTCAATAGCGTGTTTAGTGATTTCATGAAAAACAATACGTTTAGCTTTGGCTGGATCTACTTTCAAAATATAAGCCAAATGCCAGGAAATGGCTTCTCCTTCGCGATCCTCATCAGTAGCAAATATAATTGTATCAGCAGTTTTGGCTAGATCTTTCAATTTCTTAACTTGCTTGGCCCTATCTTTGGAAGTGACATATTCTGGTTCAAAAGTACCACCCTCAATATCTATCCCCATCTTGGATTTTGGCAGATCTCGCAGATGCCCAAAAGAAGACTCTACAATGTAGTCAGAGCCCAAAAATTTGCTAATTGTCTTGGCTTTAGTGGGGGATTCTACTATTACAAGTGTTTTTGACATAGGATCAATTAAAAATACTAGAATTAAGCATAAACTAATTTGACTAAAATGTCAAATTGTTATACTATAAAGGTAGTCTGGTTTATTCAGTTAAAATATAAAATATGGTTCAAAACCAAATAATTTAATTATTAAATTGAAATATATGGGCGAATACAATAGACCAAATCCGTCTGAGGGTTTACAAGAAATAAAAACGACTAATCCAAACGAAGAAGTTAAATCAAGTGTAGGAAAATTCTCAACTCCAGAGAAAACCGAAAGGGAAGAGGTTTTGGAAACTGAAATGAAAGACTTATTACGTGATTTTAAGAGAGTAGAAGATGATTTGATTGGTAAAAATGGAATGATTAAGGATGGTGAAAAAAGGCAGGATTTACCTTTGTTGGATAGTAATGGTAAACCGCAATTGGGTGAGAATAATAAAATTGTGCGCGGTTTTCCAGAAGATTCTTACAGAGATTTATTGGCAAAAAGAAATGAGCTGTGGAGTAAAATCTTGGATTTAGAAGATAAGCGTTTTGATGAACAAACAAGAGCTAATAAGGGGATGGTTGTTATGTCAGATAAACTTTCCAAAGAAATTGAGTCTTTTCATGGTTTGCCAGCTGATATTCTTAAAGCGGAAAATTGGGAAAAAGGAGAAGACCACTTAGATTACGAAGGTCACGGTGGGACAGACACTTTAGGTGCCCAAGCCAATACTTACGAGTATTATAAAGATCAGGGATATGAAATGAGAAAGAGTAGAGATGATGAACTTTTTGTAAGAAAGTTACCGACCAATTAATCATTTTTTTAACTCACCACCCAAAAACATACTACCAGTGACCAGCAATATGTCATTGGTTTTTTTACTTTGTTTTTTACTCCAGCTAAAAGCATCTTGGGGATCTAGAAAAATTTCTATTTTAGCTTTATCGTTTTCCTTCGGTTCACTTCGTTCACTCAGGACAAGTTTAAATCTATCAGCAATCTCTTTGGGATTTGCTGGTTGGCGGAAAGGATTATTTGTGTAGCGGGTGCAGGCGATTGATTTTGGTTTCAGAGTTGCGAGTTGCTTTATCATTTGTGGGATGTTTTTGTCGGCGGTGAAGGCTACTACAAGATGTAATTTGGTAGAAGTAAGCATGTTGACTCCGTTGTCAAACCTAAAGGTTTGAGTTACATCTTTTTTTAAGTGCTTCAATGCTTGTACAGTTGTTTTCATTTTGTCAGGGTTGTGGGCGCCATCCAAAATTATCATTGGTTTTTTTGAAACAACTTCTATGCGGATGGGGAGTTTTATTTTTTCTAACCCTTTTTTTATTGCTGCTTCTGGAATTTTTAAGTGTTTTGCGATTTGTATTACAAGATCAGCATTTATAAGTTGATGATTGCCAAGTGTGCGAAACCTCATCCTGTCCTTCTCCTTGTTAAGGAGAAGGGACGTGCTGAGTAAGTTTTTTGAACTTGTAGACTTGAGTACTTGCAAACCTGCTTTGTTCTTGTCACACTCTTTCTTTATTACATCTAATATTGGTTTTTCTGTTACGCCAGTAAAAACACAACAGCCCGCCTTGATTATGCCAGCTTTTTCGTAAGCAATCACTCGCTTATCATTACCAAAAATATTAGTATGATCCAATCCGATATTTGTAATCACAGCAATATCTTTGTAAGGAATAACATTACTAGCATCATAACGGCCACCACATCCAACTTCTAGAATTGCCCAGTCAACTTTCTTTTTTACAAAATACAAAAACCCAATTGCTTCACAGATTTCAAAAAATGATAACATATCGTAGGGAGTTGTACGAATATATTCATCTAGTTTTGGTTTTATAAATTCAATTAGTTCAACAAACTCTAGTTTAGTTATTTGTTTACCACCATCACTTCGGCCTGGCTCAGTGCAGGTCTGCCAGCGTTCAGTAATGCAGGTAGGATGGGGGGAGATGGATAGTCCGGTTTTTATTCCTGCCTCGGTCAAAATAGAATTAAGCATCAAACAAACTGAACCTTTGCCACTGGTGCCGGTAACATGAATATAATGGGGGATTTTCTTTTCTGGATTACCAAGAATATCCAAAAAGAACTGCAGACGTTTTAAATAAATACTGCAGTGCTTTGGATCCTTCATATATTCTTTGCGTGGGAGAGATTGCAAAGAGAGGAGGTAATTGTAGGCTTGGCTGAAAGTCATAAGGTTTAGTACACTGTCATCCCGAGTGAGTCCGAGTTCGCACGAGGACGAACCGAGGGATCCCTTTCTAACACACAATAAAATCTTAGAAAGGGATCCCTCGGCTCTAGTAGGTTTTATATTTTTAGCGAGATTGAGGTTCGCTCGGGATGACATTTGGGGGGATGACATCGGTGTCCTCCTTACCCGGTTTTCGTAACCAAGCAACTAGAAGATAGACAAAAGGAGTATCAAGTAAAGCAAATGCGACTTTGAAGAGCCAGTAGCTTAGACAAAGTTGAAGTATGAAAGGAGTGGTGAATTTATCATTGATGTGATAAAAAGCAATGAACATAAATAATAGCGTATCAATAGCTTGAGAAACTATGGTTGAAGCATTGTTGCGAAGCCACAGCCATTTGCCACCAAATTTTTCTTTCCAAAATTCAAAAGCCCAGATATCGTGGGTTTGCGAAACAATAAAAGCAATTAAACTGGCAATCATCATGCGAATACTGGCACTAAAGACGGTTACATATTGTTCATTAATAGTATAACGAGATGCTGGTGGAAGTTTTATTGATACCCAAGTTAGAATTAGTACTAGAACTTGGGCAATCAGAGCTGCCCAGACCAGCTGTTTGGCTTTTTTCTTGCCATAGACCTCGGCTACCGCGTCAGTCATCATAAATGTTAGCGGATAAGCAAAAATACCAACTGACACTGCTACACCAAATAGAATGGTTACTTTACTGCCGAGTAAGTTAGCGGCTAGTAGGCCAGCGATGAATATTGAGGAGATTATTGTGAGTTTGAAATGTTGGCTCATAGGTTTTGAGTTTTTAAATTAATAAGAATCCTGTCATTGCGAGCCTGCCTGCAGGTAGGCAGGGAGTGAGAATATAGAGCCTGTACTGAACGAAGTGAAAGTGACGTAGCAATCCCAGTGTTTAATGCATCAACTTTGGTAATGGTGCATGGGATTGCCACGCAATAAGTCTTCTTTCAGAGACTTATCGCTCGCAATGACAGTAATTTTATAATTTATAATTACAACATATTGTTTATCTGCTTAAAATTTTGTGTCCCTCCCCCTATGAGGGGGAGGTTAGCCTGCCTGCCGGTAGGCAGGGAGGGGGTTTCATCGGAGGTAACAACTTTCATTTTACATAAATCAAAGTTAACAGCTTCGAATAACCCCACCCTTACCCTCCCCTCATAGGGGAGGGGACTTTCCAGATTTTATTTTTGTAGTTTAATATTTTTTGTTAATTTAGAAAAATTATCGACTAAGCACATAATTCATCCCACCCAGATTCCTCACCTTTCCTTTCATCTCCATAAGCGTTAGTGTAGCATTTACACTGGGGCTGTCAAGCTTACAGTTTTTTACGAGCTGATCAATGTGAATTGGTTCGCGAGACAAGAATTCCAGCAGTTTAGCTTCCGTGGGGGAGTCTGGGACGATGGCACGGTTGGAAATAAAGTTTTTAATATCTTCCAAATCCAGCACATCAATAATATCTTGAGCCGAAGTAACTGGGTGGGCACCATTTTTTATCAGTTGATTAACTCCGGCAGAATTAGGTGAGGTGATATTTTGCGGTACAGCAAAAACCTCACGATTATTATCAAGGGCAGATTGGGCGGTAATGAGAGATCCAGAACCTTCGGCCGCTTCTATTACTAAAGTCCCAAGCGACATGCCGGCAATGATTCTATTTCTACGTGGGAAAGTAAATTTAGATGGGAGTGCCCCAGGAGGATATTCAGAAATAACAGCACCACCTTTTTCAATTATATTTTTTGCCAAATTACGATGCCCTGCTGGGTAAATATGACGATCATTAATTCCAGAGCCGAGCACAGCGATAGTTTTGCCACCAGCTTGCAAAGTAGTGTTATGAGCAATGCTATCAATCCCTAAAGCGAGACCACTGACAATTACAATACCTTGTCCTGCTAAATCTCTAACAATTTCCTCAGTAATTTGTTTTCCATAAGAAGAGAACTTTCTTGGACCTACTACTGCCAAAGTAAAGCCATCATTATTTAACTCACCTCGGGTAAATAAACAAGGTGGTGCATCATAGATTTCTTTTAATAATTTTGGATAGTTGTCATCATCTTTTAGCACACAAGTAATTTTTTCTTGTTCCAAGATTTTAGCTATTTTGTCTTCATCAACATTATTTTTCCAATTTAGAAAATCTGTGACCAATTCATCTTTCCAACCCATTTTGGCAAAATCAGCTGATGTCGCTCTCCAAGCATTATTCAGTGATGAAAAAAAGCCCAGCAGTTGCTGGTATCGTTTATGGGTTATTTTTGGCCAGTGGGCTAGAATAATTTCTTTCTTCATATATACGGATTACGGATTATGCGGATTTACGGATAAATTGGTTGACTTTTATCTATTTTAACACATTTTTTGATTTGACAAAAGGGTATTTTTATGCTATAATGGGTGTATATTCAATTTATTTACTATTATCTTCAAATATATGGTAAGAGAAACAAGAGGTGGCGGAGAGTCACAAGGGGGTGAAGTGGACTTTGATTCAATTTTAGCTAGTGTGGTGGAGGAAGTTGGAGTTGAAGCAGAGGGGAAAGTGGTTAAGGCTGAAAAAAGAAAAAAGTCAAAAACTAGCCAAGCAGAGATATCTGGTGAATTAGGCAGTCATTTGCAAGGTTTAGCAAAAAAAGAAGGTGGGGAAAGTGAAGAAGAATTAACAGCTACGGCTTTTAATTTTTTAATTTATAGCGAATTTGGCAATAAAAAAATTCCTGAAACTGTTCAGGCTAAATTGGATGTATATACACAAGCAAAAGAAAAACATGCTAGTGCGGTTAAAAAGATGGAAAAATTACCAGATAATCTTCAGGGTGATCCAAGATTGATAAAAGCTTTAGATGATTTGAAATCCAAAATGGTTGCTGAGGCAAGAGAGTTGGCAAGTGAGCTAGGAGTGAATTATGAAGAAATTGCCAAGGGCGAAACAGCTTTATTGGCAACAGAAGATGCCGAGATAGTTCGATTACGTGAAGAGGCTGATAAATTAAGTCCAGGTAAAGTTGAGTTTGCCAAAGAAAGTTATGAGGATTATAAAGAGAGGGTCGCTAGTGTTTTAGTTGAAAGAATGGTAGCAACATTTAGATCAAGTTTAGATAGTTTGTTAGTTAAAAATGGAAAGAAAAAGAATGAAGGTGGTATATGGGACGTAAGATATGAATTTGAACAAGAAGTTCCTTATGAAGATCGTGAAACCATAGAAAAAGACGAAAGCAGTCTTGTTAAAGGGTTACATTTTTTGGCTGAAAAAGAATTAGGTGGATTTTTTCAAAAAATAGAGACAGAAGAATCTGATGAAGGTAAAAGACGTATTATGATTGCACGTTTAGAAAGAGTGTTTGGTGGTATTGCCGATGGTAGTAGTAATTATGTTAGTAGTGGGAAAGAAGGAACTACCCTTAGCATTAGATCGGGTGGTACTAAAGAAGAATTAGGGAATGAAAAGGAAATGCCAGCATGGGTTATTGATATGGCTTATATTGAGGCGAAGTTATTATTTGTTATGCGATCTTTCTGTTCTTCAGAGTCAAGAGAAAGAGATGTTTCTCATCCTGATGTTAATACATACAATACCATGTCTTATTTAAGAAATGCACAGGAAAAACCAAGTAAGTTTGAATCTTGGAATTTTAGAACTATGGGTGGTGGTATTGACTATGCCATGGAAAATAAGGAAGAAATAGATATTAAGTCTACCAATGATCCTACCTTGTCTAGATTATCTGCACAAGCTGGGGCTATTTGGGAGCAGGTTGATAATCCTGAATTATTTTTTGGTAGAGATGGTGTTGCATATTTAGGTGAAACTTCACCTTCATTGCTTTTTAGACGATATAAAGATGTGAAAGATGGGCGAAGTGATTTAACTCGTGAACAATTGCGGGAGTTGGCTGAGTGGAAGAGTCAGCTTGAAGTTCATATGGCTGGACATAAACCAACTAACCTTGATGTTGTTAATAAGGCCACAGGGGTAGATGGAGTAGTTAAGGCGGACAGTCCCAAAGTGCTACAAGCGTTAGTTGGGACTCTACAGGAACAGTTAAGAGAAGCACTACAGGTCGCATCTACAAAGGCGACCGAAGTCCAATCAACCAAATATGAAAAAAATGATACCGATAGAAAGGTTACTACGTTAGAATCGGAGCGCCAACGACTTGAACAAAGATTGCAGTCATTAGAGGAACAACTACATGGAGGAAGAAAAGAATTGGCGCAAAAAGCGGAAGAGGCAGGCGGTATGATTAGAGAGTTCAGAGAAGAGAGAGGCCAATTAGAAAATCAATTGAGGAATTTAAAAAGTAAAATACAAAATCTGTTAGAATTGTCTCGAGCTGGCCAACAAGAAGGTTTACCAGTTATGGGAAAGACCGCCGAGATTGCTAGACGTCAGGAAATTTTAGATGGTCTAGAGAAGTTAACAGAATAAGTAATATTTGGGACTGGTGCATAAAAACGTGGGATGGTATAATTAAAACATCGCTTAACAGAGCGGTGTTTTTGTATCTTTTAATATAACCTTTTTTATCTATGAAAAAAGTATGTCAAAAATGTGGTGGAAAAAAACTTCATAAGCATGGAAAAAAGAGGCGACTATGTGTTGATTGTGGAGCTACTTGTACTATTAATTCTGGTCGTCCTCGAACTAAATATATTGAAGCATACATCGATGATCGATCTACACTTAGACGTATCGGGAAAAAGAGAAATATTGGTCATACCACAGTATTGTTCCATTTTAAAAAAGAAGTGTCGGTTTTACCACAACTTCTTTCAGTAACAAAAAATTTTCTCTGAAGCAAGTTTTGTACTCCTAATTGATGCCAAGGTAATATTCATCTCGGGAGAAAAATACTGTGAATATTTGGCATTTGATACGGATATTGGACTAATACAAAGATATCTGCGTAAAGGGAGCGAATGCACTTATGGATACAGAAAACTGTTTGAAGACTTACAGCAAGAAGATTATACCCCTTGGGCTGTGGTTAGCGATGGTGGCACAGGCATCTATTCTACTCTTAGATACTACGAGGTGCAGGAACACCAACGATGTCATGTGCACCTACTACGCGATCTTAAAACAGGCCTTAGAATGTCTCCGAGACGAATG
>Ga0180009_10008682_pt1 | contig 10028 bp, 8 predicted proteins | sample OS_PC_MetaG_FD_123537 | JGI IMG/M metagenome (GOLD analysis project Ga0180009, IMG submission 123537) | Groundwater microbial communities from the Aspo Hard Rock Laboratory (HRL) deep subsurface site, Sweden - OS_PC_MetaG | ecosystem: Environmental > Aquatic > Deep subsurface > Groundwater... | reverse complement strand
TCAACCCTCCTGATGCTGATTTCGGCTTTTGCCGGGCGGGACAACATATTAAATGCGTATAGAGAAGCAGTCGACAGAAAATACAGATTTTACAGCTACGGGGATGCGATGTTTATCGCTTAGCAACGAATAATCTTTTGGTAAGTTTTGGGGATCATTTCCGAACTAAGCCGGGCTTATAAAGGGTTCTGGGTTTAACGTTGAAGCTTTGAACCCCGCCGTTTCTGAATTGACGAAACCAGACAACTTTGGAAGGTAGGAAAAATCCAGCGTCGTTTCGCTCCGAATTTGTACAACTATAAATCTATTCCAAGTATTTTCATTTTTCTATATAGCAACGTACGATGAATCCCTAGCATCTCAGAAGCCTTGGCTTTGTTCCCATCAACTTGCCTGAGTGTGTGTTCGATCAAAAACTGTTCTGCTGACCTCATGTAGTCATTCAAAGTAGTCGCGTCAGATCGCTTGGGGAAAACGATTGAATGATACAGATAGTCTGGAAGATCTTCCGGTTTAATTGTTCCAGATTTAGATCCATGCAAGGAACGTTGAATTACGTGTAATAGTTCTCTTCCGTTACCTGGCCAGTCATATTTTTCAAGTGCTTTTATCGCTTCTGGATGAATACGGATGCCCTTGCCTGAAGGACCTTTGACCGTTTTTTCTACAAAATGATAGGAAATGGGTATTATATCATCCTTACGATTTCTTAACGGCTCTATGTTGATGGGAATCCCGTTTAACCGGAAATAAAGATCTCGCCTGAATTGACCGGTTTTCATTAGGCTGTCCAGATCTTGGTTAGTGGCGGCGATTATTCTAAAATCCGAAAAAATTATGTTAACGCCACCCACCCTTTCAAACTCTTTAAGTTCCAGGACTCTAAGCAACTTGGGCTGCATTTCCATCGGCGTGTCGCCAATCTCATCCAAAAAAATGGTGCCAAGGTGTGCAAGTTCAAATTTTCCGGGTTTGCCTTTGGGATCAGCACCGGTGAACGAGCCCTTTTCATATCCAAACAATTCTGCTTCCAGCAGGTTTTTGGGTAGCGCTGCACAATTGACACATATGAAAGGAAAGTGCCTTCGGTCGCTTGCATTGTGGATAGCGTGGGCGAAGAGTTCTTTTCCTGTTCCCGATTCTCCGGTGATCAGGACTGGCATGTTGGTACCTGCAGCACCCAACGCCTCGCGCTTAGCTTTATTTATTGACGGGCTTTTACCAACAATGCTTTCAAATGAAAATCTTGTTGTGTGAACGTTTGCTAACTCTTTTTGGACATCAACAATTTTTGATTCCAATTGATCAAGTTTTTCCGCCAGTTTTGTAACTGTAGTGGCTGAATCAAACAGAACCATACCAACCACAGCAATGACACGACCCCGTTCTCTGAGTGGGATTCGATGGACCAAAAAACCGGTATCTCTATATTTATGAGGGTAATTGACTTCCGCAATACCTGTTTTGGCCACAATATGAAGACGGCTGTTTGAGATCACCTCTGTGGCATGTTTGCCAATGGAGCTTTCGATGTCAATGTCAAGGAAACGGGCATATGTCCGGTTGATAAATATAATTTTCCCATCCGCATCACTGATGATGACACCAATCTCCATGTTTTCTACAAGATTCTCGAAAAAACCCTTTCGATTAATTGGATTGGAAGCGAGTGTATCAGCCATGATCCAAATTCCATGAATCGTATTGTTTTAAGCGATTTACTCCCGAACTGCTCTAAATTCTCCTGAGTGTTGTCACGCAGTTTGTAGCCGCCGAACCACCCACATTGAAAACAGCGGCAATACTTGCTGTGTTGGCGGTAGGCGCCATTCCGATAGGCTCTCCAACCAATTGTTTATAGGCCAGCGCATGCATTGAACACCCGGTAGCACCGACAGGATGCCCCTTGGACTTCAGACCGCCTGACAAGTTTACCGGGCATCGGTCATCAGCAGTAAACCGTCCATCAAGGTAGTCCCATCCGGCACGTCCATCCTCTGAAAGGCCTAATGCTTCAGTGGTTAGTATCTGGTTGATGGAAAAACAATCGTGGACTTCAGCAAGGTCGACATCGGCGATTGTAATCCCTGCTTCTTCAAAAGAATTTTTGACCGCCTGTTTTCCCGCGATCAGTTCATGCATATTTGGACGAACGCTTAGAGGAAGACGTTCAGTCGTCATCCCAATTCCGGCGACTTCCACAACACGCTGGCTGATGGATCGGGCTTCTTCCGTTGGTGCCAGGATCACAGCTGCTGCACCGTCTGATATCAGGGAACAGTCGTGAAGCCGCAATGGATGGGCGATGACAGGATTGCTGCCTTTTCCTGTTTCCGGTAGCTCTAATATGGCTTCAGGTGTGAACAACTTGAGCCGGTCTGCTGGTCCACCTTTGCTGAAATGAGCAAGCGGGTTTTCAATCCCATTGCGGTAAGACAACGCTGAGACAGCCGCAAACATTTTCTGCATTTCTTCAAGGTTGTACCCATAGTGGACCATGTAGCCTTTGGCATATTCAGCAAACAGCCCTGGGAATGTCATACCCATTGCGCCCTCCTCAGGCCAATAGGAAGAGCAGGCAAGGGTATGCGTGACTTCAGCTGTGGGCAAAAGACTCATCTTTTCCACACCGATGACCAGAACTCGACGGAAGCGGCCGGACTCGATGCCGAATATGGCATTGTAAAGAGCGACAGAGGAGGAGGCACAAGCACCCTCTGTGCGGGTTGTTGGAATGAACCGAAGAAAATCCGGGGCGACTTCCAAACCCAGCGGTCCCACATGTTCCTGATTGATAAATCTGGATGGAGAACAGGTGCCAATCCAGATGCCGTCAATGTCAGACGGATGCAAGCCGGCATCCTCAATGGCACCTTTTCCGGCTTCTACAATCAGGTCGTAAAATGATTTGGTATCCTGAACTTCTCCTGTTTCCCGGTTCTTTTCGACAAATGCACCAAACTTCGTATTATAGGCTCCGATAATGCTGACACAGCTCATAATCCTTCTCCTATCATTAATTGTGCAGGCATTAAAGCCCCTAATCTCACCTAAATAATCTCATTAACCTTTCGAACCTAATCGCAAACCACCATGGATGAAATAGACATCGCCTGTAAGTGCTTCATTACGGTATAGTTCACATACCAAAGAGGCGATCTCATCCGGTTCGATAAGTCGACCGATGGGGACAGTGTCCAGAATGCGAGATAGTGCTTTCTGGTTCATCCCCTCCAAAATCGGGGTGGCGACGTATCCCGGAGCAACCGCCACGCAGCGGATACGATCGGCAATTCCCCGCCTGAAAAATTCAGCTGTAATCACCATTGGCATCACGGAAACTGCGGCTTTGGTTGACGAATAGTTAATCTGACCGGCAGTTCCAAGCGAACCGGTGGATGAAATTAAGCAGATCAAGCCTTTGTCGCCGTTGTTAATCATCTGCTCGGCACATTCGCGCACCGTGAGAAACACCCCCGTCAAGTTGACATCGATTACTGAACGAAACTGATCGAGGGTCATTTTAGAAACGACTTTCCCGGATTCTCGGTCGGGAGAAAGCATCAAACCATCTTTGATAATTCCTGCAAAGGGCGCCACCAAGTTGATCCTGTCGAAGATGCCCATTGCCGTATCTGCCAACTTATGGCTGTCCGCTTCATTGGTAACATCGCACACCAAGATCTCGGCCGGATCACCAATTGCAGTCTTCGCTTTTTCCAAAGCTGGCCTTGAAACATCTGCCAAGAGTACTTTTCCACCTTTTTTTACCCAGTATTTGGCAAACGCAAAGCCAATTCCACTTGCCCCACCTGTTACCACTGCAACTGAATCTTTGATTTCCAGCATGAGGTCCTTCATTTAAAAAAGATAGATTACTGATTCCTATCCACAAGCAATTCCCATGCCGTTATCAAAAGTCGAATTTACAGGGGTGCAGCTAATCGATATCGCCTCAAGAGAATTAATGTTGTAGTAATATTAATACAACAATCGCAACTCATTTACAAGCCACATCAGTCACAATAAATATACAGAACCCGAAATTCCGAATATTCATTAAATGTTACGCTTGTATTTGGCTAATGAATGGCATTCGGCATGCCTTTTGCAGTAGCTCGCTAATAGCCAATAGCCGATTTCAAATCCAAAACAATTCATGATTGCTCATCATTGAATAGCGTTCATTATCATTACCAAAAAGGATCAAAGTTGAATTTAGGGATGTTGTTCATTCGCCATGCACGCTATCGCCCAAACCATACTGCTGTGGTGTTTGGCGATAAGCGCCTGACCTATCTAAATTTTAATCAAAATATCAATAGATTGGCTAATGCCATGGTGGGTCTCGGGATTAAAAAAGGGTCCAAAGTTGCAACGGTATTGCCAAACTGCCTGGAACTGCTCGAGATCTATTGGGCGTCGGCAAAGGTGGGAGCCGTGGTGGTGCCAATGAGTACGCTTCTCATGGAAGGCGCCCTTAGATCCCTCTTAAAAGACGCCGATACCGAAATGGTAATTACCAATATGGCATTTGCCAAAGTGATCAATTCGATCCGATCTGATCTGCCGAAACTTCGTCCCGGGTGCTGCCTACTGGTTGATCCAACATACGTGGAGGGTTTTCAGGGTTATCACTCTCTCAAAGATGCTGAAGAAGAGAGTGAGCCTGAAATTCCTATGATCCGTGGTGATGATCCCTTCAACATTATGTACAGCAGCGGAACAACGGGCCTTCCAAAAGGGATTGTCCATACCCACAATATTCGCATTGCATACGGAACCTCGTTTGCCACAGCGTTCCGAATTTCACCGGAAAGCGTTACCCTTCACGCCGGCGCCATTGTATTTAACGGGGCATTCGTTGATTTAATGCCGACCGCATTTCAGGGGGCTACTTATATTCTACTTCCGCAGTTTGATCCGGTTTCATTTATCGATACCATTCAGAATGAAAAAGTAACCCATGTGATGATGGTTCCTGCTCAGATCATCGCCATGTTGAATGCACCCAATTTCGACCCTAATAAATTGGAATCACTGGAGATGATACTCGCTTTGGGTGCCCCTTTACATCTGGAGCACAAAGAAACGTTAAACAGGCTGCTTCCGGGGCGCTTTTACGAGCTATACGGTCTGACAGAAGGTTTTGTGACCGTTTTGGACAAGTTGGATTATCACAGGAAACCCGCCTCGGTAGGTGTTCCCCTGCCATTGTTTGAAATGAAAATCGTTGATGAATCCGGCGTTGAATTGCCGCCTGATCAGATTGGCGAAATCTGCGGCAAGGGACCTATTATAATGCCGGGATACTATAAACGCGATGATTTAACAGAAAAGGCAATTGTGAACGGATGGCTCCACTCTGGTGATCTGGGCCACGTCGATAAAGACGGTTTTCTGTACCTGGTGGACCGGAAAAAGGACATGATCATCTCAGGTGGCGTTAACGTTTATCCGAGGGACATTGAAGAGGTGATCGTTCAACATCCCGATGTAAACGAGGTGGCGGTATTTGGGGTCCCGGATAAAAAGTGGGGTGAAGTGCCGTTTGCCACGGTGACGATGGTTCCTTCGGTACAAGTTTCCGAGCAGGATCTCAAAGATTGGATCAATTCACGCGTCGGGGCAAAGTTTCAACGGATTTCCGGTGTAAAAATCCTCAAGGATTTTCCAAGAAACGTTGCTGGCAAAACATTGAAACGGGAACTCCAAGAGATGTTCGGGGGAAAGCCTGAATCAAGTGTGACTGACAAGCCGTGATGTATTAAAAGTGATACATATACTAATTTTAATACAATCAAAATGTGTTCGACCGGCTAAGGAGGTGGTATTTTCAGCGTGATTTTTTCAAAGGATGGATAATCGCAGTATTTACAATGTGCGGCGCATATTTAACGCCGCCAAAAAGGAGGAGGAGTTATGAAAAAAGTTATTATTGTTTTTGCACTTATCCTGTTTGCAGCGGTACTGGCAAGTCCTTTTACTGATGGGGTGTCAGCCGCCGAGAAGGAAAAGAAGATCCTGCTTAAAGTTCCCATGGCCTTTCCATCGAAGCTGCCGGGTCTTGGCACTACCATTATTTGGATGTCTGAACAGGTCGGAAAGATAGACGATAGCATAAAAATAGAGATTTATGAGCCAGGAGCGCTAGTACCGCCCTTTGAAATGCTCGATGCCGTTCACGGTGGGAAGGTGAGTGCCTGTTATGGGGTTTCTGGATATTGGGCCGGGAAATTTCCAACCGCCGACTTTTTCACTGCTGTACCATTCGGTCCTGAAGCCACCGAATACCTGGCCTGGATTTATTATGGAAATGGCATGAAACTGTGGCAGGAAATGTATGACAGCAAGGGGATGAACGTAAAAGCGCTGCTATGCGGTGTCCTGCCTCCTGAGACTTCAGGGTGGTATCGCAAAGAAATCAAATCTGTCGAAGATTACAAGGGATTGCCGATTCGCTTTTTCGGATTGGGTGGAAAAACCCTGCAGAAGCTTGGTGCTTCCGTCACCTTGCTGCCTGGCGGAGAGATATTTGCTGCCTTGGAAAAGGGAGCGATCGAAGCTACAGAATTTTCCATGCCTGCCATCGACACCAAACTGGGCTTCTACAAGATTGCCAAATACAACTACTTTCCTGGCTGGCATCAGCAGGCAACACTGTTTGAACTACTCATAAACAAAGATGTCTGGGAAAAACAAATGAGCGAACGCCAGCGCAAATTGATCGAAACGCTGTGTATGGCCAGCACGCTCAATACCATGGCATGGACCGAATCCATCCAGCACGGCGTGATGGTCGAAAATGAGAAAAAACATGGTGTGAAGAACATGTACTGGTCCAACGACATGCTGGCGCAATTTAAAAAAGCGTGGGGTGAAGTGGCGGTCGAGCAGTCGGCCAAAGACGAGTTCTTTAAAAAAGTGTGGGACGATCTTCAAACATTCCGGGCAGACTACCAGATCTGGAAAGACTATGCATTTCTGCCCCGGCCAAGACCGTCCGGCCAATAGTCACTTCCGCGTTTGATATCAGCGCAATGAAACCGGATGCGGAAGGCCTGGCCTTCCGTACTGCCGGAGTCCGTTTATGGAAAAAGGATTCGCTACCAGGGATAGTGGAATATGAACACAGACACTGAGCAAACCAAGGTAAAATTTAGTGATTTGACAGATGGTGTTATCCGGCGGCTGAGCGATATCATCATGTGGGCAAATTGTGTCGTTATCTTTGTAATTATTTTACAAGTAGTTCTTCGATATGGCTTCGGCCACGGCCTAGTCATCATGGAGGAACTTCAATGGCACTTCTACGCCGTTGCCTTCATGTTTGGCCTTTCCCATGCGGTCGCGACGGATTCTCATGTGGGTATGGATTTAGTGTATACGCGGTTTTCTCCCAAATGGCAGTGCAGGTTGGACATTTTCGGCATTTTACTCCTCCTTTTACCCTTCGCCGGTTTGATCTTTTACCAAGGCATCCCCTTTTTCTATGAATCCTGGCGACTAAGCGAACGCTCAGTTGCGCCCCAGGGTCTTCCATGGCGATGGGCGATCAAAGGGGTGCTTCCACTGGCGTTTTCAGTCGTGGTCATGGCATCAATTTCAAGGTTGATTCGAACAATTGCCACGCTCAGGAGACTTTAATCAAATGGAAATCAGCGGTTACCTTGTTATCGCGATGTTTCTAATTTTCATCGGTCTTCTGTTCACCGGATTTCCAATTGCCTGGGTGATGGGCGGCACCGCTGTCATCTTTACCGGGGTCGGGATGTTGGCCGACCAATATTTGGATGCATTTACCGGCATTAATTATGCGGTTTTCAGCATGAGCATTAATCGGATCTACCGCCTCATGTACAACTGGGTGCTGGTGGCGCTACCGATGTTCATCTTCATGGGGTTGATGCTCGATCGATCCGGTATTGCCGAAAAAATGATGAAATCCATGCAGAACCTTTTCGGCAAAGTGCATGGTGGGCTTGCCGTAACCGTATGTTTGATTGGCATCATCCTGGCGGCTTCGACCGGTATCATTGGCGCATCAGTGGTGCTGCTGGGATTGCTGACCATTCCAGCCATGATGAAACAAGGATACTCCAAAACCTTTGCCGTGGGCACTGTTGCCGCTTCGGGAACTTTAGGCATCTTGATTCCCCCCAGTATCATGTTGGTCATTATGGCTGACCAGCTTGCGCTTTCGGTGGGCGACCTTTTCATGGGGGCTGTTTTCCCGGGGCTTATCCTCGGGTTTTTGTACGTTGCCTATGTTCTTATAATGGGGTTGATCAAGCCCGGTGTTGCACCGTTGGATCCAAATCGGAAGCCAATCCAGCTGAAAATGATCTGGGATGTCATAAGAGATATCCTGCCCGCTGCGCTTTTGATATTAGCAGTTCTGGGATCCATCTTTGCCGGCATCACAACACCGACAGAGGCCAGCGGTGTCGGGGCCCTTGGTGCAATCATCTTGGCAATTGTCAATCGCAAATTCAGTTGGACAGTTCTCAAAGACGTCACTCGTTCATGTTACAACACAACAGCATATATTTACGGAATTTTGATCGGGGCTACAGCATTCGCTCTCGTGCTTCGTAGTCTGGGGGGTGATCATTTTATCAAGGGGGTCCTGACATCTCTTCCTTTTGGTCCATACGGCATCATGTTGTTTGTCCTCTTTTGCGTTTTTCTTCTTGGATTCTTTCTGGACTGGATTGAAATCACCCTGATTATCCTTCCCCTTGTGACCCCGGTTATCGAACAGCTGAATCTGCCGATCCATGGTTACGGTGTTGTCGACAACCCAGCGTTGGTATGGTTCACGATTCTAGTTGCTGTTACGCTTCAGACCTCGTTTCTGACACCACCTGTTGGTTTTGCTATTTTCTATCTCAAAGGTATATGTCCTAAAGAAGTGACGTTGGTTGATATATACAAAGGTGTGGTCCCATTTATCATAATCCAATTGCTCGGACTATTGGTGGTTGCTCTTTTTCCGGAATTGGTAATATGGCTTCCCGTGGTAGCCTATAAATAATGGATGGATAAGAACCTGCTTTTGCGGGGCGGCGGTTGCCCAAGGGTATGATTGCGGTCCGGCCATCAGCCTGCCCCAAGATGTTTGAAGATTTTGCGGATCACATCCTGATCCTCGATGACGGAGGACAAAGGGCTGATGACGGGTGAGAGACGATAGAAGGCGAAAAACAGCTCCCAGACAGACCAGGGGTAGTGCGTTAGGCATTGGCGGAGCTTGCCAATCGAAATGAGACACCGGTTCGTGGAAACTAGACTCCCGCATCTCCTTGGTTAGTGTATCGGGAACCGGCAGTTTGTAGTTGAACCGGTTCGGATTTTTCTCAAATTGAAGAAATTTTGGCAACAACCTTGGACTTCATGCTGGATCCGCGGTATGCGTGGACTGTCAGTTGGCCGGGTTGTATCTGCTGCTTTTTGCAGCTTTGTTCACTCAGGCGTTTGGCCGCTTTGAGTTCACGGTGGGCAACCATCCAACCGACCACATATCGGCTGAAAATATCAATACTATGTTTCTGGATCTGTATTCCCTCCATGGGGTGAGGTGGAAGTAAGTTTTCGGGACTAACGGAGCTATCCCCGCGCGCGTGACCGCTTGCTTCGGCGTGCTCCGCTACACGATCTATCTCAGTAGTTAGCCCCCCGCGTGTCCGCTTGACACCCTCTCATTTTTTGCTAAGGTTGAACAGAAAAGGGATAAAGGAATTAGATAGATTTCTTTAATTAATGAGAGGTGTTAATATGGATTTAACAACAATAATAAAAAAGACTATCTCTGACCCTTACTTTGTCATGTTTTTTATGCAACGGCAGGGTTAATTCTGGTAATGACAACCCAAAGCGGAAATTTTATAGCAGACGCATGAATGATTTTGAAATTATAGCCCGGGCAGGCGAATCCAGAGCCAGAGCGGGACGGTTACAAACCTCCCATGGCACCATTGAAACGCCGGTGTTCATGCCGGTGGGTACGCTGGGAACGGTTAAATCGC